>FUIF01006669.1_pt1 | contig 14125 bp, 23 predicted proteins | sample 1003461 | NCBI WGS metagenome assembly FUIF01 (sample SAMEA80401918, study PRJEB19352) | marine metagenome | reverse complement strand
GAAGTTCCACCAAGCTCTCGAAAACATTCAATCCTTCCTTAGCGGGAACAAAAAACAGAAAAACACTAATGCAGAATTTGTGGTCTAAACTCAAGTTCTTGTTTTACGCAACAGCAATCATTTACCTTAATTACATTTTTTTCAAATTCATTACATCATGAGCGACAAGCAGTATGATTCAGTACTCGTAGGGTACGCCGAGGAGCCTCGTTACAACGACGAAGGCCAGTTGTTGAGCTGGAACGTCCGATTCAAGGACACCGAACTCAAAGAGATGGTCGAGAAGTACGCCACTTCACGCAACGATCAAGGACAGGGTGGCAACTTGTATGTCACTATGTTCATGTCCAAGAACGGGAAGCCTTGCTGTCGTGTCTTCGATCCTAACAGCGCAGCTGCCAAGGAGAAGCGTGCAGCGAAAGCAGCCGAGACCTCTACGGAGGATGCACTCCCATTCTAAGGGAGCACCTATCTATTACATGACCGCTCGTGTCGCCTTCAAGAAAAAGAAGGTTGTACACGAGCGTGTCGTGTGGATAGTTTCTGTGTTCGAGAATCCTAGTGACATAGCTTCGTATGACCAAAAGACAATATCCCGACTGGAAACAGAGATATTCGGGAAGAATAGTAAGGCAGACAAGCACATCATCATCCGAGAGATTCTCACTAAAAAATTCATTTCACATTCAACACTACCGTTAGATGAACACAAGGAACAAAATCAAATCAAAGTGTAAGGCGCTGGAGGATTTGCTCCTCCAGAAGAATGCCAGATATGGCAACTCTGCACTTGAGCCGCTGAACGTATTCTCTGCGGCCAACGCTGTAGCAGGTATAAAGATGCGTATCGACGACAAACTCAAGCGCATCAAGAACGCAGGTCTGTGTGACGCAACGGAGGATACGTTGCAAGACCTCGCTGGCTACCTCATCCTCCTCATGATTGCCAAGGACAATGAAAGTAACGATATTCAAAAACGTATTCGACAAGAAAGCACCTCATCACATTCCACTACAGCACGCGCTGGAGAGGATCCAGAATGGGAAGTCGAGTACGCTAGTATCTAAGGTCCGCGATGGCGACAAAACCAAAAAGCAAGAGCTCCCCGTTGTCTGTTTCAGCGGGGAGTTTTCGTCTCGGTCTGATGACGCGCTATTTGAGCATTCGGGTTTCATTATCCTCGACTTTGATCACGTGGATGTTGACGCGACCAAAAGGGCTCTTGCCACGGATGATTTTATTCACTCATGCTGGACATCGCCTAGTGGCCAGGGAGTCAAAGCTCTTGTCAAGGTTACGAACCCTGAGAGGCACCGTGACCACTTCCGCGCTCTCGTCAAGTACTTCGAAAGAACCCACGGGCTTGAGCTAGACGAGTCGGGTATTAATGAGTCTCGGGCATGCTTCGAGTCCTTTGACCCAGACATCATCATCAAGGATGACTACCAGAAGTTCGGTCACTTTACTACTGAGCACGCAGAGGCCCAGACACCAACCAACGAGGCATACGACCACACGGACTACATGAAGCTCAACCTTGCTTGCCGTATGATTCGGCAGGCTCAGGATGGAGAGAAGTGGATTACACTCAACCGAGCAGCGATTCTGTGCGGAGGATATGTAGCAGCTGGACGTATGGAAGAGGAGGAGGTTATCCGAGTCCTTTTTCGTGAGGTGTGCAAGCGCGACGTGGACAACGAGGACCACGCGAAGCAGACGATCATTGCTGGCATCGAGAAGGGTAAGCAAACCCCTATCCGTGACATCATTGATGAGGAGAAGTCTGTGCAGCGCGAGATGTTGCTCAACGACGGGGACATGTCCTTCATCTCTTCCGATGACGAGGACTTCCGCTGGATTGACGACTTCTCTCAGGGCAAGGTAGAGATTGGTTTGGACACTGGCGACCCCAAGCTTGACGAGTACTTCCGCTACAAGAAGGAGTTCGTCATCGTTAACGGGCACTCAAACGTGGGCAAGACCACCACTATGCTGTACCTGATTGCCAACTCAGCTGTGCGACACGGCTGGAAGTGGGTCATATACTCGTCCGAGAACCGCACCGCATCCGTCAAGATGTCCTTGATGCAGTTCGCTATGGACAAGAAGGTGGCTGACATGACATACCTTGAGCGTAAGCAGGCGTACAAGTGGGTGCAGGAGCACTTCACAATCATCAACAACAATGCAGTGTACAGCTACAGCGACATCATCCTGTTCATGGAGAAGGTCATGCGTCAGCAACCTGTAGATGCCATCTTCGTCGATCCATACAACAGCCTTAAGCTGGACATGGGTAACAGCAAGATCGGTGTACACGACTACCACTACGAAGCCGCGTCTGAGTTCCTGACATTCAGCAAGGCAAACAACGTAGCTGTGTGGCTCAACATGCACGCCGTTACTGAGGCTCAGCGTCGCAAGGGTGACGACGGGTTGCCAGTGGCTCCGTATGCCGAGGACACAGAGGGCGGCGGAAAGTTCGTAAACAGAGCGGATTGCTTCATGACGATTCACCGAAAGGTTCAAGCCATGGACCCTGACATCCGCAAGATGAGCGAGTTACACATCAGAAAGGTGCGTGAGGTAGAGACAGGTGGGTCACCAACCCCGCTTGAGGAGCCATACCGCATTCAGATGAATCTTTCCCACACTGGGTTCACCACAATGCTGGGCAAGAGAGCTCTGTATCAGCCGATTACGTTTAGCAAGGAATCCACAATGCCTATCAACATGAGTTTCCTGTCTTGATTTTCAAAAAAATCCTTGGTACCTTCGGGTATGAAGAAACGGACAAAGACTCCGAAGAGGCGTTCAGCCAAGAAAAAACATCTGGGAAGGTACGCTAGTTCACTTGAGAAGTACTGTGCTGACCAGCTTAAAGAATACGGGTTAGCTTTCGATTATGAAGAGCATCAGTTTGAACTGATGGAGAAGTTTCGATTCCCTAACAAGTATTTTAAGATGACTGCAAAGGGTAAGGAGATGACCGACAAGTCAGGGTCGGTCGTCCTCCCTATCACATACAAGCCTGATTTCGTGGGCAGGGATCACGATTGGATCATTGAGACAAAGGGATACCTTCCCTCTCACCACGACTTTCCTATGCGATGGAAACTTTTTCTTCGGCATTTAGTTGGAAAGGACTCCAAGACGATTGTATTTTTAGCGAAGAACAGCGGTCAAGTTGACCATGCTATTCAAGAAATCCTAAAATCAATCAAGGATGGAGATATCTAAGCTCAGCTCCTATTATCATCTAGCATGTGATAGGATACATCAGATCGTGGACGATCTGTATGAAGCAATACACGATGAGGTAGGCCTTCCAGTAGAGACATCAGAGGAAGTAGAAGAGGCGCTCAAGGATGTGAAGTCGTTGATCTGGCATGAGATCGACTTGATCAAAAGCGCTGTCGATGAGTTCGAAGGTAAGTAACTCACGCAGGCGTTACTCCAACGCCACGGGTAGATGCGCCGAAGTTAGGTTCGTGAGAGCCGCAAGAAACAAAGGCCTTTCTGTCACTAAGTCTACCCACACAGAGGATAGGCACGCTCACATAGACTACTGGCTCGCTCTTAGTGGCGAGAAGAAGTGGGGTGTTGATGTGAAAGGGAACAACTTGCCCGATGAGATTTGGTGCGAGTTCAAGAACGTTCAGGGGAATCCTGGGTGGATGTATGGGGGTGCGATCAATCATTGCTTTGATATGCCTGAGGAGGGTGGGTTCGCGATCGTCGATCGAGAGGAACTCGCCTTTTTTTGTGAGAAACACGTAAGCAACGAAGTGGTCACAGATAAGCGCTATGCCTACTTAAAAAAGTACACAAGGAAAGACAGGGAAGATGTCATCACAATCCTTAAGTTACACGATCTCAAGAACTTACTGTCCTATAGGGTTTGGGAATACGATAAGAGATACTGAAGTATCTTTACCGCCCCATGAGAACAAACAGACACAAGAAGATCAAGATGAACATTGACAGATTGCTAGAAGCGAACGCCAAGTACCAGGCGAACAACGTGTGCGTAACCAACACACCTGAGCAGCAGAAACAAATTAACGATTACTGCAACGAGAAATTCATCAAGCCCATTGAGGACATCGACCCTGACTGGTTCGGCATCATCAAGAAGCAAAGCGAATAATTTATATCTTCGCGTTGTTACACGGGTTAGTTAGCTGTGGAACTTCGCAATCTGTAGGAGGGGGGCAACATAAGCCCTCCTCTTTTTGTTTCGTACATTTGCTGGTGAATGAGAATACTTATCACCACCCTCCTGTGGAGTTCTATTCTCTTGGGATTCTCCCAGGAATGCTCCATGTTAGTGCCTGATAACGTGAAAGTTATGGGCCTGTCGCAACGATCAGTGGCAGTTGACCTCGACGAGGTTGAGACTGTTACTCTACCTATTGTGTTCCATGTTGTTCACACTGGGTCTACATCGGAGACCAACATCTCCGACGAACAAATCCTCTCTCAGCTTGATGTCTTAAATGAAGAGTTTGAGGACAGTAAGATTCAATTTTGTATGGCTGCTCGTGATCCCGAAGGGAATCCAACCAATGGCATCACAAGAACGGACCTCAGCTCTAACAACGACTACTTGGTCAATGGCATCAGCAACGGTGCGGGTGTAGGTGCCGATCAGTTTCAGGTTAAGTATGAGTCTGGGTGCTGGAACCCTGACGAGTATCTTAACTACTACGTTGTATCAGAGATTAACGGCAACGACGGCGGCAATGGGATTCAGGGGTTTGCATACCTTGGGCCAACCAACGACTGCCGTGACGGGGTTGTAGTCCTATACAATGCAACGGGAACAACGGGGACCCTTAAGGCAGGTAGAGAGCTTGGTTTTACTGGGGTGCACGAGGTTGGACACTACCTCTCTCTTTACCACACGTTCTCCAACACCAACGACTGCGTTGAAACAAATTGCGAGACACAAGGGGATCAGGTTTGTGACACTCCTGTGACATTCGCAAACAGCTTTGGGTGCGAGTCCTCTACCTGTCCCGACCCCTTGTTTGAGAACTTCATGGACTACACGCCAGAGACGTGCAAGGAGAGCTTCACTGTTGGTCAGGCAGAGCGTATGCACGAGCAACTGCAGACAGTCAGGTCCGAGCTTGTAGACAACCTTTCTTGCGTGCCAGTAGTGGACTACGACGTGACTCCCGCCACAGCCTTCTATCAGGAGACGTGGTGCACCCCATATCAAGACATTTGGATTGACGTATCCAATCAAGGAGTCCTTTCCATTGACCTCGTAGAGGTCCAGCTTTACTGCAATGGCAATGAGTATGTAGAGTACATCTACGACATGGACGTGGGTGTTGAGTCTGTAATATTTGAGGATGTCTTCGTGGATGGTGCTTCTCAGTTTGAGGTTCAGACTATTAGCGCTCAGGATCAGTACGACGGAAACGACTACGCATGGTGGCCTATATCTACCGAGGACGGAGAGTTGATGGATATCTTCGTGGATACCGATACTTGGTCCAACGAAACGAACTGGAACATATACGACTCAACAGGAGAAGTGCTGATCGGGGATGGAGGCTACCCAGTACAGTCGGGACCCTATGCTTATGAGGTTTTGTGTCTACAACGGTTGCTATGACGTGGTCATAACTGACTCAAACGGTGACGGCTTCTGCAGTATTGACTTTGGCAATGACGGAATATGCGACATAGGTTCAGACGGAATCACGGCGACCATTGGGGCTGACACTGTTTTTGCTACGGGTTTTGGAGCAGAGTTCTCTGTATGGGAAGAGACCTTCTGCATCGACATTGACCCCTGCCCCCTTGATTTCGACGGAAACGGGACTGTGGGCAACGGAGACGTAATCTACATGGTTGGCGAGTGGGGATGTCAGGGAGACTGCGAAACAGATCCGAACAATGATGGTATTGTAGATGTTTTTGATTTGCTGTATATCCTCACAAAGATTGGAGATGACTGCCCAGTAGAGCAAGATCTTTCGATTGGAATGCTGAAGGATCTCACCGTGGCCTCTTCTGGAGGCATATTCGGTGGCGCTCCTCCTCAGATATTCGATATGACTGGCAGGCAAGTTAGAGGGCCTGTCGATGAGCTTGCAACTGGCGTCTACATTCTTAGGTGGGGAAGAGTAACCAAAAAAGTGTTTGTACAATGAGAAGGCTTATATGGTTTCTGATCCCTCTTATATCCTGGGGTCAGTGTGACATAGAGATAATAGGATTTAATCCCATATCAACTGACATTACCATTGCGGTGAATGGAGGTTACTGTGGATCTGAGACGGACTCTATCGGAGAGTTTCTTCTTGGCCTTTCGTTCACACCCCCTATTGAAGACATTCAGGATGACTTCCCTTGCTTCTACGATGACGGCTGGGCTCTTTTGATATTCCCCCTTAACTTTCCTGGGTTTGACATAGGTCAGGGTCCTGACGATATCATACAGTCTGGCGACACACTAACCTTCAACTTAGCTGACACCCCTTGGGCTGGGTCTGGCACAGCTAACTGCTGGATAGACATCATGCAGAGCGGGGCGTACTACGAAGAGTGCGTAATCATCACGGTTTGGCAGATCAACGACAGCCAGAACATACTTGGGTACGGGGGCATTGGAGGTTTTCCGTATCCCGACGAGAATGTATGGAACAGCTGGATCATGTGGTCTCTGAATGGTGCTTGTTCACCACCTCCGCCTCCAGTTGTGTATGGATGCACAGACATGTTTGCGTACAACTACAACAGCGTCGCTACGATTGACGATGAGACTTGTGTGTATCAGGGCTGCCTTGATCCTGAAGCCCTGAACTACTGCGAGGAATGTACGGTAGAAGGGGACTGCATCTATCCTCCAGATGATGGGGGAACAGATACTGATTGCAACGATCCTGGAATCTACGTTCCCAACGTATTTACTCCGAACAAGGACTTGCTTAATGACTACTGGAGACCCATAACGAAAGCTGATTGCTGGTGGCAATGGGAGTGCAGGGTCTACAACAGGTGGGGTACTCTGGTGTGGATTAGCTACGACCCAACCGACAAGTGGCTTGGAGAGAAACTAGAGGCATTCGTCCCTGACGGGGTGTACACTTGGGTCATACAAGGTTCAACGTGGCAGAGTCAGAAGGTTGTTAGCATGGCTGGCCACGTAACGATTACTCGTTAACGCTTCTTCTTAACCCTCCACCTGCTTACGCGGCCTTTCTCGCGCTTCTCTTTTCTTCCTCTGGCCTTCTCAGCTGGAGACAACTCACCTGCCGTGACGGGCGTATCCTTTGATATTCTCTTGGTGGGTCTAAAGGAGCGATCCCCCTTGGAGTAATCCTTGTCTCCAGAGAGCGTTCTCCATTCCTCCTTGAACCATCTCTTGAGGTTGAGGCCAGCCTTTGTCTTTCTGACCTTAGGCATTACTTCTTGCTCTTGTTGCCCCAGTTGGAAGCTCCAACCTTACGGCACTTTGCGAGAGCCCCTGATGCGTAGGCAGATGGCCACACACTGTATCTAGCTCTAACCTTGTGGTAGCAAGCATCCTTCTTGGCCTTCATCTTTCCCCCTTTCCCGTATCTATTTCCTGTGATTGACGGCTCCTTAGCTGGAGAGGAGTCTACAGACCTACGAATATAGTTTCCTTCTGAGTCCTTTGTGAGCTTGGACTTAAGTCCAGACTTATTTCCCCCCTTGGCGTCGTACATCTTGTCTGCCACCTGTCTGCTTTTGCTTTTTGCAGAAAATGCAGGGCCAGTGGAGTAGTCCACGTTCGACTTTCTCTTTATCTTCTTAAGCTTTGGCATGGGTCACAGTTTTGAATGAAGCCTTTGCTACGGCCCCTGGGTGTGGCTTGTAGTCTCCAGCCATGAGGTAGTATCTTCCGCCCTCTTCCATCCAGTGGTATCCCTTGGGTGGATCGACAGAAACCTTCTTGGACTGAGGCTTCAGTTTCGTGGATTTCTTCTTGGCTTTCATTTCAACACAAGCTCCTCCAGCTTCTTTTGATACTCCTTGAACGATATGTGTCCAGCTCTATACTCCTTGAAGAGCAGGTCTTTCTCTTTCTTTACTTCAGACTTGGACTGAGGTCCCTTGTGCTTTCCTAGGTAGTCAAGCAAGTGTCTTACGGCTGATGGCTTCTTCTTGGCTTTCATATCAGCAATTCCATTTTCTCAACGCAAGAGCTTTGCGTGTTGGTTTTCCGTTAGGCTTCTTCATGGGTCCTGGCATGCCGCTCATACGCGCACAGAAGGACTTTCTTCTCTTTGCTGCCTTACTACCTGCCTTGAGCTTAGATGGTGGCGTGGTGACCGCTGTTTTGAGCTTGCTGCCTGGGTTGGCACGTCTGTACGCAGCGACGCCAGCCTTAGTGAGGCCACCCTCTCTGCTTTTGTGTACGCCCATCTTCATCTTGGGCATCACTCCTTTTCTCTTTTTTGCTTTCATCCCCTGAGTCTGTTGTTCTCCTTCTCAAGGAACTCCAATCTCACCTTGTATTCGGCGAGTTCGGTCATCACCAATGCGAGCCTCTCAGACACCTCGTTCTTTTCTTTGTAGGCTTGCTCCAGTTTGTCCTCAAGAATAGCTACACGCTCCCTCAAATCGTCTCTGAACAGGGTTTGTTCACCCTTGTCCTCTTGACGCTCTTGGTGCTTGAGCTTCATTCTAGATTGATAGAATTGCCAAGCCCCCGCTGATCCGAGAACAGTAACTATAGTAATAATGGTTTGAGCGTCAATCACCGCTTGTAGAGTTCCTCGTTGGTTACACGATAAAGATTCCAGATGCTCATGGCGCAGATAAGCAGCCATCCGAGATGTGACCCGTGCATCATCCCTGCCGTCGTGTAATTAGCGACAGTGGCGATTGAAATAACAGATGCAATTTGAACGGCTAATTTACGCATAAATAATCTTCCGTCCCAGAGGGCACAGTAAACCTGAAACCCGCCAGCACAGTGGGCTGCGAGCTGAAGGAGAAACCATGGCTTTCCGAGCTCGAACATAGCAAAGGGCAAAATCACCATGTGAAGCACCCCGATCATGAGTTCATTGCTCTCTGAATCAGTATACTTCATGATGGCTTTCGCCCTCGCTAATCCTTTCTTGTCTCTAAGCGGCATTACAATTCCGTTTTCTTGTATCCAGCTCTTTCGAACCACCACATAGATGGGCAGAACTTAGTCCACACGCCCACTTGCAGCATTGCTACCACAAACAACACAACTGCCCAAGACTGATATAATGCAGCCAGCGCAAGCACCGACGACATTAGACAGTACACCATTCTTATGCTTGTCCATTTTCTCATATCATTTTGTTAAACTCTATCCACGCCCACAAGAGCTTCTTGCCCCACAGCTTCAGCCGCTGCATGACTCGCAGTCTTCTGGGTTTTCAATGTTGCAGGTGATCTCACCCTTTTCGATCTTTTCCTCTTGCTTCTTGAGCTTTTCTTGGTCGAGGAATGAGATATCAAAGTCCTCTTCGTGTGTCATTTTCTTGATTTTTCGATGGTCCTACCTGCGAAGTATGCACCAAATGAGGTGAGCATAAGTACCTCAAGCAAAGATACATAAGAATCTTTCACGTTGAATGGAAGCTGATCCATGCTGTCAAGCACCATCGTAACCATGAACATGGTCATGAGAGATATCAAGGTGACTGGTCGGATGTACTTCGCGAGCTTCACATCGCTAGACATGTCAGCCTTCCAGCGTTCCGAAACATTGTTCTGAAACTGCACCTCTGCCTCCAGCTTAGCCTTAGCTTCTTCTGGGTCTACATTAGGGTCTCTGTCAAGAAGGTTCTTTACAACCCCAAGCCCACCACTGTCTGGGAGCAAGTCCCCCACAGTGTCCAATATGTCTGGAGCTTTCTCCTTGAGCCAAGACCCCAGCTTGGTGTCTCTTATTTTACTTCTTTCCTTTGACATTGTTGTAGATTCTATTGAACTCCATGATGACCTTTCTCTCTTCCTCGAAGAGTCTTTGAAGCTCTGATGTTCTCTTGGTGTAATCCTTTATCTCTCTTGCCTCTCTGCGTTCCGCTCTAATCTTCTTGAGCTTTCGCTCAGAGTACTTCAGCTCTCTGTCCAGTCTCGTGAGACCCTTGTATCTCTTCTTGTTGGCTCTTACCTCCTTCCTGGTCGCCTTCTTGTACTCTCTAGAGAGCTGGACGATCTCATCTCTTCTGTCAGCGTAAGTCTCGAAATCGTAGTACTTAGATGGCTCCCCGTACAGGGCTCTCATCATGGCAATGTCGTTGAACTCAACATCAATAGATGAGTCCTCTGACTTCGCGACGAGCTTTCTGCCTGTCTCAACGCCTCTCGTGATGTCTCTACCGACTCCACCGATAGCGTACTCAAACAAATAGTAGAGCTTGTCTGGGTTAAAGTCCAGAGAACCAGACACTTCCTCTGAGCCGCCAGTAGCCTCGTTCATCCATCTGAAGAATCTTTGTACTCCTTCTGGGGATCTGAATGAGAGCTCAGACTCTGGCTTTGGCGCTCCGAACGGTGACTGCTCCGCGTGAACCTTTCCTCCGAAGTATGTCTCGTTGGCCAAGATGTCTACGATAGGCTTGAACGGTGTTGGCACCCCTCCTTTGGCCAGCGACGTAATCAAGTCCTTGGACTGCCCAAAACTCATGGGGGAGAATGAGGTCAGTATGGAGTTAGCCATAAATGTCACTCCAGACCACGGCTTTCTGTGACCCATAGCAACCTCAGTCATGGACGTTCCCATGTTGGCGAACACGTTGTATCCGTATGGCATAGGTATCTTGATGTAGTTCTCGCCGTCCACCATGATAATCATAGCTCTCTCCTTGACGTAGTCTGGAATCTTGTTGTAGAACAACTCATCATCATCATCCCTGTCAGAGAGCGCTATGTTGAGTGCAGTGAGCATCGAGTTAAACAGGACCAAACCTCCAGCAAGCTTCTGCGGAGTGGTGATTCTCTCTCTGCCCTTACGCATAGTGCCATCTGCCTTCTGCTTGGGCTTGAGCATAAACATAGATCTAGCGAATCTAGCCGTACCCTGAACGCCAGCGTTAAAGAACAAGTAGACTGCATTGAGAACCTGGCCATACTCACCCTGCTTGTTGAAGTTCACAGTCACGTTCTTAGCGAATTGAGCTGACTTGGCTCTGCTGATGCCATTCTTTCTGGCAGCAACGTATGCGGCCATCCTGATGCTGTTCTCAAAGGCTTCGTTGACACCTTCTACGAACTCAGCAGTATCCTCTATCTTTCCGAAGAGCTTCTTTGTCATGCCTCTTACTCCTCCCTGAGGGTCAGAGGTATCTCTTACGATCTCCTCCTGAATCTGCTGGATGGACTTGATGTATCCCCATCCAGTTCTTCCTCCGTCTTCCTTGAACTCCTCGAAGTATTTCTTGATCATAGGGTCTGAGTCCTTTCCTACCGCATCCTTGACGAAAAGCGCTAAGCGAAGAAGGAACCATCTTCATCATATCTTTTATGACGCTCTGACCATTCAGCATTCCGCCTTCAATCTCTGCTTCTGCTGCAGCGTTGAATACCGCTGAGCCTGCATCTCGAACGAAGTTGTTGATAGCAAACTCAGGGCGCAACGTGGTGTATGATCTTCTCAGCCAACCAGAAAGGCCTCGCAACAACTTGAGGAATGTGTTGGTCTTCTGAACCCCCATGTCTCTAAGGGATGCAGCGTGAGATGGGTCTGCAAACTGTATGGCCATCTGCTTTCCGTCTACACGAACACCCACGACATCAAGGTTTCCAATGCTTCTCTTCTCCCCCTTCTTTTCTGGATCGAACACATTCCACACCTCTTTGTTTGGGTTCTCCTTGATGAGATTGTAGAGGGCTCTCATCACTTCGTTCTTCTGTCCTCTTACGTGGGTCGCTGCGTTCATGTGAACGGTTTGAGCAAAGAGGTTTATTGCTGGGGTCTTACGGCCTTCAGCCTTCTTGATTCTACTTCCGCTTACGTGGAATCCAACCCCACCGTCTGGGTATGTTCCTACGTTCTGACCGCTTTCGTCGATGGCGATACCAGCAAGTGGCACGTAGTTCTTGAACATGGCTTCGAACGAATCAATCCTTGCGTCTGTTTCAAGTCCGAGCTTACGCATTGTGTCTCTTGTGTCCTGAGCAATGGCCTGAATCTTTTCTGCAACTTGGTCGTATGCTTCAAGCTTTCCTGATTGAGCCACCTCGTCGATGATTTCCTGAGCGTCTTGGTCACTAATACCACTACCATTGTCAACGCCTTCTCTTTCGAGCAACAGCGCATTTCTCTCTGGAGCGTGAAGGGCATACAGGTAATCCGTGATGTCTTGCTCTGTGATGTCGTTCTCACGCATAATCTTCGTGATCTCACCGACCTTGTCGTCAATGTTCTCCAGCGCAGTAGCTGCCTTGCCATACATGAGCTCCTCCGCCATCTTGAAGTCCTGACTCTCGTCAACGGGTCTCCCCTTAGATCTCTCAACGTCAGCCTGAATGAGCTCTATCTCTCTGTACTTGTTGGCCATCTTCCTGAGGAAGTTGTTCAACCTTTTCTTGTCACTCGACTCTTGGTCCTGACCTCAAACGTTTTCCCCTCGTGCTCCATTGTTGTAAGAGGGTTGTCTACTGAAAACCTCCCAGCCTTACCGTTGTCGAGCCTCCCTCTCATGGTAGATCTTACGGCTTGTGCAGACTCTTCTGGCTGGAAATTTGGATCAATCTCTGAAAGATTAGGCCACTCCTGAAGATATGTGAGGTCCTGATCGAGGCCTTTAATGTACACCTCGTAAGGGAAAGCACTGTCTGGATTCTTTCTTATCAGTACCTGATTCTTGCTCACTACGGGTATAACCTTAGCGGCCACTACGTGACCTGACTTAGCAGTCGCAAGCACCTCGTCAAGGAACTTGGTTCTAGATTCAGACAAGGAAGGTATAGACTTAAGGGCTCTAGACCTTGATTGCTTTTTTCTTCTGTCGATGCCCATCAACACCGCCTTCATGAAATCATTTCTTTTTGAGAAAGAAAACTCGTTTTTAAGCAACACGTCTCCGTCATACACGTTCGAGAGTGTTTCAAAAACAGCCAGAAGATTGTTGTTGTCTGGTATAGATATCTTCAGACCTTTTTCCTTAATCTTCATGACTCCGTTTTTATGGAGCTTTGCTGCGGTGTCTCTGAGCGCCTTTTTACCTTCGCCGAGAATCACTGCGTCATGACTCTTGAGCCTGAGGAATATGTTGTTCAGCAAAGAGGTTCTGTCTGATGACGGAGTTCCTTTGGAAAAATCCAAGACGTCCTCGACCGCCTCTCTTATTTGCTTTGAGGCTACTGGGTCGCTCTCAGCAACTTCCATGATTTGTCTCCAAGTCTGTTCAAAGACCTCGGGGTTCCCGTGAAGATACTCTTTACCTTGAGTAAAGTAAGTAATCACGACGTTTCTGTTTCTGTTTGGAGAGGAGTTATCAGAGTTGATTGCCTCTATGATTTTTCCTGTGTTGCAACCGCAAAGCTCGCACTCCTGTGAGAAAATATAACGTCAGGTTTTGTTTCTGCGACCCCAGACTTGTCTGCTATCATGCTGGAGTCGTAAGCCATAGCCACATACACTGGATTCACCAACCCCTCAATAAGGCCTTTGAGAGTCCCCAATACAGAGTTTGGTCTACCCTCCAGAACCTCAAGCTGCTTCTGCGTTGGCTTCTGCGAAACCACTTCAGAAGGCTCTTTGGCAAATCTTCCTGTGCTTCGAGCGCTCTCTTGCTCTTCAGGTTTGTTCTCAGCGAGTACAGAGTGCTCAATGCCGCTAAGCTCAAAGAGCTCTGGGTATTTTGCGGTGCTAATCATGCGTCCACGACCAGTCAGCTCCTGCATCTCCTCTGGAGTAATCTCAAGCTCGTTGAAGGCTTTGATGTTCTCAAGCTGTATCTGCTTGGCCTCAAGCTCTATCTCTGCGACCTTGAGTCTTGCGGCCTCACTCCTCAGGTACGGAGGAAGCTGGTCAAGAACCTCTTGAACCCCTGAAGGGAAGAAGTCCGAGAAGTTGGTGTTTGTGTACGCCTGACCCTCTCTCCAGAGATCTCCAGCTTGCTTAGATATCTCTGCTGTCTTCCTTCTGGT
>FUIF01008374.1_pt1 | contig 14128 bp, 26 predicted proteins | sample 1003461 | NCBI WGS metagenome assembly FUIF01 (sample SAMEA80401918, study PRJEB19352) | marine metagenome | reverse complement strand
GCCCACTCTTCAGCCGCATCCTCCCTAACCAGCAACAAAATTTCGTCATGGACCGCTGCCGCAATACGCACAGTGTCTTCCCCGGCCTCTTTAACAAGCGGCCAAAGCTTTCCCAAAGAAGCTTTTAAAATCGCCGCACCCGCCCCCTGAATGGGTGTGTTACAACGAACCGTCAACCGATTCATATCCCCCACTAAATACCGACGCATATTTGTTACTGGAACGCGAGTAGAAGCCCACTTTTCCCCATAAGTTTTTTCAGCTTCGTCAGCATTATCTCTTTGCCAATCTGCTATACCTGAAAATGTTTCTAACCAGTTATCACGAATTTCAGCAGCACGTTTTTGCGTACATTGTTATGCCCATACCGCCTGCATAATTGCGTAAACCTGTAGCTCCTGATCCATACAGCAAACCAAAATTTGCTGACTTAGCAGTTTGACGATCGCACCCAATGGCTTCCGCCGTAACTGTATGTGGATCCTCCCCTGCCTTGAACGCTTCAATCATTCTCTTGTCTGATGCAATAGCAGCACCTAACCGCAGCTCCATTTGACCGAAATCAGCATCAACTAATAACCACCCTTCAGGCGCCTCTACGCAGTTTCGGAATTGTTTATCCCTTGGAATCTGTTGGTTGTTCGGTTTAAAACAAGTCATACGCCCCGATTCCGCACCAAGCTGCATGTAACTGGCTCGTACAAAACCATCTCTGTCCATTTTTTCCTGTATCGACTCAATCATTTGCCGGCGTTTTTCACACTTTTTCCACTCCAGGTAAATTCGGACAACTTCATGGTCTGCTGCGTAAGAACGCAGTGCCTGCCTAGATGCACTGAATTTACCTTCGGCGTTTGTAGGTTTTTCTGGAAGTATTTCGCCCAGTTTTTCCACAAGCTGCTTGGGGCTATTGATGTTAAACCCTGCATACTTTTTAGTGCCGTTACTTATTCTACCTTCATCCCTGGAACGTAAATTAAAACTGCCATCTTCATCGCGCGGTAATTTTTTACCCTCAGGCAGCGCTTGATCAAGCTGCTGAACAAAATCAGCCGCTAATGTTTTAATATCGTACTCATAGTCTTCTTTACGCTGTTGTAAACTTTCTTTATTCCAAGGTAAACCAGTTCGCCACATTTGGGCCATAGCAGGCAAAACCTTGCACTCAAGCACGTAGGCCGACTTTAATTTTTCACGTTTAATTCTGCGATCTAAAACTAAATCGAGCTCCATCAAAACAGCCACGTCTTTAGCCGCATAATCCAACTGCTCTTGACTGAGATCTCCACTCCAATCAGAACGCTGTTGTTCTTTAGACAGCTCTCTGGGTTTTCCGTTTTCGTCTTTTAGATAGCGCTTTACAACGCTGTCGAGCCCATGCAGGACTTTAGGACGGCCGTTTTCGATAAGTCGGCTAGCAAGCATGGAGCAACGGATCCGCCCAGTCGGATAGATGTCGTGCTCTTGCAGCCACCCAAGATCAAATACAGCGTTATGGGCCAGCCAGTATCTGTCTGAAGCGCAGAAGAACTTCCGCAAGTTAGCCCAGTCGCTTTTACCAAGATCAAAACAATCAATGACAACAACGGTATTACGGGCTGTAGCCCCCAACTGCAGTAATCGCAACTTGCCACGCTCAGGTTGTAGCTGGAGCGTTTCTGTGTCAAAACAAATAGACGCGGCATTACGCACCTTGTCCAGATGCTCAATGCCGTAAAAAGTTTGATAACTCATTTCACGTCCTCAGGCAGAGGGCCACCGGTTTCACACTCCCACTCCCATGCAGGGATCATCTCGTCAGGATTGTCAGGGTGTGGGGCGTACCAGCCGCCTTCATCTGCTTCCCAGCCAGCAGCGGTGCGTATTTTGTAGATGCGTTCTTGCTCCGCTATTGAGGCTTCGACCTTGTCGAGGTGGTCGTACCAAGTGGGACAGGTCTCCAACATGCGGAGGTTTTCTTGAGCCCTATAAAGGGCAGCTGAATCAGACATGGGTGGTGTCGTGAACCCCGTTACCGTAGCACACTAATCAGAGACTAGGCTTTCTACAGTCGGAAAATAGTCCAAATCGTAAGAAGTCAACACAGCCACATCAACGCCGCAGTCGAGTGCTGCAGCTACGTGTCGCTCAAAATCCGTAAATCCGGCAGGAGTGTCCTGGTACGTCACTTGCTCTACCGCCAACGCGCGTGAGTCGCTGTCATAACTGGTGAAGCGAACCAAGGCCAAAGCCTCGTTATCCAAAGATTCGCCCACTTGGCAGTAAGCAAAATTAACGGTGCTTTTCATACTGCCGAAATACCTTTTGTCAGTGTGTACCGCCCACTTCAATAGCAAGCGGTATAGCCGGTTAATTAACCACTTCACTAACGACGCACATAACAATGTTTTCAAGCATCCGATTGTCCAAGCCAAAGCCTGTCTTGCGTCTGACCCTTTGGACCAGTGCGTAAATATCCGCCGGAACGCTTATGGGTTCACCAGTGCGAAGAACTTTTTGACGGAGAAGCTCAGCGCGTGGAATGCCTTGTCTTTCCGCTTCCCTCGTAAACCGCTCAGCATCTTCCTCACGCAACGTAATTTTCAGATGTTTCATAGTCAGAGTGTTTCGTTATAAAAAGCACTGCCTGGTCCGTAGCGAGCAACGATCTCGGGAAACGCGCTTAAAACACGATCTCGATTACGAGGATCAGCAGCTAAAGCTGCTCCAGCCAGTTTGCTGATGAACGACCCACCGTGTTGATGGGCCGTCCTAATACTTGCCAAAGTTTGCCTTTCAGTCACAGCCACGTAAACAACGTTAATACAATAGCACACTAGGGCTGTGTGTAAGGCCCGTACTTGGTCAACCCTGCTCTATCTCGAAGGTCAAGAGCTATTAGCCAACCTTCAGGAGGTTCAGGAATTTCCCACAGGTACTGCAGACACTTTTCCCAGTGCAATATCCGCTCTTTTTCAGTCGCGCTTAAAGCAGCGCGACCAGAAAGAATTGGATGGGGGTGGTATTTCCCGAAGGGCATAGGTCAATCCCACATGCCCCAGTCTGCAAGATCAGGGTCGGGGTTTAACACCCTATGTCTACGAATATCTGCGTCAGAACTCAAATCCGTTCCAGGGGAAGGGTTTTTAACAACAATCGGTTTTGTTAAAAGTTCGGGTTTTGTTAAAAGTTCCTCGTCGCTAGTTTTGACAATTTCTGCATTTTGACAATTTGGATTGTTCTTTAAATCCGTTCCAGGAGAAGGGATCTCCTTTTTTACAGGGGGTTTCACGGTCCCCCCACGCGTGCGAGAGGTAAACTTACCTGGAACGTTTGTACCAGTAGCTTCATAAAAAATCGGTTTGCGCCCCTTGCCCTTGTAATCCGCAGGAGCAGCACACCTGCCAATCAGCTTCTGCCCCTCCAACTTGTCGAAGCTGTACTTGATGGCACGTTTCATGTGAACGCCGCCCAACAGGTCGTGATCCACAAAATCCTGCACTGACCACGCAGTCCGGGTGCGGCGCATCTCTTTAAGCATCCCCAGCATCTGTTTGGTTGGGCCGTTGATTTTTTCTTCCTTCTCCGGCACCGCCTCAACTCTGTATGTGCAGTCGCTCAACAAGGCGAAAGCCATTTCGTGACCTTCGCGATCATCTCGTGATTTCTCAACGGTCACGATCCGGGTATTAGCGGGTAACGCCATTTCTGCGAGCTGCTTGCCTTCGACTTTCTGCATGTTCCACGTTTCGTCCACTGCCGCCCTGATGGCACTGGTGCCCCGGAAACTGCCATTCCGGTTGTTGTGGTGGATCACGATGATGGTGCAGGCTCCAAAATCCACACCATTGCGCCTTGCGAGCTTCTTCAAGGGCAGCGCGTACTCCCTGCGGTTCTCCTCATAGGGGTTGGAGTCGTTGCAGCCGTCCAGGCTGTCAATCACCACTAGGTCATAGTTCGGCTTCTCCTTCGGCCCCTGGAGCTTCTTGAAGCGGCTGTACCAGGACATATCCCACTCACCCACGACATCCACGCCCCCTGTCACGCCAATGAGGTCAAACTGCCGCCGCACAATCCGCTCGTTTTGGTCACCGTTCAACCAGAGGCACCGACCTTTCGGCACATCAACCAAACCCCCATGAACGTCAAAAGATATTCCCTGGCTTATGTGCTTACACAACGTCTGGCACATCGCAGACTTACCCGTACCACCATCAGCATGAATCAACAACAACCAAGGCTTAGGCAACAAACCCGGAATCAAATAATCAAACGATGAATCATCCAACTCATTGATAGGTCTGGGACAAAACTCTTTATTACGCTCAAACGCCAAATGAGAATCCAGCAACCGATCAATGGCCACGGCCCCCTCTCGACTTCGCCCAGAATCAATCGCAAGTTGAGTTTTTGCCTGATCCAGAAAAGCCGGATTTTCTATCGTCTCGTCTAGCTCTAGTCCACGCGCTATAAGTTCTGGCCCGCTGAGAATTTCCGGCTTGAACTTGACCGGTAACGCCTCGATCTCTTCCACAAGTCGTGCAATACCGTCCCTTTGAAATCGAGTCTTATCAGGATCCACCAAATCAGCTTGGCGAATCAGCGACCCAAATCCAAGACCACCCCCACGAAACCCATTCTCCCAACGATCAGCACAAGGATTGCGCCCATTCTTCCAATCGTCAGCGTATTCGTTATCTCGTTTACTCCACTCTTCCCACAACTTCAAACCATCCTTATTAGGCAGCTCACTGTGAATCATCGCCCCGATTTCCCACCAGAACTGCTCACTATTTGCACCGCGAGGCTCAATAACGCTCAAGCAACTCCTCGCAATCTCAATTTTTTCCTCCCTGGAACGATGTGAATAACGTGTATCCCTTAATTTCTTACCTATATCTTTTTGAGTAAGTTTGCGATGCTGTTCTCGCATTCGCTCCAACAACCATTCAGGAGCAAGAGGTATTTCATTAGGATCACCATGAAACTGATACTTACCACCGTCTTTATAAGCGCCATAAATCAATCCTTGGCGCCCCCACAAAACTTCCCACCCCTCACCGCCTGCAGCAGCGTGGCTTAAATCGGCAACTTGTAGCTGATCTTTTTCTGGAACAACAAAAAGAAACTTGGCCCTGTTCTTTTTAGGCGAAGTAATCCGTGGAGCGGTTTTGAGATCTTTACCCCACTTTTCTTCAATGGCACCGAGGTTGGCGTCCACATCAAAGATGACAAGCCCTCCAGAACGGCTACCGCTGTAGACACCGACAGCAGCAAATGTCTCTGGAGCGTTCTCGATGTATTGAGCCGTTCGTTCAGGCGACACCACATCATGTGCAGCTCGACCAAGAGGAGACTTGCCCCCAGCTTCTGTGCCGTTAGGCATGACAACGCCCTTGGCGTATATCGGTGCGGTAGCCCAATGCTTGGGCAGGCTTCGCACAAAATCAACCAGATTCATTTGCTACAGTGACAGTGTGAACGTGTTTTACGCACCCCTCAGAGGCTTCTCCGGCCACTGGGGGGTTTTTCCATTCTACAGCAGTTGACAGCCCTTGCCATTGTGCTACGTTTACAAAGCACCGGGCAACGCGCCCACAGCAAACACACCCAATGCCATTCATTTCCGATAAGAACAAATCTGCTGCTGCTAGCGGCGGCGGTGGCGGCTACCTCAACCCCTCCAAAATTAAGCCCGGCAGCAGCGTTCGCTTTGCGCTTTTAAACGACCAACCCCTGGAATTTTTTGAATGCTGGGGCGAAGCTCCCGACGGCAAAGCAAAGCCGTTTCGTTTCGCAGAGGATCCCAGCCCTGAGGACATTCAGGAAGAAATGGGCGACGAATACACCCGCCGCCTAAACCGTGACGGCACTGCCCCCGACAAAGTCAAGTTTGCCGTTGCTGTGCCTGTCTACAACTACGAGATGGAATCAGTTCAGGTCATGCAGCTCAGCCAAAAAAGCCTGATCAACGAACTTGACGACATCGCTGATATGGAGGATTACGCCGATCTACTTGCCTGGGACTTTGTAATGGGTAAAGAAGGCGTCGGGCTAGAAACCAAATACAGCCTTCGCACCGCACCCCGAAAAAAAGGTGCTCAAGGTGACATCGAGGCTGCCTGGACCGAAGCACGCTCTGCTGGTTTCGACATCAACCGTCTACTTACCGGCGGCAACCCTCACAAACCCGAGTAATGTTGTGCGGCAGGACTAGAGGGATAGTACGGCTCTCGAAAATTGCCTGCCCGCAATCTGTTATTCAACTGCTCGGGCCACGCGGTTGGTGGGTGACGTTGCGCGCCTAAATAGCAGATTGCAGAAACCTAGGGTTCCCGTTGAGGAGTGCTGGTGGTTCCAGGGGTTTATGTTGATCCCCCACTCGGCTGGTACTAAGGCAAGGTGTCTGTAAGTCCGCAACAATTACAAGAGGGCTTTCGAGCCCTTTTGTATTAGGTAGAATAATAAAAATATCGCAATAAATGCTCGTAGATACACAGAACGCCCTAGCAGGATTACGCCGTTGGACCCTGGAACGTGATGATTCCGGCCCGCATCGTGTGTATCGAGATAAACGAGGCAACACTTACGCCTCTGTAACCCACATCCTTAAAGAGACCTCACCGCAATGGCAAAAAGATGCCCTGGACCGTTGGCTTGAAAGACCTACTGCTCCCGCTGAGCGCGACCGTGCCTGTAGGCGGGGCACTCTGGCTCACGATCACGCGGAGTATGTCCTCAAAACAGCGGCAAAGCTCGCGCGTAACAGTGCTAACAAGCGAGGAAGCTGGAGGACTGGAGATGACGGCCTGGAACGTGCCCCTAAAGGGATTACAACCTGGGCGCTCGAAAAGGCCATTCAAGGCGCCCCTAGGGTCCCCTGGAACGCCTCTGGGTACGCCCGAGGTCTACGGTCTTGGATCGGAGAGAACGTAACCGCCATTCATGCGGTCGAATTCGCCATTCATGACCCCCGAGGTTGGGCTGGAACGGCTGACGCCCTGCTGGACATCGACGGCACGCTTTGCATCACCGACTGGAAAACCAGCGTGAACGCTCGCAGCGAAGAAATGCTGACTAATTACATCTGCCAAACCGGCGCTTATTCCCTGGGACTTCAGACGCTGACTGGCTTAAAGCCCAAGAAAGGCGCTGTTGTGGTGGCACGTCGCAGTGGAGCCCCTCAAGTTCGCTTGCTTAGTGAGTTAGAATTGCGCGGGGCGGAGTGTCAATGGCTAGAGAGGATGGACTTGTGGAATTCCCTGCAAGCCCAAAACAGTTAGAGGAAGCCCTGGAGCGTTTATACAAAGGACAAACCAACGTGGCTGTCCAGGCTCAGGGCTTGGGGATGCCTCTGGAACGATTAAAGCAGATCCTCACCGCTTATGTAGTAGCCCGTCCTATCGATGTCAACGATGAGGAGCTGGACCGAACCCATACAATCTCGCAGCAGCCACAGGACTACCCATCTCCGCAAGATCTAAAAATTGCTGCTTCAAAGATAAGTATTGCTGGGACGTTAACCGCAACGTCAGCCCACATTCTTTGAAGTAATAGGACTTTTTGTCTTTCATTGGTTTTGGGTGGCAATGTAATCGTGGATTTTGTTCTGTAGCTCGACCATTTTCCTGGCACGTGCTGAATCAGCCCAGCCCTGCTTCTCAAACACCGCAAATTCCCAATAAAGGGAGTCTGCAAGCATGTGAAGTTCGTGGAGCGTAAACCTGTTTAGTTTCATACTTCTTGAGTAAAAGCGTACTTATCAACCATGCGTTCACATCCCTGGCACGCTATCGCACTCCACGAAAAGTGATAAACACGGTTTTCATGCTCACAATGCGGACACTTAATGAGAGTTCCTGAATCCCTGGCACGTGTGCTGCGTGTTACAGGTTTCCAAGATTGATCAGAGGCAACAAAGGCATACATTCTTTTTGAAGAGCCTGGAGCGTTTTTGCACGGTTCGACGTATGCCACCCCTTGCTTTGCATAAAGTCAAGTTCCCAAGAAATGGAGTCAGCCAATAACTCAAGTTCGTGGTTTGTGAGTTTCATTGGTTCGTGTGAGACAAAATTTTAGTGTGTTTGAGACAACCCACCCATACGGGCAAGCCTTTCGTATTCCCGCACCAAGCGGGCGTAATCCTGAACATTGCCTGCCTGGAACGCATCAATCAGCAGCTGGCGCGTCATCCGCATCAGCGCATCCCGATCACCAAAATCGATGTCAGGCAGTGGCTGAGCTTCAATAGCTGGATCTTCTGATTCTCGCTCAATATCCGCAGTATCGACATCGCGGTAAGCGGTGGCTCTGCTCACATTGTGTTTTCGCTGGAGCGTGGCCGCAACGTCTGCTTTCTTCAGCCCCATATCCAGCAAACGCTTTGCTAACGCTTGCTGGTCCGTTACTTGCTGGGTGGTTCGCTTCACTGCTCCAGCACCTCCCATTCAAGGTCGGAGTTTTCCAGATCGACAGTCACGGTGGTGACGGCTCTGGCTGGTCCGAATTGTGCTGGCTCGGCTATGTCAGCCGGGAAAACGATGGCAGGACTGGTCTGGAATATGTCGCTAATGATTGCGACGATGCGAAGTTCTACCTGGTCCGTTTCAGTCGATGGCAGGACTTCAACGTCCTCAATCAAGATGATGTCACTCATAGGTGGTGAGTAGTCTACTGCTACAATGTAGCAGCATAAAAAAGCCCCCGTCAAGCGAGGGCATCATATTCAGTAGTAGATTTTACGACAGGATACGATAATCCTGTTAAAGATCTTCCCAGCACGATTTTTGCGTGGAAAGTTCTTTAGTATTTTGTGGCGTGCATCATCAATGTTGTGTGCATAGATGTTGACAGACCAGATACCTGCACCAATAGCGTATTTTTCACCGGGTACAGGATCTGGTGGTGGTGCATGATAGTACTTAACGCGATAGCGATTGCGTCCGGTCATTATGAAGCGAGAGCGTCGTTGAGAGCTTCCTGCTCTGTCTGGAACGGTCCTGATGGTTCGCCGTCCGGTAGGCAGCCGGGAAAACATGCCCACCAGTACCACCCTGGATCAACTTCTTTGCCTGTCAGGGTCAAAGTTTTGATGTCGTAGAAAACCTCGAAGGAGCCGTAAGGCTCCCCCAGGTCGTTGCTGAATTGGTGATAGGTCATACTTGAGTTTGGATAACAGGGAGTTGCGCTGGCACGTAAACCACCCCGCAGGTGTCTGCGTTTACGTGAACCGAGCTTTCTAGTTTGCTGTTTACGTTGCTGTTGTATGTGCAAGGCAGGGCTTTACGAGCACTTGCCCTTACATAGTGTCCAGCTGGCACGTTTCGGGTGGCAGACTTCTCTGTCACCTCAAAAACATGCCCCACCTTTACATGCCGGAAGCGAAAAACTTCCATGGAGTGATATGCGGCAGGATACATCACAGTTTTGAGTAACGCGGGTGAACTGGTTCGTCGGGATAGATAAACTCCATCCCGATTGATTCTGCTTCCTGTTCGCAGATTTTTAGCAGCGCTTTTCTGCGTGCTTGAACTTCTCGCCTTGTGTCTTCATTCCAGAATGTTCCTAGAAAGTAGTCACAGCGTTCAAGGTCAGCAGTACATAAAGCGATCTTTTCTTGTGGTGTTAATGGCATCAGTCCCAGAAGTTACCTAGCTTGAATTCATCAACCCACTGGAGCGCGATCTGCTCGGCTACATGTAGCCGCAGAAACTTCGGAAACAATGAATTCCAGCTGGAGCTTATGCTCCCGTGCTCGCGGTGGTATTGCTTAGCCGCTGGGGTTAAGCAGTACCGCTCAATCGAGTGGATCGCCAGATCCAGCGAAAAGTTTCCGCGCTTGTAGTGCTTGCTTAAATTCTTGATCACTGGTTTATACCAGCACTCAACATTTGTAGCGTACAGTTCAAGCTCACGGGCTGCGTCACAGTCGAGACTAGGTTCTCTCATAGTTTGAAAAAGGAGAATGCCCCAGAGTGTGACCCCTGGAGCGGTTGATCAAAGGAACGAAGGAAGTTCGAGCGGAAGTCTCTCTACTCTATAACAGTAGAGATCGCCGTTGACCGCACGGCAGAGCCGAGCGAATCGCTCAGCCTGCTGCCTGGTCCGTGGCCGTGAGCCGTGAGCCGGCTGCCAGCCTGACGCTATGCCAGACCAGCGGGTGACTTGGTGTCTCACGATGCTTTTTCCTGATCCTTGGCAAGTTCGTCAGAGAGTTTCTGAATGAATTCTCTGGCGCTTGCATCGTCCTTGCGATACTGCATGTAAGAGACATAACTAAGTACCGCACCACGTAGGACAGCGTTAGTAATACCCTCTAACTCCAGCTTGTCGTCTGAGTTGGTATCGCGAAGCACGATCTGGCTGCTGTCCCTGTACGAGCTGCTGCTCATATCGAGAGTGCACGCGGCCAGATTGCTGTACGTGCGAACTGTTGAAAGTTTCATCTAAGTGATAGAATGAAGTACAGTTTGCAGTCACCACGCGGCGCAGGACTGACTGAGTGCCGCAGCGCCGGACATAAAGGCGCACGGAGTCTCCCGCGAAATCGCGTGGTTCTGCTCTTCAGTTTTCGAGGTGCTAGTGGCAGGAGACCTAACCTCCCCCTCCACTCTTTAAATATACTACAGTAGCCAGGCCTAGGCAACTATCAAATGATACAATGTAGTATATTAGAGGGGGTAGTGTAGCAGTTTATACATGCGCTAGCCGCAAGCGGGGAACTTAAATAATTTCGGCTAAACCTTTCTACTGTGCTACCGGGGGTAAGGGTCAAAAACAGCACGCTTATGTACTACACCCACAAAATAAAAAAGCACCTGATGTATCGCTTTGTAAGTTGCTATTGTGTCGAGAAAGGTCGTGCCTTTTGTTATGGACGAAAACACCACTGAGCCCAAAGAAATAAAGCGAATTGGTGGTCCGAGAAACCCAAAGGACATCCAAGAAGCCCGAATTATGCGGCTTTACCGCCGCCAATTAGAAGGATTACCCGCTCTCCAGCTGGTTTTAGACCACGCATCAAAAGAACAGGTGGGCCGTGCCACTGCATTCCGCGATTGGAAAGCAGTCCAAGCACTAAACCGCGAAGATTTTGAGCGCGAACGTGCAGATATGGCATCTCGCATCTTCTCGATGCGCTCCCGCCTCTACAACTCCGCCGTAAAACGCGGCCAAATGCAAACTGCCGCCAACGTCCTCGACTCCCTGGCACGTATGGTCGGCTGCGACCAACCCGAAGAAAGTAGCACATTACCTGAAATCCACGTTAAGATCGAAAAACCCGAGTAAATAACTAATTGGCGCCGCAAACGCTCGATATAAGTCTTCGCCCCGCCCAAGGCGAAGTATTTAGCGCCAAAAATAGATTCCGCGTCCTCGTCGCAGGCCGCCGCTTCGGAAAATCCTACCTTTCCTGCATCGAACTATTCACCAAAGCCCTGGAACGCCCCGGTGAAACATTCTTTTACTGCGCCCCAACGTACCGAATGGCGAAAGACATCGCCTGGAAAACCCTAAAAAGATAATTCCCAAAGCATACATTCGCTCTAAAAACGAAACCGACCTCCGCCTCGATCTAGTAAACGACTCAACAATCGAACTAAAAGGCACCGAAAACGCCATGGCACTTCGAGGCCGATCTCTCGCCGGAGTTGTACTCGACGAAGCCGCATTCATGGACTCTGAAGTCTGGTTCGAGGTCATTCGCCCCGCCCTCGCCGACAAACAAGGCTGGGCATTATTCATATCCACCCCGGATGGAACAGCCAGCTGGTTCTACGACCTGTGGTGCTTCTGCGAAGAGGACAAAACCGGCGACTGGATCCGCTGGTGTTACACAACAATTCAAGGCGGCAACGTCCCAGCCCACGAAATCGAAGCAGCTCGCGCCCAACTAGACGCCCGCACCTTCCGCCAAGAATTTGAAGCATCCTTTGAAAATTTAAGCGGCCTGGTAGCCGTAAGTTTCGACGACGCCAACATCTCCACCGAAGCCCAAGACATATCAGTTTTGCCCTTACTGCTGGGCGTGGACTTCAACGTCGATCCAATGAGCGGCATCTGCGCCGTCAAAAAAGACGACACCCTCTACGTCTTCGACGAAATAATGATGCGAGGCGGCGCCACCACCTGGGACTTCGCAGAAGAAGTAACCCGCCGCTATGGCGTGGACCGCCGCGTATTTGCCTGCCCCGACCCCACCGGCGGCGCCCGCAAACCAGCGGCGTCGGCGTCACCGACCACACCATTCTCCGCCGCAGCGGCTTCTCCGTCCAATCCCCCAAAGCTCCCTGGAAAATCCGCGACAAAATCACCGCCGTCAACACCGCCCTTTTCGACGCCGCCGGTACCCGCCGCACTTACATCCACCCCCGCTGCAAAGAGCTGATCAAATCCCTTCGCACCCTGACCTACGCCCCTGGAACGGGTCTACCTAACAAAAATCTGGGTGTAGATCACGCATTTGACGCTTTCGGCTACCTTGTGCTTCAGCAGTTCAACTTGGCCAAGCCCGAGGCCATGGGAACTACGACATACCGCCTGTACTAAGGATGTTTCGTCCGTTAAATGCGCCGCTCTGCCCCAAATGTGGATCAAATGAAACCCGCGTCCTCGGAAAATACACAACACAAGAAAACGATTCAGTGCGAGACCGCATTTGCCGCGACTGCAACCACCGCTGGAGAACAATTCAATCTCCAGAAGAGGTACTGGATCCCTCAATCCTCGTAAAATTTGCCCGCTGGGGCTCACCTCAAGGCAGTAGGCGTCAAGTCACGTTGGAATACGCATCCAAAGGCCGCTAAACTAAGGACAGCTACCCATCTGTTCGCCATGCCCAAAGGCCCTGGAACCTACGGTACGCAAAAAGGCCGTCCACCCAAGAAGAAAAAGGGAATGAAGAAGGGCAGTAAGAAGATGCGTTGTAGCTGTGGCCAGTGAAAACGTTCCAACAAATAAGGCGCTTTACAGCCGTGTAAAAGCGGAAGCCAAGCGTAAGTTTGACGTGTACCCAAGCGCGTATGCAAATGCGTGGCTGGTACGCGAATATAAGAAGCGCGGCGGCACTTATCGGAAAGCAACCAGTGGCGGAACGAAAAAAGGCACGAAAACCCGCAAAACCAAAAAAGCCAAGTAAGTCGAGAGGCGGACTTGGCCGATGGTTTGACGAAAAGTGGGTCGATATAAAGACCGGGAAGCCTTGTGGTCGTTCTAAAGGTGAGGATCGTGCTTATCCAGCGTGCCGACCCTCAAAGAGGGTGTCAGGCAAGACACCAAAAACAACTGGCGAGATGAGTGCAGCTGAAAAGGCTCGATTTAAGAAGGAAAAGACCGGATCAAAGAAAATTTCGTACCAACATAAGAGGCGTAAGGCCAAAAAGAAGAAAACTTGAGATGGCTCGGGCCGTGTAGGCGGTTAGAATCAACGGTATAGACCCTTCCTATGTCTACCCATGGCCATCCTTCGCGGAGAGCAGGGTGCTGTTCAATTTGATGCAGCTGGTTCTTCCAACGCAACCATCGTTGGCACTCGCAGCTGGACGTTGAACATCACTAAAGACACGTTGGACGTTACCGATCACGGTGATACGTTTCGTGCGTTTGTCGGCAGTATGGTCAGTGGTTCTGGCACCGTTGAACTGGTGTACGACCCTGATGCAACAGGCCAAGCAGCGTTTATTGAAGACGTAATTACGGCCAATGACACTGCTGACGCTACGTTTGAACTATTTACGACTGGCACCACCTCTGGTAGTGACAGCGTAAGTTTTGCGGGAATTATTACCAGCATGGATATTGCATCCACTGTTGGCGATTTGGTTGTTGCCACCTGCAACTTCGTCACCAGCGGCACCATCACTTCTAACCTTCAGTAAAGGTTAGGGCGATGGCAGAGCGCAAAAAGCGTAAGCGTGGTCCCAACCTTAGTGTTGGGCGTGGCGAAAAACTGCCTGCTAGTAAAGGTGCTGGCTTAACCGCTAAAGGTCGAGCTAAGTACAACCGGCAAACAGGTTCTAATTTAAAACCGCCGGTTACAGGCAAGCCAAAAACAAAGGAAGAGGCTGCCCGTAAGCGTTCTTTCTGCGCTCGAAGTCGTAATTGGACAGGTGAACGGGGTAAAGCGGCTCGTCGTCGATGGGGCTGTTAG
>FUIF01011080.1_pt1 | contig 14138 bp, 33 predicted proteins | sample 1003461 | NCBI WGS metagenome assembly FUIF01 (sample SAMEA80401918, study PRJEB19352) | marine metagenome | reverse complement strand
CGCTACCTTAGGACCGTTATAGTTATGTTATCTACACTTGGAAACGCCCACGTTGCAAAGCAGATTGGCCTAGTTTCATCCCTTACAATCAGATACTGCTGCAAACTATACGGCGTTTTTATCATGTCCGTAAAAATCTTCTTTGCTATACCATTTTATGATAATCACTTGATCTTATTAGATAAACTATGTCCTCTATGTCTTCTTTTTGTCATATCGTGAAGGGATTATATTCATTGACTGCCACTTTCTGCGGTGGGCGAACAGCAGCTTGTCTATTCTCCAGCCCCACAGCCAGATACCTAAACGCATCCGCAGCATGAGACGTGAAGTCATGGCGCGGATGATCCCTAAACATTTTTCTGCGTTCATCCCATTCTTGCCTGTATTGTTTTAGCATTTCTACGCCTTCAGCGCATTTATCACGATCAAAGTGGCATTTAGGTATTAACACTCTAGCGGCGTTGATACCGTCAGCAACCTTCATTTTCGGGATGACTTTGAACCTGATGCCGAGGCTGAACGCCGTTTCGAGGCGGCTTTTGCCCGACCCGATTTCCCTGACTTCGATGTCGTGGGGGGCGAGGTGGTCTCCCCAGTGGTAATCTTTTTGACGTAGGATCTCAGCGTAGTGATCCAAGCCAACACCGCTGCTTTCATAGTAGTCAATAACATTTACTGCTCCACTCCTAAATATCTGGGCAAACCAGATAGCTGTTGAATCATTTATCCCCAGATCCCACGCAGTATGCACAGGGTAGGCCGGGTCATACGGCACTCTGGTGATCCTGCCGTTATCTTCTGCATCTGATAGCAGCTTGCCATAATAAGCACCAATGATAGCCGCTGTAAACGAACACTCATACTCCTGTTCGTATTGTTCTAGTGTCATCTGGCTACTAGCAGCCTCTAGTTCTTCATCCTTGACCAGACCACTCTCAGATGCTTTGACTATCTTCCAGTACCATTGGTCAGATCCATTCTCTGTTTCTGACTTGGCAGTTTCTAGCAAATCATAAAAATGATTATGCCCAGCCGGGGTGCCTAGAAATACAGCCGCACCCTCTCTGTCGGATAGGGCTGGCCTCACCACCTCCCCCCATACCCTTGGGTTCTGCATCCCAAACTCATCAAACACACATAGATCAAGATAGATACCACGCAAGCTGTCAGGGTTCTCAGCAGACAACAGCATCAGTCTACCGCCATTAGGGAAGTCAACTCTTAACTCAGTTTCATTAAAATTCACACCGGGGATTACGGATGCATAATATTTCACATAATCCCACGCAATACGCTTGGCTTGTGTAAAAGTGGGAGCCACGAAAGCAACTCTAGGCCGTGGCAGTTCACAAGTCAGACAATGTTTGATTAGATGATTTACAGCCCAGACCGTCTTTCCAAAGCGTCTGTGCATCACAAGCACGTTCCAACGCCTGACACTCTCGTGCATCTCAGCCTGTAACTCTCTAGGCTTGTAAGGGATGCGTACCTGTTTCACAGTTGTATCAACTTTCCCACAGTATCTTCACCGCACCGTCAGTAACTTCTACCCCAGCCCTAGCCTTCTGTTCACCAAACCTCTCAGGTATCACCTTACTTACCTTCCAGCGAACATGACTGGCATAATCCCTCAACACATTCGGGTCATAGTTCTTACGCTTATGAAGCGCATCATCATACAAACCATCCAGCTCTTCTAAAGCTTTCTCAGCACTTTGACGCTGCGCCTCTCTAATAACAGCATCATACTCAGCATCCTGCCGCATATGCTTATACACAGCACTACGACTAATTCCAACCTCTTCACAAGCCTGTACCAAGCTAAAGCCATCGCTTACCAGCCTAGCAATACCGTCTTTCTTGAAGTTCGTGAACCTAGCCATGTTGTCTCCGGCTGTGTGTTGTAACGTACCATTTAACACATATACAATGCAGCGGCGCGTGTCGGGCGTGCCAGCCTTATAATATGCCCCGCCTAGCCTAGCGCGGCGCCGCGCAATAGTAATGCCGCGCATGATGCCGTTGCGCTTTGCGTGTGAATTGAAATGAACCCGAAACAATCTAACCAAGTGACAGCAACAAACAGCGAAGCCAAGCCATCAATGCTTTTGCTGTACACTTCCGATTCATAGCATATAAAAAGTTGACGGTAAACGGTGCAAAGCTTTCACTTATATATATACCCTGCTACAAGCCAACTGAAAATAATTTGAAAATATTTCACTTTATGGGTTTACATGTGCAATTCTTTCACTTAATGAAGTATCTGACACTAGCAACTGGCACATAGGAGACCAGACAAATGATCACTTTATTTTTCATCAAGAAGACAGTTTATGGCAAAGACTTGTTTTATCCAGACTGTGAGGCAACTAGAAACCTTGCTAAACTGGCAAAGCGAAAGTCATTCGATTTGCAGTCCGTAAAGCTCTTACAAACCACATATTGTTTTCAGTGCCAGCTAAGCGCTGAGCAAATCAAATTTTTAATCAATCAACTAGCAAAAGGAATCAAACAATGGATGACAAAGCAACAATCATTTCAATTATTTTGGGTGTAGCGATGATGCTAGTAAGCCTTGGCCTTGCTGTTACTGGCTTTCAACATACTAACGGCTTATTGGTGCCGTTGGTGCTTGGCGTTGGTGGCATAATCCTTTTTTGGTGGCCTTGCATTGCCGCATCTATTCGTGACTAAACAACTGGCAATAAGGAATCAAACAATGCAAATCAACTACATCAAATCATCATCAAACTATGATATCGCGTTGGATATTTACACAACGCTTATGCATCACAAGACTGATAAAGGGCTTGATCATATCGATCTAGTGGCTGTTATCGAATATCTAAAGCACCACTACGAAACAGACCAAACACCCGTAGCCGTAAAAAATCCGCAATCAAAACAAAATTTGTGACAATGCCTTTTGTGAAGCAACTGCGACACACAAAGCCCCGCACAATGAGCAATATTGCTCTGAATGCATACATGAACATGTCTATGAAGATGGCGACATTTAAATGGCACTGATGAGGCTTAATGAGCCGAAACGCGGCACATGCCGCGTCTGTCATCAACTAGCAAAAGGATAAAAGACAATGACAAAAGTAAGACAAATGCAAGGCCGTACAGGCCAACCAGTGGCAAATCAATTTATCATCACAGATGATGAGTATGAGTATTTCCAATCATACAAAACTGTAATTGCAAAACGCCACATATCCAGTGGTGTGGTTCATCTTGACAACCGCAGATGGGATTATAGCGTCACAACTAGCAAATATCGCAATCAGTTTTTGGGCATTGATACCAAAGAAACAAAGCGCCGTATTGAGTCGGGTGAAATTCAACTTGTGGAGTTAAATAGTGCGCATGATTAAATGGATGCACTACAAAACGACTGGTGAGAGAGTTTAAGCAATGACAAGCAATGAAACAATCAAATCAATTGTGCATTTAGAAACAACGGCTGAATATTATTGCGCTGAAAATAGCAAGAGGCAGCGCGATTTGTTGAGTGATGCTTATCAGCTAAGAATGCAGCAAGAGCCACCAGAAACACGCAAGCTTCAGCAATTAAAACATATTTTGCGTGTTGGAAAGGTAAACCAATGAATAAATACCTAAAGCTTCATATTGACCAAGCCACCAAAGCAACCCGGCGCCATTACAACGTGGCCCGGATAGTTGCCAAGCTGCTAGGCATGGTTATCGGCGCTTATGTGGTGACGTTTATCTTGTGGTATTCCACTACTGTTTTTTTCGCTATCACGCCATAGGAAGCCGCACAAGCCGACAAACTTTGTTCGGGCTGGATACCTAGCCCGGACATGACAAAGCCAGCCAGTGAGGCTTAAATCGCTGGCAATCAACTAGCAACCTAGAAGAGAAAGGGAAAAGCAATGAAAAATTTAGATGGACTCAGCGCATTTGCGTTTACCAGTAGTTTTATCAGTAGCGTATTGGGTGAGATAGTATCCACAACACAGAAGCCATTTTTTACCGCGCATTGGACTGGTAAAGTTTTGGACATAATGGCTGATGACGATAGCGAGTTTACTTACGTTTGCAGCCTAACGCTATCAGAGAAAGGCAAACTTAAAATGTGGGTTTGCGATGGCATGATTGATGCCAAGGCTCAGTATGCTTTGATTGGTTATGCCACATATCACGATATAGAAATAAAAAACTAAAAGAGAAACCGCCAAGGCATTGCGCCTTGACGGTTCTCATTTCCCAACTAGCAATCGGAAAAGCATAGACATTCATCAACATGCAGAGAGGACAATATCATGGATGCAAAAAAAATCAAGCTTGAACGTCTACAATTAGGCATAAGTCAAGAGAGGATGGCTAAACGTCTAGGCGTTACAAGGCGAACAATTATCAATTATGAAACCGGGGCAACGCATGTGCCAGATACAGTAACCAAGCTGCACAACTGCCTAAAAGAGAAAGAGCGGGCAGAAAGAGAAAGGGAGTTGAATCAATGAGTAGCAATGCAATTATAGACTTTAATAGTCGTGAACTAACCTTTGAAGCATTTGAAGGTATATTTAAGTTAGATAAAACTTTTGTCGGTACAAGCAACTATTTAGGCTTGGCGTATTTTTGGGCTTATGAGTATCGACACTATTTGCGTGACTGCACCATGGCAAAGCGCAGAAAAGTGCATAAAAAATTTATGCAAGCTGATTTAGAATTACATGGAGAAAGTGAAAAACATTTAGACATCATTGAAACAGTGCTTGATGGAGTGACACTAGCTTCTGGTTTCACAGTCAAAAAGAGAGAGAGAAAGTAAAAGATAAATACTTAGCAATGCCGCGTGGCATTTCTTAAAGCATAGCCTTTACACTTGGCTATGCTTTTTTTATTTACAATTGGATTGTTTTGCATGCTTTATTTGAGCAGGCTTGATCGGAGCATGCTTTATTTAAGCAATGCTTTAAGAAACGCGCAGGCGCGATTTTATCAAGTCAATTTTTCTTGTCAACCCCATACGACTCGCGCACGACTTGAACCCAAGTTGGCAGTGACATTTCTGCGACAAGCTTCGGATTATAAGAGAAAGAGCGACACACCGCCATCAGTTGTATGACGCAACGGATTGGGCGATTGTTAAACTTGTATATCAAGACCGGGAACCTATCGCCGGATGCCTCGCAAGCTTGCTCCCACCATGCTTGCTTGTAGCTGGCACCAGAAGCATAGGCCTTGCACTCAATCGACCAGCCGGGGATCACAATGTCAGCCTCACCTTTCACTTGGTATTGAGATAGGTTGCGCTTTGGCAATTCTGGCAATGACTCGCCAAGGTGGTCTTTGATGTAATTTACAATCTGACGCTCAAACACAGCGCCTTTCTTTCTGCTATCAGTCATACCCAGTCAATCCTTGTTTCTGTCGCGTTGCTTTCCCAGACAAACCAGCCATAAGCGGTTGTGCCGTTGCCGTTTGGTTCTTCATCACCGCGCCATATTGTCAGCCGTTGAGAGAACACCCAGACCCTAGCTGGCCTATGTTTGTCAAAGAGAGAGACACGGCGTTGCTGACCTTCTAAGAATGACAAACGCAACAACCAGCAGTGCTTCTTTGCACCCAAGTCGATAGCCTTCTGTATGAACTGTTGCGCCAGTTTGTATGGTGGGTTTGTTATGATGTTGGGGGCTGCAAGCTTTTGTTCCATCAGAAAGTCGATACCAGACTCGCCAAAACCATAGTCGTTTAGATCAGTGCTGATGACGTTGTGGTATAGAGAGACAGGCGCAGAGATGGCGCCATCGCCACAAGCTGGCTCCCAGATGTCACCATCAAAGCTTTCATGATCTAGCAATGCTTCAATGGCGATAAACGGCGTTGGGTAAAAGTCATCCTTCTGTCTTGTCATCGCCGGGACTCCACTTTAAGACGCTTTTGGCAGGGTTCTTTTTGCGAGAGACACGGCCAAGACTGTCTAGCTTTTGTTCAACTTCTGGAACTCGCAAAGCCTCTGCAATCTCTTCTATGGTCGGCACGCGAAAGTTGTCTTGTTCAGTCATCTTCAAAACTTTCTAACCACAATCTCTTCAAAATATCTTTTTGTTATGGTTGTTTATTTGCTGACCCTCAAAAACACTATCTCATTGCTTGCTATCGCTTCTGCAAGGATTTCATTCCAATCGTCTTTTTCACGTTTCATGTCTTTCCCCATACACCAGCTTGCAAACAGGGCAAGTCAGGCTCCCATCCAAAAAAGTTTCACACCGCAAACACATGTCAGCCGCGGCAAGTCGAGCTAGTCTGCCATCACCTTGCTCAGTCTCTGGCGGCAACTTGCCAGTCCCATTGCATAAATCGCAATCCTCTGGAACGACATCAGTGGGATCAAGCCAATCTGTGACGTAGCGAAAACCTTTACCGCTGCACCGATAGCATTGTCTGTTCAAAAAAGTCATTTGGCTTTACCTCACCATTACTAGCCAGAAGAATCCTACGCATGGTTTCCGGGTTTGGATACCTTCTCCCAGCGATAAAATGATTGATGGCTGACCGGGATATACCACAACGCCTAGCAAACCTAGCTTGGCTTATCTTGTTGATTTGTATATATTCTTTCAGTGTCATAACTTTTCTCAACTTTAGCTGTTGACCGTTTGTAGACATTACGTTACCGTAGCACAACTAGCAATGAGGTCAAGCATGGATATTTACAAACACGATAGCGCAAGTGGCGCAACGTCACCAAAGTATGAGATGATTTTCAAGTTGTGGCTTAGAGCAACAACAAATCTGAACCCTGTGTTTCCAGATAATGCAGCTATGCTTACAGGACGCACCGTTGAGGGTGGTGTGCGCCGTGTCGAGGGATTGGAAAAATTTGACCCTGACAAGGGAAAACAGGACGGTATGAGTATCGCTGAAGCTACAAGACACATGATGGCAGACTTCGATGAGTATGTGCCGCGTGATTGGGACGAAGGCAAAGACAAAGAGGAACATGAGGCATTTAGGGAACACTTGCCTGATATGCTTGGCAACGCACTTGAAGGTTTGAAGGCTTGGCAAAACAAGCATGGACTAAACACTGTAAGCGGGGAGCATGTAACTTGGCACTCTGTTCCAGAACTCGATGTGCGTATTATGATGTTCCGTGACTTTTATGGTGGTGATGTACTGTGCGATCTCAAATGCAAAATGCCACAGAGAAATCCACTGAAAAAAGATGGCACGCGCACATGGCGCATACCAAAACCAGATACTCAGCCCAGCGAAAACAATATAAAACAGATGTCGGTGTACTGGAGGGCCACAGGTCAAAAGCCATCGTTGCTACAAGTCACGGCGTCTGGCTTTCACATTTGGGATGAGGACAACTGCGAACTGTTGCAAGAGCAACATCTTGAGCAAGTGTATCAGGATGTGAAGCGTAGTTGGATTACCACACAAAATCTAATTCGTGTTGCAAATGGAAACTGGCACACACTCGCTGGCCTTGTTGCCCCGGACTTTACGGAGATCGCAAAGAAACATGGGCCACACATACTGAAACTAGCAAGGGAGTTTTGGAAATGATTACAGCAAAAGATTTGGATGACATGGATGATTTGTTTTCGATAGCCACACCAGTTTACAAGCTGGTACGGAATGAAGACCCATCAACAAGTCACGCGGCGGCTGAGAGCATAGACGCAAACCGCATGGAAAAGAGAGTGCTTGAGGCTATCCAAGCGTATGGCACAGAGGGTTGCATTTCTGACCAAGTGCAAAGAAGACTTTCACACTACGGTTACAGCACAGTCACTGCTAGATACAAGCAGTTAAAAGAGAAAGGGCTGGTTAAGGTTGACCACCGCAAGCGCAAGGGCAAGTCAGGGCGTGGTCAGTTGGTCATGTGGGCAACAGAATTTTATCAGGGAGAAGAAAATGGATGAAGAAACACAACAGCGTCTCGACATGATGCAGATGAAAATTGATGAACTAGAAGCAAAGGTGCTAGAACAAATGGTTGCCTTTACCACGGCTTTGAAACTGATTGCAGATTTGATGGAGCAAAAAAATGGCTAGAGCAGACTTGCCACAAAACCTCATCGAAGCCTTGCAAGAGGTGGGCATGAGTCCTGTCATGGATCAGGGTGCTGTGTGGAACTGCCGGGGTACGCCGGTTGTTTACCACAAAGCCTTAGAGCGTATTGCTCACAAAAAAAACATGAGATTTGACCCACCAATGATTATCGAAACAGACGCAGAAAAAACATAGCGGTTGTTTGCGTCACTGGATACTTTGGTGATTTCTCTGAATGGTCAATAGGTGAAAGCACACCGCGCAATACTACTAATAATTATCCTTTTGCTATGGCTGAAAAACGCGCCAAGGATAGAGTTATCTTGAAATTGCTTGGTGTCGCTGGTTTTGTTTACTCAGAATCTGAGGCAGATAATTTTGAAAAAAGCAATCCAGACCTTGCGCCGACTGAAGAAGAGAAGGCAGCCAATGCTGTGCTTGTACACCTTGCCAACGAGGCAGAGAGCAAGTCTAATAAGAATGGGTTTGATCCAGAGGTGCAAAAGGCAAGAGACTTTTTGCGTGACGTTCATATGAAATGTAGCCCAGCCAACATGAAAACATCTAATGACTTTGAGAGATTGGTTTCGCCAGACTATTTTGCCGGGTGTATGAGACAAGCAAAAGAACATGCACCAGAGGTGTTTGCTAAGATTGAAGAAGAACTAGCGCAAGCTGCGCGTAGATTAAAAAGTGGAGTTAGATTGATGCCTGTGAAACAAAGAAAGAAAGTGTTTGGTTTTAAGTTGTTCCGTAACGGGGACAAGAAATCAGATGATTCGCCGGATTATGGCAATGCAAATGTGCAATGCTATGACCCTATTATGAAACAGGTTGCACCTATATTACTTTCACCAGACAAACATTATGAAGCGTCTGGTTGGGTTGAGAAAAATGGTGATATTGGAGTAGCAATCAACGAAATCACCATGGTAGAGTCTGCCGACAGCATTGCAGACAATGTTTCACAGGCCGGGTTCAAACCGATTGCAGAAGCAGTAGAAGTAAAACATTATCCAGAAGGGCGTCAGGAAGCCCCACAACAGATGAAAGTAAAAAAGAGGTGGTAAGGAAGCGGAAACGTGACAAAGCCGCTGAGAGGGCGTTTAAACAGCCATCAATTGACTATGTAGTCTGTGAGGCTTGTCAGAAATCTATGCCGTTGATGACAGGGTATTGGGTCATCAATGGCTTGGGGGAGTTGTTGTGTTATGGAAACGAAAGTTGTTTCACTAAAAAAGCATATAGACATTCAAGAAGCGAGGTTGGTAGCACCTGACTACTACGCCGCGCTAATCTTGTCGGGCTGGGGATTGTTTAGGATACTAGAGCATCATGGCTTTGAGCCACTGAAACCCAAGCACGTTGTATCACTGACAGATGCCAGTGCGTACACCACAGAGGCGCACGTTATAGAGTGCCTTGCTCAGTATATTGCAAGCGGTGGAGAGTTAGTGACCTAACGCTTTTTCTTAGGCTTCTTGCCAGCCTTCTTCATGGCTATGGCTGTTGCTGCTTGCTTCTTCATCTTGGCAGACTTCATGCCGCCTTTTTTTCCACCGTAATGTCCCGGCATTTACTTCTTCCTCTTCTTCTTTGACGCAATAATTTTCTTTTGCAGTGCTGCTGGCAGAGTTTTCTGCTTGGCTGTCAGCATACCACCGTTACCGTTTTTCATCATCTTTTTTTCTTCGAATGTCCCGGCATCACTTCTTTCCTTTCTTTTTGGCTTTGTTACGCTTAGATATTGCTGCTGCCTTCTTCTTTGCATCAGCCTTGCTGCTTGCACCCCATGCCCGGAGAGACAGGAGTAACCGTGTCGGCTTACCATTTTTGTACTCTGGCCCCCTCATATTACCCATACGAGCTAAGAAACTAGCGCGTCTGGGGTTGTCACCCTTCTTGACAGGTGCTTTTAAATTCATGCCCTGCCGCCTAGCAGACGCACGGCCTCTAGCGTTCAAGCCACCCTTGGGGTTCTTGCCAGCTTTGCGTTGCCATGCTGGTGTCTTAGCCATCTGCCAATGCTCTCATACGATCCACCAAACGTCTAGCCCGATTAGGAACTTGAGTATACCACCGCGAGTCTACCATTTCGTCGGCTGCTTTGTTCCAATCTCTAGCATCTACACCAGCCTTCATGCCTTTGAACTTGGATAGCCGGGGACGCCCCATGTTGAACATCATGTTAGCTATGATGTGTTGGCACTCTTCTGGCAGATCATCAAAGTCATCATACAACACACGGCACTCGTCAAGAGTCACAGCCATGTCAAGAGCAAACAACTGACGCACACGCTCTTGTTCAACCGTGGTGCCGACAGGTTTACCGTACTCTTCATCTGACTCAGTAATTAAATGCCCGATACCGCACGTTTCCAGACCGTGCGTGTCTAGGTATATCTCGTACTTGCAGCCTTCGTCTTCGGCTATCTCTTCGCGTAGCTTATCTTTGTTCATTCTTCTTCTTTGTGGCTGTCTTCTTTCTTCTTGCTACCACCGCGTAGCAAATCAGAATCAGCTTCCTTGCGCCACCCTTGCCCGACACAAAAGATTTTACTCTGCCCATAGCCCACTGATGCGCGGATACCTTTGGCCTAGAGCCTGATGAATAGTATGCACCCAGCCCACGCTTGTAGACCTTATTGAGAGTTGCTTGAGAATACCGTGATGCGCCTGAGATGCTTGCAAACCTAGACATTATCCCTTGCTCCTCTGCTTGCTAATACGATCCATCATAGCCGGGGTCAGCTTGCCCTGCCGATACAGCTTAGCAGTACGCTTGATCTCTGCCTCACGCTTCTTTGGGTTTTTTGCGCCGCGCACATACTTTTTTGGCACACCGCCCTTTGTTTTAGGAACCTTTGCAAACTTACGTTTCCCCGGCATTACTTTCTCCTAAACTTATCTAGCCCCTTCAGACCCAATCCAGCCAAGATTGTGACATATAAAATGTTCTGATACCAGTCCGGCAACTCACTAAGCCGCTCAAAGCCAGACTTCACAACATCTTCCATACCCGGAATAAAGGATAAAATACAAGGGGTTAGCACAGCTATTGTAATTACTTCATCCTTCCAAGATCCCTTGGTGGACTCAGCCATAATCATTTCCCACTTGCTGTCATGCTGGGCAGCGTTCTTCATTATCTCTGATTTGGCCTTTTCTTTCTCGACTTTGCCTTCAAGAAATGTCTGGGCCAGACTGCCAACAACACCTAGTAACTGTATCATTCGTCCTCCAAAATTTCTAAAATCTCGCCAGCTTCAAGCCTTACTTTAAGTTGTTTGCATGACCACTTCTTATCAAAGTCAGCAGTATGCCCAACATTACGCTTGATCTTGCGGCGTATATTCAAACACTCAGACAGATTTTTGTAAGGCGTATATTCAACACGCTCTTCACCTATCATCAAAAGTAAACAAATGTCATCTCAATCATTTGTTAGTCAACTTTTCAATGTTGTCCTCAATCTTTGTCAGCCGCCTGTCGTAAAACTCCAACACCAGTTTCTGTTGCTGATCGTGTGGAGCATTACCTGATTCTATATTTTCTGCAAGTTTTTCTAACTCACCAGCCAAATGCTCAATCATCATAAACTGTTCGCTATCGGCTGGCAAACTGCCCATTTCGCCTCTAGGCCATTTAATACGAAACTCTGTATTCATAGCCAAATCAGTTTCCATTAAGATAAGTTTGTTTTCAATCGTATTTAGCCGTTCAATAACACCAAAGTAAGCCCATGTTCCTACTGTTGCTGCACCAACTAACGCAATCAAATTGCGTATTGGCATCGCCAGTTCAGTATTTTCATTTAACTTTGGCATTTTATTCCTTGGTTGTTCTTGCTTCCTTGCCAAGATAAATGCCGTACACGCCTGTCATAACCCCCATAATTACGGATACGAACGCGCTTTGTTGTGTCGTTGGCGACTCTAAATTCATAAACCATTCTGCACAACGCCATGACATAGCAACAGATGCAAGCATCGTAAGCTTGGCTGTAAGATTAAATTGTATGTATCGCTTCCACCAATCAGTCAAAGAACAATCTCCTCTGCACTACTCTGGGCAACTGTAACAAATAAAAAAACAAACAATGCCACAGCTACCGCGATAATACAGGTGACAAGCATCGTTGTTTTAATCGTTTCTTCAATCTCCTTGGCCCTTCTTGCAGCCTCTCTACGCGCCGCCTTCTGCGCTTCCTTTTGTTCCCTAAGTTTTTGATTATGATGGTTGACGATTTCATTCCATGTGTCTGGGCCAAACCGCAAGTTAATCATGGTTTTGATTTCTTGCATTTGCTCCTGTAATTTTTTGGCTTCAAGAACTGCATCAATACTGCTTTGGAACTTGATGTCACCAACGCCAGCTTGCTTGTTACGTTCCTCATTAAGTTTCCTTTGACAGTCAAACAGTGTGCCGATTTGCTGTGAAATATCAGCAACAGATTGTGCATCATTTATACGGGCCTTGATAAATGCAATCGCATTTGATGCTGCGGTAACAGCGGCTATTGCTGTTGTTACTGGCTCCATTATATGGCATCAGGCCAATCATTGATTGGCGCATTGCCCGTTGGATTCCCGTCACTATCAACCGGGGTATCGTACAATGCCATAAATTTTGCATGAGTTTTTACAGCATTGATTGCTGCTTCGATGTTTGCACATGATGTTCGGACTGCTGCTCTGTAGGTGCTGATATCAGACGGTATGGCTTTGTCAGTCTCTGCTTTGCGAGTGACATACCAATCGTATGGCGCAAGAAGCCCAGCCGCTTCTGTCTTGGCTTGTGCAATCGCTGTAGACTTTAAGCCTAGCGTTACCATTTGCTCACCAGTTATAGGGTCGTTAACAGCATTGCCATCTTCATCAACCATATTAACATCATTCAAACTACGCTCAATCAACTTACCATTAGACTGTCTGCCCAAATAAAATCTATTGTCGAATGGCGCCTCAATTGCTGGTGGATCTTCCCACGTTAAGCCAAATGCTTTCTTCTCAGCGTCTGTCCAGCGCATCCATATATTGGGATGCTTTATACCGTTATCATCTACCCATGCTTTACCAGCGCGGATAGTTCTATTCTTGTATTTCCAAGGCATTATTTTCTCCTACCGTGCATTAGCGAATTTGAATGGGGCTTCGGCAATAGCAAAATAAAGATAATCGTGACCACTTGTATTGAACACATTGCCTGTTCTTCTTAATTTGAATCCGTTAGATAAAAAATCAAAACAATCTGTTCCACTCGTGCCTTCTCCGCTGTTATCATCTGGGTTCAATTCATGTTTTTCTTCTATGGGGTTGATAGGCGATCTTGCGACATCAAAAAGAATCCACCTGTTAGATGTATCAAGTGTTTTTACGATAAGCCATTTTACAGAAAATCCGGTGTAAACAAATGTGCCATTTGAGTTTCCGTTTCCAATATAATATCCAATGTCTGAATAACCCGGAACACTTTTAAAAACATACGCTACATAATCTTGAGTGTTTGTGTTTACCCTAGTAACCCCAGAGCCACCGTTGTTCAAAGTAATTGTAGATGCTCCTAATGTTTGATAACCTTGAGTTGGTGAAAACTCATCAGTTGTAGCGTCTAAATTTAGTGATGTAACACTTCGACTAGAAAAACCAGTCCAGCAAACATCCCAATTTGTTGCAGCATCTCTATTTTTTACAAAAGAAAGTTCAGGACTTGTAAGACCATGACCGACAGTTGCCCCATCTGTACCATCACCAGTCCATGTTACAATACTGAATCCTGCCTCAGTTGAGGCAGACACAGTTGATGCAATACTCCCATTACCATTGCTAACACCTGTACCGCCAGCTTTCCAATTCCACGAAACATATAATTCTGTATTATTACCAGTGTTTAAGTTTCCACCCTCAGTAAATCCATCGCTATCAAAAGAAGTTAAAGTGTCACTCGATACCGCCTCAACATTTGTATCGTCTGATATTAACCGTTGTGTAACCCCTCTAATTACATCAAAAAGCATATGCCTTCTAGCAGCTCTGCCCTTTATCCAAACAAATCAGGTTGGAAGCCAACGCCAGTAATGTTTCTTGTA
>FUIF01004980.1_pt1 | contig 14142 bp, 2 predicted proteins | sample 1003461 | NCBI WGS metagenome assembly FUIF01 (sample SAMEA80401918, study PRJEB19352) | marine metagenome | reverse complement strand
TTTACTAAAAACCAGTAACAAGTCGCACGTGTCGGATATCCGGAAGTTACCGCCCCGGAGCCGGCCGACGCCCCCCAGATCATCTCAGAAGACCCTGGCCCCGCGGAACCCGTCCTCAGCCGGGCCACCACCGCCCAGCTCGTCGCCGAACTCAACCACCCGATTCTTCCCCCCGCCTCCCGTGGGAATACAGCTGTGAATGCACCACCGCCGAATTCTATCGGGTCATACATGCCGACATCCGCCCCCTCATCTCCTGCGGACTCATCGCCATACACACCCTCATTGTTGACAGCCCCATCGCCCCGTGAAAAAAAAGCAAACAAGACATTGGCACCCCCGAGCCCATCATCTATCTTGTGTGACCGTTATTTCGCGCTGGCTTTACTTGGCGCTACCGTACACTGACCGTACAACAACCGTACAAAAATCGGCGCGAAATAAAGGAAAGGCCTGATTTTAAAGGCCAAAATGTTACCCCGGTAGCTCAGTTGGATAGAGCATTACCCGCTTTTTTACACGAAACTCTCGCAAAGATTTTACGCGAAAATCGCCAGAAAAGCCCCTATTTACAGGGGCTTTTTGATTTTTAGCGGGACTGCTCCAGTTTTGGCTTTACGTGGCGCTACGTGTGGTTCTACCGTACAAGTCACCGTACAACCTCGCAGAACAGAGCTACCAAATGAAAATACCTTACGGCTACATCTACAAACGTCACGGCGGAAAACGCTTTGCTGCTGATTCCAAAGTGGAAGGGACATTCTATTTTTCAAATCCCGGGCCGGACAAAAAGGAACGTCCGGTGTCTCTTAAAACCAAGAACCGCGTAGAAGCGGAACAGCGAGTGGTCGCTATGTGCGGACGAGTGGACCAGTCAGATCGCCAGGAATGGTTGATGAGTCTGATCGCACTGGGAGACTGGGCGCGCGGAGAACTGAGCGGATTGCAAGAACCGCCGATCCCCCTGACGGAGGTGTGGAGTGCATTTGACGCGAGCCGGAAGCGGAAGCGAGTCGCTCCGAAGACCCTGAGTCATTACGAGACGATTTGGGGCCAGTTTGATAAGTGGTCGAAGGTTCGGATTCATACGCTGCCGGAGTTGAACCTGAGATTGTGCGAGCAATATATTGCACACTGCGAGCAAGGCAACATGAAGGAGTCGACGATCACAAAGCATATTGACACATTGCGGTACATTTTTCGCATTGTCTGTCCTGATCGGGAAAACCCATGGGTGGGGCTGCATACCGTTAAGATCTCGACGAAGCGAAAGAAGCGGGCCCTGGAACCGGACGAGGTCGTTCGAATTCTTTCCGCCTGCCGTCGCTTTGCCGCGTATAAATACAAGACCAAAAATCCAATCATAAAGGATGACTCTCCATTGAAGGCGGAGTTTTTTGGAATCCATTTGATCAGCTATTGGACGGGACTTCGCCTGTACGACTGTATTCACATGCGCGCGTCATATATTGATCGGTCGGCATGGGTGATCCGAATTGTCCCGAAGAAAGTTGAAAACCGGAAACCTGAACCGTTGATCATCCCCGTGTCGGAGGAGTTAAAAATCTGGTTGTCGGAGTACGAATCCTCGAGCCATGAGTTTTTATTTCCGAATTTGGTGGAGGTTTACGATGTCCGCGAGGCATCAATCACCCGTTGGCTGAACAAAATATGGGAAGATGCCAAAGTCTTCGGAGACGAGCGAGGGACGGCGACATTCCACTCACTGCGCGTGACGTTTCAGACACTGATGGATACGGCCGGCCGCAGTCGCGTTCATACGCGCGCTGTGACCGGTCATTCATCGTCTACGATGAGCGACGCCTACAGCCGCATGGAAACCGAAGAGGGACGCGAAGCGGTTCGTGGGTCGATTGGAGTGGCCCTGCCGACGGTGATGGGATAAGACATGCTTCCCCGAGTCGAACGTGTGGAACTTGACAGGAAGGATCAGATTTGAGAGAGATCAAATCGAGTTGTTTAAAGTTTTCTAACACTGGCTTCGGGGCGGAGGGCGTTCAAAGCCACAATAAAAAGGACCGGCGCCCATGGATACCGTCAAAGAAATCCCCATAAAATGCCCCGAATGCGAACGATTCTTTTCCTGCACCATAGATGATGTAGGAAAAGAATCTAACTGCCCTCTCTGCCAACATTCTTTTGTCTGGCACCGGAAAGAATTCAGGCAGCCGACCAGGGTGATTCGCGAAACGAAAGCCCCTGATTCTGAACAAGCATCGCTCATAGAAAACGACAAACGTAATTTCAAGACAATGATCTATGTCATCATTGGAACCATCGCAGTCGGTTGCGCATTCGTCCTCGGGAAGGACAAAACGGCAGAGGTTGCGATCGGAACAGTCTTGATTATTACGGCCGTCGTTGTCCTGCGAGTGATGGGCTCGATCACAAAGAAGGGCATAAAAGCTACTGGGCCTCCTTATAAACTACGCCGCGCAGATCGGCGGGAGGAACGACGCCCGCTCTTTTTCTCGAGAGGATCGATGTCAATCGCGCCTGGGTCTTCGCGCTCAGTCAGTCCGACGCGGATTTTTTCACGCTTGAGCGGCGTGTTCATTTTCCGCAGCTGGGACTTGATTGCAGATTCCGTGATGAACGGAATGCTTTCGAAGCGGCTGGCCCGAACGCGAGCGTTGTATTTTTCGGCATCGAGCAAGATGTTGGCCCACTCGGCTTTTGTGCCGCCGCCATTCAGCATGAAGCGGCGAATCCTGGCATAGAGGTCGGTGCGGGCATCGCGGTATTTGTTTTCAACGACCCGCTCGTTCCACTGTTCTTCGCGCTTGATGCTGATTCCCGCGGGATTGAACGACAGCGAACGCAGCAGTGCGTCGTACCAGTCAGCCTTGACTCGCTCGTCGCCGTAGTAAAGCGGTTGGTTATTTTTGCTCGTCACGCCCTCGGTCGCTTCGCGAGCGGCGCGCACCGGACTGGCCGCGAAACGCGGGAGCCAGGTTTCAACGCCTTTTACGACATCGCCGCGTGCAATGCTGGCGGCACCTTTTGCTGCATCCTCGAACAGCGAATACGGCGCGCCCAACAGGTCGCTGGTTTGGGTCGGCAACAGATCGGTTACATCGAGCGCCAAACTGCCTTTCAGGTTTATTCCGGCCAACCCGGCAACGCCGGTACGGGCAAAGCGGCCGGCGGGCGCGCCGAATGTGTCGGCGGCCCAAAGGTAGAATTCTTCCTCCGGATCATCCGGCGGTTGAAGCCCGAGAGCGGAAAAGACGCCCTGAACCAACGCCCCGACTGCCGGCGTAAGGATGCTGGCCCCGGCGCCGCCGATTATTGCCGGTGAAACCAACATAAAGGCCGCGGACTTTGCGTCTCCCTGACGGATCATTTCGCCGGTCACCTGAAGATAGTTGTGACTGAAGGTTTTGTACATGTACCAGGCGCGGCCGACCTGCGCACCGACGGCGGAACCGCGCGCCCATTTCGGAAGGTTGACCTTCCCATAGACGCCGTGGCCTTTGTCGCTGATTTCCTTCGCCTGCTTCAAGGCATCGTCCCGGCTCATGTCGGGGTTCTTTTCCATCAAGCCATAGTAGGCGGCGGCAATGGTCGATCCGCGGTTGATGCGCTCCGTCGTCGAGAATACAATCAGCGATTTTTCGAGCACGTTGCTCCAACTGCGCTGGAATCCACTCTGCAGGGACTTCATCGCTTCATCATTCATGAGCGCTTCATCCCAGCCGCGGCGGCTGATTTCGTTGAACAGCCACTGGTCTTCTTCCCCCTGAACGCCTTCGCCCTTGCCCCAGCGCGAATGCGTGTAGTGGCGGACATAGTTTGCCATACCGCGCTTGAGCAGCTGAGGCGAGCGTTTCAGGCTGATGTTGCCGAAATGGGACATTGCCGACGGCACCGTCGTGAGCAACGCCGTCATGTTGACCACGCCGGGAGCAATGCCGGACAGATGCTTGAGGGCAGCAACCCCTTTGATTGCCCCGACAACGCGCTCGGCCGGCTCTTCGTTGCGCAGCATTTCCCGCATAAAGCTGTTGGCCTCCTTAAAGGCAACAGGCTGTGTGGCGCTGTCCAGCCGCTGCTCTTTGACGAAATCCTGATATTTCTTCAGGACGGTCTTCATCTGGATCCAGTCCTTGTCATCAATCTCGGGATGCGCCTTCAAATATTCTTCGCGGAAATCGGCCCATGATTTTTCAGTACCGGTTACGATGCGCATCATTTCTTTAGCCATCTGGCGCTTGGCGGTTCCGCCGGCAGTAGATTTACCGGCGAGAGACATCGCCCTGAAGGCGTCTTCTTCATATCCCTTCCACACGTCCTTACCCTTGGCCTCATTGCGGCCGATCTTGCGCGAGCGGCTGCCGCGGCTGTGGATGATTTCGGCGACCTGCTTGGTCAGCATGTTGCCGAATTCAATCGCGGGCTGCCGGGTGCCGTACTCATGCGCGAACATAGCCTGGGCCAGCTCCGATTTAAATCCTTTGGGCGGATTGACAAAATGCCAGGCTTCGCCGGTTCCGGTCTGGCCGTCATCGTAGCGGCGCCCGCCATAGGTCTTGAACAGTTCCGACCAAAAAGACTGGGGGTCCGTCGTGTTTATGATCAGGTGCGTTTCAACGCCATCGTGCTTGGTCTGGTATTTGACGACTTTTGTATTCAACCCGAAATTAGACAGGCTGACATTCTGGTCCATTTCGCCCAGTCGGGTCATCGCATTGTTTAGGACGTCGTTCATCGCCATCATATTCAGATCGAGATAAACATCCTCGGCTGGCCGCTCGTTGAGCTGAAAATCCACGGTGTAGCCCTGCTGACGCAGCTTTGCCGCTTCGGCCTGTCGCTGACCTTTCGTAACAAAATACTTCCGGATCGGATGTTCTCCGGATTTTTTCGCGGTCAAACCGTACTGCCCGGATTTGCGCATACGCGGCATGTAATGCCCGCGGCGGTCGCCCATTTGTTTCAGAGCCTGAAACAGGGAGGTGCCGTCTTCAAGCGTCGGCATTTCGGCGCCGATTTCCTCGAGCTGCTTCTTCAGCTCCATCACGGAGCCGAGCAACTGCTTGTACATTTTGTGCCCGATTACGCGATACGTGCGAATTGCTTCCGCCGCTTCCTTGGAATGGCCGGCTTTCTGGAAATCCTGCGCTTCTTTAGCAAAGGCGATCCCCCAGGCAGCATCCTCCGAAGATCCTGTTGTGACGTACTTGCCGGCAGGATTCATCACATCGAATCCGCCTTCTTCGTTCTGGCGGACGGTGTAGCCGACGGCATCCACGTCGCGTTGCATCAGGTAGTCTTTGACTTTCTGGGCTGCCGCGCTGTCGCGTTTTTCGAACTGGGAGAGCGCGCCCATATCCTTTTCGCCTTCTCCAAAGATCTCTTCTCCGCGCAGGTGCTTGTTGTCGCTGAGGCGGCTGGCGGAATCGAACAGTTTCCCGATTTGCGGGACCTGGTCTTTGTAGTGGCTGATGGTTTGAACAATCGGTTGCCACCATGACAGTTCGGGCCGGGCGTTGGAGTCTTTCAGCTTGGTGTCGAGGAAGAGTCCGACGCGCTCAATGACGTCGTTTTCGCTCTTCTGCAGTTTGTCGGCGACGCGCTGGCGCATCTTCCCTGATTGCTTCGCCTGTTCCTCGGTGCGATAGCGAGTGTCAGTGTTGTCCAAATCAAACCGCTTGCTTAATGGGATCACATTGCCGGCAAGATCATGCGTTACAGGTTCCGCAGACTTCACTGATGAGGGGTTGTTTACGTGGTATACATCAGCAAACACTTCACCAATGCCGGGGCGGTTCACATCCATAACATTTTTTTCAATATATCCGAGACTTTCATCTCCCGCCTTTGCGAGCTCAACGCCCTTGCCTCGCCCCAGCCCTCTATATACAGGGGCTCCATTGAGAATCGCATACACTTTGAGCAGTCGGCCATTGCCGGCAATATCCATCAATGAATACGGATCGCCGAGTGGTGTCAATGATTGCGCCCAGAGCGCAGGATCATCTTCATTCGCTTGCTCTACATAGTTGTCTAAGTCTCCCTTAACCCAATCTTCATCAAAGGAAGAAAACTCGCCTTCCAACATCTCCTGTTGAATATGATCAGGTGCATTTTCCCAAGCATTCATCACCTTATCAAAGCTTAGTTCGCGGCTCAGATACGTTTCTGCAAGTTCCTTTCTTGGTGTGAGCGAAATGTTATCCTCCCGCTCAAAGTATGCCGGGTCAAAGCTAGTGAAATCTGCATTTGTTCCATGGTAAAGAACAAGTGGCTTTCCATTTTTATCGAGAACAACCCCCGCATTTTTCGCGGCTTCATCCACCAATCGCTGCGCGGTTTCCATATCTCCAGCTTCAACAGCCTTTAAATACTCCGCATCCTTGCGATCCATACCGCCATCACTAGCAGACGCATACCGAACCTCGCCAGAACTTTCCTGTGCTGATTTGTTTGCAAATACGCCGGCAAGCAAGTCGTCGTAGAACGCCGTCACGCGATCAAGCGGCGGATTGGGGCGGCCAACGAGGGCGCGCAGCACGCGCAACAGGCGATGAGCGATGCGCTTCACCCGGGCGGTGAAGCCGGAGCGGTCTTTCGCGTACTGTACAAAGTTTTCGGCAAGAACTTCTTCGTCGCCGTTCACATCGGCCAGCAGGGCCGCTTTGTCTTCCGGCGAAAGGAAGAGGTCTACGGCGGCATGCACGGCTTCATGCAGGGCGGTGTCGGCCATGTGTCCGCCCTTCACCAACGTGATCCAGCCCGCGCGGTATTTGCCCAGGGCCCGCCGGCCTTCCGGCGTCATCAGCTTTTCGGTCACGACTTCGATATTCACTTTGTCGCCGAGGATCTTGCGAATCAGGGCGACGGCGTCACGCTTCTGGTCGGCGGTCAGCTCGGGGGCGGCTGTTTCTTCGGTGCGGAACTTTTCGTCGGCGGCGTCTTCCGCTTTTTTTTTCTTCCAGGATTTCAGGCGCCACAAAATTACGCTCCTCATAAATGTCGGCACCTTGCTCGTCGTGGGCTTCCATGTAGGGGATGGCATCAAACCCGTCGGCGGCCTCGACCATCACGTACCAGCCCGCTTCATTCCACATGTGGCCGCTGACAGTTCGGGACTGGCCTTCGTGAAGAATGGTTGATCCGATGGGAGTCGGCTGCCGCAACCATGCCGGCGGCGGCACCGGATTTAAGGCCAGATCTTTTTCAATTTGATCCAGGGCCCGAGTTGATTTTTTCAGTTTGTCGGCATGCGCAAACGGTTCATTTACGGCCTTTTCCAAGTTGGCTACAGACCGACGATCTTCCTCTATGGTGGTCGTCAAATCCTTTACGTGCATCGGCATATTGCGCAACACCGCTTCCATTCCAGCAACTGACCCTTGGAATTTATGCTGGGTTTGTCCCTGTGCATACATTTCGACTTCCGGCTGTCCGAACGCCATATCATTCAGCTGCCCAAAAATCTCGAACCCTTTGAAGCGGCCCAGGCGTTTCGCCGACTGTTTGTCTTTGATTGGAAGTTTCGTGTGCAGCGAAGCCAGTTTTTCGTTTGCCTTTTTCCTGTCCGAAAAATGTTTCCCATCAATTTCAATACTGAAATCGTAGCTGGACTGAGCCTGCGCGGATTCCAAATCAGCCCGATAATCATCAAGGATTCGCTCCCGGCGTTCAATCGTGTTGGTCAGCGACGTGATTTTGCGGCGCGCATCGGCAATGCCTTCAACATGCATGCGTTCACGGCGCTGGAGGCGTTCGATATCCTTCTTCGCTTTTTCCATCAGCAGGATGCGGGGATCGCCGGTTGCTTCCGACAAAGTTGCCGTCAGATCGTTGCCGCCGCCTTCATCCATGCTGGCCACATCGCCCTCGATGGTGCGTTGCTCGCCTTTTGAGCGGAGGAAATCCTTGATAAACTTGTCCTTCACAACCAGTACCTGCCAGCGGCGCCCGTCAATCCCCTCGGTGACATAACGGTATTCGATCACACTGTTCCACTGATTGCCCTGGCGGTGACCACGGCCGTTGCGCTGTTCCAGGTCGCCGGGACGCCAAGGGGCGTCCAGATGGTGCATTGCTCGCAGATTCTTTTGCATGTTCACGCCCGTGCCGAGCGTCCCCGTCGAGCCGATCACCACACGGATATCACCCGTGTTCATGGCGTCTGCAATTTGTTTGCGCCGCTCCTTATTTACAGACCCGTCCACAACCGCGATTTGATCCTCCGGAATGCCGGCTTCGGTCAGTTTTCGCACGATTTCTTTGGACAGATTGAAGCGGTCAACCCGCGTTTTTGTTTTTTCGCCATTGCTGTTGCGGCTGGTCTTGTAAGACGAATCCCCGAATCCGCGCTCCATGAAGATCACCTGGCAGGCTTTGTCATGCTCGTTAAAATGTGTCACGACATTGCTGACGGCCTGGTTGACCTTCGAGTTTTCAAAATCCGGAAGCCCCGTATCAAACAGGCGCGCGTCGAGTCCCGCATTACTGGCATCCGTTTCAACGCGAATCGGAACATTCGGACTGCCGGACAGCATCATTTCCTTGCGCTCTTTTTTCGAAGCATTGGCAAAAATGCGCGCGCGCTGCATGAGCTCCCGGCGGATTTCCTGCTGATTGGGGCTCATTGCTGCAACAACCGTCTTCACCAGCTTATAAGGCCGGCCCTTCGCATTTTCAGTGCGTCCGCTCTCCAGCTCATGGCGCTCGGCGTCAGTCAGGTCTGGATCCGCCATGGTTTTGCCCGAGCCCGTTTTGCGGTCTTCAAATTCCGGCATATCATCCGCGAAGACGGTATCCATGTATTGCCCCACCATCAGGCGCAGCTCCGGAACATTGACGAAGCTCGACAGGCGCGTAACCGGCGAATACTCCCCGGTCGCCGTCACCTCGATGTCCGTATTCTGGTCGGCAAATGTATTGAACCAGGCATCCCAGTGTGAAACGCCGTCGCGCTTCATCACGTCACCCATCGTGAAACGCATCATGTTATAGATTTCATTCAGCGTATTCGTGATCGGCGTCCCCGTAAACAAGTGAACGCCCGACCCATTGTTGATTCCCGCGACATAGTTGAGCAGGAACATCATGTTTACACTGCGGTCGCTGGAATCGGTATTGAGGCCGCGCATGCGCATCTTGGTTGCAATCGGCGGCTTTTTGAATTCATGGGCTTCATCCACAATCACCATGTCAATGCCGGCATCTTCGAGGCGGATCGCGTTTTCATCAGATTTCTGGGACATTTTCTCAATGCGCGCAATGATTCGGTTGCGAGCTTTCACCAGCTCTTTAGCCCGCGGACTGCGAACCTTCTTCATCGAATCCTCGCTATTCATATCCGACAGTTCCAACACAACACCGTCTTCGTCGGCGGCATCAATGGCCGCCGCTTCAAGTTCGGCGATTTCCTCGGCGGACAACGCATCGTAGGTTTCGCGGCGCAGAGCAAACTTATTGATCATTGAATGAGGGACCACGACGGCATCCCAATCGTCATTGACAATCTGTGCCAGTCGGACGGCCCGGCTTTTTTTGTCGAGCTTGTCCACGTAAAGCACCTTCGCGCCGGGATACATCTCGTTGATTTCCCGGGCAACCGTCGCACTGTTCGCATTGTGGGCAAAAATCAGCGGTTTACGGGCTTTTCCGTAGCGCCGGCTTTCGATTGCAATGCCGGCCATCGTGTACGTTTTGCCCGTACCGACCTCGTGGGCATAGATCCCGCGGCCAGTAATCAATCCGCGCGCGATTGCGCTGGACTGGTGAGACCGAAGGTTAAACAACTGGTCCCCGCGCTCCAGCATCATTCCTTCAAAGCTGAGGAACCCGCCGTCGAACGTGGGCAGCGCAATGGAATTGAACACCTCGTTGTATGCCTGCTCCATTTTTACGCGGCGCTCGGGATCTTTCCAAAGCCACTCGCTGAAATGCTCCCGCAGGCCCTGTGCCTTTTCGTTGGCCGCGGCGCTGGCCTTATCATCCACGTAATACTTTCCGGTCCAATCCTTCTTTCGGATGCTGATTGACATATTGTTCATTGCAGCCTGGAGCAACCGGTCAAAGCGATAATCATTCACGCCCCATTGAGCCGTCGCTTCCGGCTTGTTGTTCAGCCCTCCGATACGCACGCGCCAGCCCTGCGGACCGAACGTGATATCCACCTGGCTGAGTTCCTGCGAAGTGGCGCCCAGCAGTTCGGCGACGAATGTCCCGTAGGTTGACGGATCGGTCCAGTTGTTGCCGAGCTTTGCTTCAATGTTGAAATACGGGATGTCCGCCGGAATCACCTGTTCGAGAGCCGCAATATTCCGATCCATTCCCGAAACGCCATCCTCCTTTGCGGCGCGGGCTTCCGCCAGCTTTTGCCGGACATTGCCGGAAAGGTACACATCGGCATGTTCCCACGCGCCGCTCGGCTGCTGAAAGACCGCATCTGCGGCAACCAGGTCCGCAGTTACAGTTGCGGCATCCGTGCCGGCAAGGGTGGCAATCGCATCCACATCGACATCCAGGCTTTCATTGCGCTGGAACACGTAGGCATCGCGCACAGACAGGTTTTCTCCGCGCGGGCGTGCCCGCATGGTCGACCGCTCCATGATCGTTGCCGGAATCCAGCGAGGCGGCTTGTCTTTGTTCGACTCCGCATTATGCTCCAATGCTGCCAGAGCTGCATAATTGGGGTCGTTCGCATGCCCGATGTATTTCAAGGCATCGCTGTCATTGACCGGGCCGTATTCTTTCACGAATGCCCGATACTGCTTTTTCAAATCACTGCGAAGCGCGCTTTCGTTTTCCGCGCCTTCTCGCTGGGCATCCACCAACTTCCCGAGAGCGACGCGAATTCCGACGATGGCCTTCACACCATCGAGGCGCTTCTGTGTTTTGCGCTCATCTTTCACGCGAATGCGAATCGTATCTTCGAGCCGGGCCATGCGCTCACCCTGCACCACATACAGCTCCCCGTCGTCTCCGACCGTTACACTGTTGATCCGCTCGTCGCTGTTGTTGGTGACATAACGCTTGGAATCCGCCTTTTTGCGCTCCTCGTAGATTCCGGCCGGCACCTGCTGCGGCAAATCTGTCAGCTTGCGTTCAAAGCCGCGCGGACGGTTCACAATCATGCCGGCACGCCCGCGGGTGGTTCCGTGGCCATAATCCAGTGTTCCCAGGACGTTACCGGGCTGGTCGGCATAGAACTTATTGACCCGAATCGCGGGGCCGGTCGGGGTGTCGATTTCCGTTGTATTCACCCACTCCGGAACGGTATCCAGCATGCCGCCTGCGCGCTTCTGCAAGATAATGATGTCCGTCACTACGGCCGTCCCCGCGTATTTTCCGAATGCACCGGTCGGCAGGCGGAAGGATGCAACAAGGTCAGCCTTTTTCGACATCTCAAGCCGCGCGCGTTGGCCCAGCTTATCCATGGTGCCGGAGCTGGTAATTCCGACCACCAGCCCGCCCGGGCGCACCTGATCGAGGGCTTTCAGGAAAAAGTAATCATGCAGGGTCGGATTCAGCTTATTGTAACGCCGGTCCGCGGGGCCTTCCGCGGCAAACGGCCAGTTGCCAATCACCAGGTCATAGAAGTCATCCGGAGTCTGGCTCGTTTCATAGCCTTTAATCTGGATATTCGCCTGCGGATACAGAATTTGGGCCATTCCGCCCGTCAGCCGGTCGAGTTCAATCCCGGTCAGCTCCGACTTGCCTGCGAGGTGTTCCGGCATCAGTCCGAAGAAATTGCCGATCCCCATTGCCGGCTCGAGCACGCGCCCGCCCTTGAAGCCCATGCGCTCGACCATATTCCACATTGCGGAAACGGTCGGCGGATCGGTGTAGTGGGCGTTGAGAATGGAACGCTGTGCGCTCTGCCATTCGTCCTTGCCCAGGTGCTCACGCAACCACTGGTCTTCAGCGGACCAGCCGTCTTTGGGTGCGGGCCGCTCCCAGGACCCATTGAAGAGTTCCTGTCCAAAGCTCCCCCAGCCAATGTATCCAGCCAGAGCTTCGCGTTCCTGTTCCGTTGCTGCTCGATTTTCACCCTGCAGAATCTGAAAAATTTCAATCGCCTTGCGGTTGCGGGCAAATTTCGTTTTCGGGCCGCCGCCGACAAGTGCTTCGGGATTCAGGATACGGAAATTGTGCTGGTTCAGGCGGGTTGCAGGCCCATCTTTTCCGCGCGAGTCAGAACGGCGTCCAGATCGTCCAGAACGCTTTCCGGATGTTCCGGCTCCATCAGATACCAATTTTGTTCTGCCTGCTCCTGGGCGTCCGGTTTCGGCAGCGTGGTCCGATTGTTCCACGCTTCCTCCATCGCCCGCTCTTCCAGAACTTTCGCCAGAGAGGTCAAGACGCCCCTGTTTTGAAGGAACTGCGTCATCTTGGGCCGGTTTGTTTTCCAGAACTCGATCATCATCTGCTGATCGCGCCCCCCGATCCCCAGATCGTGCCGATGTTCCTTTTTCGCTTCCATTCGGATGCGCTGCGGAATGCTCGATTGTAGATTTTTGTTCATGTGCAGGTTCCTTAACGCCATTAACGGCTTCTTTATCCAAATTGTCAACGATTGCATTTGCCTGTTTGAAGCTCACGTCTTCCAGATCATCAAAAAAATCAGCCTCGGTATTTCCCGCCATTGCCGCAGACCAGAACGAATGCAGGTATTTTTTGAATGCGCCCCAGTCTTCACCCAGATTATCCCGGCAGCCGGCGGCAAAATCGCGGAAGTTACGCACTCCCTTTTTCATGTAGACCGCGGCAATCTTTGAGCCGATCACCGCGATTTCAGGATCAACTCCCATTCCTAGTCGGCCGCGCAGTCCCTTGAGCTGACCAAAAAGCTCGTCGAGTTCGGCATCTTCTGATTTTTTCTCAACGGTGCGGCGTTCGTCGCGTTCAGTTCCCATTCGTTCCTTGTGCCTGCGCCAAACCTCATTATGAACTGCGGAAGGGCTCACCTTCAGCACATCAGCAGCAGACTGTTTATCCCTGCCCGTCATCGCACTCGGTCGTTGTTTTATCCCCCATCGCGCAGATTCAGGAAAAGCACCATACAACTCGTCATCCGAAAGGCTTGTTAAATCCAGATCGCCGGACTCCTGCCGCTCTGCTGCTGCAATCTGCTTCGCGGGCGCTGGCTCCTCGCTCTTCTGATCTTTCAAGTAAGCCTCGACCTGTGGCATTTCTGCCATCGCGAGACCTCGTTTTTTTGCTTCCTGATATGCCTGCGCCAGTTTTAATCGCGTGGAAGCATCACTGATTCGATGCTTTTCTGTCGTTGCCTTCGGCGCAACCTCTGCATACTGGTAGCGAAGGCCTTCAACTAAATCCATCAGTTCGTCATCGGTCATCGACTCCAGTTTTCCGGCGGGGAATTCGCCACCGAGGCCAAAATCCCGACGAACACCATCGCGTTCATTTTCTGCAACACGACGCTCATTTTCCGCGGACACCTTTTCAAGATCGGACATCCGAGATTGTGTTTCCGCTTCAACCGCCTCGATGTCTTGGGCTTCGGTCTGCTTGGCGTAATCGTATGCCGACTTGAGCTTTTTCCAGTCAACCGTAAAGCCAGCGTCTGTTTCAACAACAGCACCAGCCTTACGCAAACCTTCTTCCCATTTCCAGCTAATCATGCCGTTGAACTTCTTGGTAGTCCCGTCAAGAAACTCAACCAAACGAGCTTTGTTGTGCTCATTCATGGCATCAGAGCCGAATGTGTCATCAATCCACTTGGTTGAAGATCCGCCATCGAGAATGGATTGCTCTTTTCCCCTGCGGGCTTTTTCCTTTGCCTCATACTCTTCGCGGGCGACACGAGCCTTGCGGTCGCCTGCGGACTCCTGCCAATCAAACTGGTCAAAGAAATCGGACAGACCATCAATGTCATAAGTCCGCAACGTTTTACTCAAACCAAACCGGCTTTGCAGCCAAGCCTTTTGCTCATCAGTAAATCTACTCCCAACGCGATGTGGCGCAATCGTGGAAGCGTTTACCGACTTGCTGGACAAGAACCGTGGCATAACCATTGAGGCAGCCATTGCCTTGTCTTGTTCTGAGATCGGTGGAATCCAAGACTTGTCGGCTTTGGTGCGCTTCCCGCCCTTTGAGTCCCACGACCGGCCGATATTCGGGTCGATGTCTTGG
>FUIF01006497.1_pt1 | contig 14148 bp, 26 predicted proteins | sample 1003461 | NCBI WGS metagenome assembly FUIF01 (sample SAMEA80401918, study PRJEB19352) | marine metagenome | reverse complement strand
CTCAGGGATAATTAAATCACTTCTTAATGTAGCCATTAAAAAATGTACTAATGATTTTTACTTTTCGGTGACAACACCTAACTCATACAAACAAGTTAATCTTATATTAACCGCTAACAGCGTTTTTGAGCATATTATATTTATTTATATCTGTTCGATAAAGTCTAGCTTGTTCTGTTAAATTAAAAGATTCTTTAGAAAAAGGATTACTTTCTCCTATTATCACGTCAGCAGTAACTTTGGTTGTTGTTGCTCCACCACCTTGGGGTCTAGGATTTTTTTGCACCCATTGTGGCATTTTTTGTTGAGCCCATTCTTTTACAGGAGTTCTGTTATATCCGTCAACAATTACAACTGTGCCATCTGGTTCTCTTGCTAATTGTTCTTTATTTATTTGCGAAAGTGCATATTGAGGATCATGAACAATATCAGCTAGAGCAGTAATAGCAGGAGTTTCAATTTCTAATTCTCTTTGTCTTTGCTCAAATTTACTAATTTGTTCTTTATACGTAGCCTCAGCATCTCTAAATTGTTGAGCCTGTTTTGCTATTGCTTCATCATATCTGCCTTTAGCTTCTAATTCTTCTTGTTCTTTTTTTTGTTTAAAAGCAATTAATTCATTTACATCTATATCAGGAGGAATTGCTTTACCTGCTTCTTTAGCTTTTATATTTTGATCAAGTAATTTAGCATTATTAGCTTTTAGTTTCTGCAGTTCTTCTTGGAGTGCAGCATATTGTTCAGGTGATGGATTTGGTTTGATTGGTTCTTCAGTCATAAAAAATCGTAATATTTATTTATAATATTACCTTAAAATTACCATTTGACCTTATGTGACCAGTATAAAGCTGAAAAAATTGAAGGATTTGGATTTTGTGCATTATGTCTTGCATAATATGATTTTCTTCTAATTTTATCCATTTTTGTTCTAGGATTTTTACCTGCACCTTTAACACCCTGTTGACCAAATCGAATTAATTTAATTTCTGAACCTCTTTTAGCAAGAACTACATGAGAACTTCTTGGGTGATTAGGAGTTCTTTTTGCTTTATTAACAGCTGTTAAACCATATTTATTTAATTTTCGTTGAATTTTTTCTTTTTCAGTCATTTTCCTTTTTTCCTCATAGCCATATTATGTGCTTCTGTAAAGCTAACACCTTCACGCATTTTACGCTTCATATATTCCATATGTTTTTTTGAATGGCCATGGGTTTTTTGATGTTTTTCTAAAACATTTTTTTGTCTAACAGTTAATTTCATTTTTTCTTAGGTGATTTTTTTCGAGCATTATGTATATCTATATCAGCTTTTCTCGCACCTCCTCCTGAAATAAAACTATTAACTCTTCCCATTGACCAAGCTCCAACAGGAACATTTCTAGATCCAGAACTTATATAAGCAGCAGTTCCTCTTTTATAAACTTTACGCAAATCTCCAACCGTATAAATTGATTTTTTAGCTTTAGCACTAAGCGTTGCAGTTAGTGTATCAGCGCTTTTTTTTCTTTTTGTTTTTGACATTTTGAGAAGCTCTAAATTTTGAAATAGCTTTTAAATCAACTTTTTCTCCGCGTTTATATGCAGCTGCAGTTCGTTTAATTTCTGCTGCTTTTGCTGCTTTATTTTTGGCACCACTAAGATATTTTTTAGCAATACCAGTTTTTTTATCCTTCGCAACTTTTCTGAATCGTTTAGTCACTTTTCTTTTTTGTTTTTTTTGCTTTAGGCTTTACTTCACAGTTTTCAACCTTTGGCTTTGACTCATCATAAGTTTGAACTTTAAAAGTATATCCCATTATTTTTTACCTCCTTTCTTTTTTTTCTTAGTGCCTTTAGGCTTCATTGATCCATAATGTGAAGGCATAATAATTTAAGTAGCTGTTTTAATTCTTACCTTTTTTTACGTTTTTTAGCAGTTTTTTTTCTACCTGCTGTAGATAATGCAATAGCTATTGCTTGTGATCTTGATTTTCCTTCATTCATTAACATTCTTATATTACCTGTTATTGTTTTTTGAGATTTTCCTTTTTTAATTGGCATTAGGATATTTTTTTGCAAGTTGTTGTAATGATAGCTCAGATCCATCTTCACGGATAATTTTTTTAAAGCATTAGTAGCGTCAAGCTGTTTTTTCCCCCTTGAAGGACTCATTAAATAATTAAAATATTGTTTCTTTTTTCCTAAAACTTTTTTTTGAAGATCAGGATTATCTTTTAACCAATTTGCATAATTTGTATCTTGCGGTACTCGACCAGTTGCTGAAGGTCTTGTATCTGGATAGGCTTTAGCAAGGTCATCATCATCTATTACTGGGACAGTTGTTGATCTACAATTAAAATGCTGAGGAGGAACAGGACCTTGATCATATTTAAAAATTTGACCATCTAACCTTTGACAAATAGAACTTGTTCTTGCATCTAAAGTTGCAACATATTGATATTTACCTGTAATATTTTTGTTTGCTGCATAAACTGCCTGACTTGCTGCATTTTGAACTTGATTAACAGTTGTTCTAACTACAGTTTGAATTTGTTTGTTTGATAAAAGCATTCCCTCGGAATTTTTTAAAGCAGAGTTCAAAGCAATTGCATTTTTAGGTTTACCAACAAAACTTAAATTAGGACCTTTAAGTCGCCTTACTATTTTTTGTAAAGACTCACCTTCTAAAACACCTAATCTGATTGCCTTTGAAAGTCTTGAAGCTGAATCATCAGCTATGCCTCTAAACGCTTTTTTTACAGTTTTTCCGTTTGGCAAAGATATATCTGAACCTCTTTTTGCAGTTAAAGCAAACTGAGCAGTTTTAAATATTCCATCACTATCACGCAAACGAATTGTTAAAGCAGTTGGATCTCTTGTTACAACTGATTTTGCAAAGTCAGGAGAAACAGCAACTGTATTTACTTGAAATTCTCCCTTTGGAAGGACTCGTTGAAGTTGATCTTGTACAAAGCCAACTTGAAACTCTGCTAAATTTTGAAGTTCATCAATCATATAAACAGCACTTTCATTCTCCCAACCTTTCAAACTGTCAACCATTTGAGCCAATATTGATCTAAGCCTTGCAGTTGTTGCCGGACTATTTCCTTCAAGGTCTCTTATTTTTCTAAGAACATCAATAATAACTTCATTAAATTGTGTGGCAACTTGAAATTGCACCTTGTTGCTATATCTGTTAAGGTCTATAGCTTCTCTGTAAAAAGCTTCTGGAACTGCCATTTATTAAGCCGCTTCACTTTCTTGATTCATTTCAACCAATCCACCTGTTTGCGTTTTTTCTAATTCTTCTTCAATATCAAAATCATCTCCGAGTATTTCTCCGCTTGCAAGTTGCTCAAGAAGTTTTTCTTGACTAATACCATTTGCTGCATATATTTTAAGAAGACTATCTATTTCTGCGGGTTGTAGTCTTGCAGTTACAAAGTCTCTATTAACAAAAGAACTCCCGGCGTTTGGTTCATTTAAATATTCGCTGTGAAATTTTAAACAATTGTCAATTAAATCTTGCATCTGCTGTGCAATAACCATCATGGTTGAGTCGTTTTGCGATCTGTCAATACGTTTTGCTTCCGCAGTTTCGCCGACTAATTTTTGACCAAGAACAGCAGCCAAAGACAAAGTATTTATTTGATCTTTAATATCACCGAGCCTTTTAAACTGGCTGTCGTAACTGTCGCCTGAAGGAGAAACATATTCAAGTCTAGATTCAGGTGGTAAAGACAACGCTTCGTTAGGTCCTGTTGTTATTTCATCAGCGTTAGGATAACCAAAAACAGCTAGCAAAGGAACTGAACTTATATGCAAAATATTATCAAGATCGCTTTGTATTTGATAATGCTTAAGGTTTAGTTCAGCAATATCATATAAAGGGCTGCGTGATTCGTAATATCCTACTCGATTAGAATATGCAACAGCAAAAGGAATTTTGTCTTTAATGCTCATTTCACCTTCGTCAACTAATTTATAATCACCTTTTTTATCTTTGCGGTGTATTTCATATTTACCAAGCTCGAGAACTCTAATTTGTTTAATTAACTTTTCTCCATACTTACCATCAGGCTCTACAACTTGTTCCATAAGTCTAAGTTGTGTTAATTGTCTTACTCCATTAATAATTTCTGTTCTCCAACCAAGAATATCTCGAGGTGTATAAGTTACCCAATATGGTCTAGTTTTTTCTCCTTCTTTTGGTGCATCAACAAGCACTCCAACATGACCAAATGATATTGCAGTTCTTGCTGTTTGATATAACCAAACATTTAAATCATTTCCTTCAAGGTCTACATCAAAAAGTTGTTCTCTTACAAGATCAGAAACATCATCAAGTCTAACTGGCTTTCGGACTAACATTCCTGATAGCATTTTTTCTATTCGTTGCAAATATGGCACTACTGTTGACCTTGAAAGGCGAGTATCATAAGCATCATCTGTCTCACGAGGTTCTTGTTGTAAATATTTTCTATGTTCGCTGCGTATTTTATAAGTTCCTTCTTTTAAATCTTCAATTAATGCCCAAAAATTTGCCATTCTTTGATAAGCAGAATTTGGAGAAGCAACCGTTGTAGGAGCTAAAGTTACGGGTTGATTGTAAATATCTAGTGAACTATACACGGTTTTTCCTCATAATATCATTACTTTTAATATATTCTAATACCAGTTGGGCGACCTGCTTTTGCATGAATAATTGAAAATTCTCTATATACAAGGTAACCTAATGCGTCATTAAGATGATCATATCCATTTTGCTTGTCTGGATCTCCACTTTTTTCATCATAACTTTGTAATTCTAAACATTCAATTAAGCGTCGGCAACTGGCATGAATCGCCAAACGCACCCGTCCTTTGCTGTTTTCCAAGAGTGCTTGTAAGGTTTGAACTCGGTCTTTAATTGGTGGGTTGCTGCGTAACGCCATGCTTGTGAAATTGTAGCTTTGCAAAATGGCAATATCTGTTTTTGAAGCGTTAATTGTTGATCTGGCAGCACCACTAGCATCTGGATAAACTAATATCTTGTTGTTAGGATACCTTCTTTTAATTTCTTGAGCCAGTGCATCAGTATCATTTTGTTTTGTTACTTCATCAATAACAATTAATTTATCTCTGTCTTTAACTGCTACGACTGCATTACAATTCATCACGTTAAAATCGATTCCTATCAAAAGTGTTTCCATTTTTATATCAAAAGGAATATTATTAATTAAATGTTTATTTCTATCAAATCTTGAATAAACAGCTCCGGTTGTTAAATTAGTAAAGTTTCCATTAAGATATGCCTGGATAAGTTGCGGAGGATAATTTTCTAATAAAGAATCAATAAAACCTTCGGGTAAATATGGATTATCGCTTGTTTTTGCTTTTATTAATCTTGTATCTTCTTTGGCATTTTTTTCAAATGTTTCAAACGCCCATGAATGACCCTCAGGAGTTGTTGTTGCGTAAAATTGTTGAATATTACCCGACCTCAATCTGGCTAAAGCCATATTCATAGCTTGCTCCGCGTCTCTTTTTGGTACAGTATCAGCCTCATCAAATCCAACTGCACAAAGATTTTGTCCGCGTAATCTTTGATATGTAAGAATAGTTCTTAATAAAATTGTATGCGAACCTTCTTGAAACGATAAAACATATTCTGGAAGCGGCGAAGCTCTAAAAGTATATGGTATTTCCCATTCTTCAAGTAAATCGTTCATAGTTCGCATTAAAATATCACGAAGCATAGGTGACGTTGGTTCAAAAACAGCAGAAATATGTCCAACATTCATAGCTGCAAGCATAAAAGATTTAGAAACTAAAGCATAAGTTTTACCCGCACCAAAACCACAAACTAAAGCCAATTTTCTGTGTTCAGTATCTTCACAAAATTTTTCTTGATGCGGTAATAAATTATTTCGGATTTTATTTATAACTTCATTTGCAGAAGGTAATTCATATAAACCATTACCGCTTAATACATGACCTTGTTTTAAAGTATCTAAAAAACTCACGAGCAAAGATCAGCTAATTTTGCAGCAGTATTTATAGCACCAAGAGCAATATTAAATTGACCTGCATTTCTTGCTTCCATTTGTAAGGTTGAACATTGAGCTAATAAATCAGCAATCATTTGTGGCCTTTCAATATCCCAATCTTTTTTAATTTCATCTCTAGCTTTTTTTAAATAATTATCAACTGTAGCTTCAGACACCCCCCAATTTTCCCTAGCGTATCGTAGACAATCAGACCTTCTACCACCTCGCGCAATGATCCGAGAAAGCTTTTGTACTCTGACATCTATCTCAATTTTGCTTGATTCAGCAGCTGCCATTAATTAATTATCCTTTTGAAACCAATGTTTGTATATTTCTAATGCTACACGCTGAGTCATAAAAGGGGGAACACTCATACCCATTACATAGCATGGATCAGTCTTTAAAAAGTTAAAATCTTCTGGAAAAGTTTGTATTCTTTTTATTTCATAAGAATTTAAATATCTAGGTTTATTCCAATAAACTAATCCTTGAGTTGCAGTTACAGTACGCGAAGGTAATCGAGGATTAACAGTACTCATATTAAAACAATGACCTTTTGGGTGAACAGTTGAAAATGATTTACCAGGTTTTACTTTAAACCAAAGTTCTTTTAATTTATCACTAATTAATTTTTCTTCTGTATTAGGTTCAATTGTTTTACATGCTTCTGCAACTGAAATAGGTTGTTCATTAAATAAAGGTTTAAAAGGTTTTAAATTTAAATCAGATCGGCGTGCAATAAAAAAAGTTCTTTCTCTTGCCTGCGGTACACCCATTTTTGCTGCATTAAATAAAAATAATTGTGTTTCGTAGCCCGCTTTTTTAAAATCTCTAAATATTTCTTTTACATAACCACGAGCATTTCCAGCAATTAAACCTTTTACATTTTCAGCAACAACTATTTTTGGTTGTAAAAGTTTTGCTGTTTGAATGAAATGAAAAAATAAATCATCAAGCCTTTGATATTTTTGACCTTCGCGAAATTTATATTCAGTACCCCATTTTTTTTCACGCTTGCCTGCCATGCTAAAAGTTGAACAAGGTGGTGAACCATCTAAAATATCTAAATTTTTTAATTCTTCAGGAATTTCTGAAAGTTTATTAAACTCCTGGACTCCCATTAAATAACTATATTTAGGTTTATGATTAGCTCTATAAATAGCCATCATTTCTTTATCAATTTCAACTCCACCTAAAACATTAAAGCCTGCAAGTTTATAGCCCATTGAAGAACCACCGCCGCAATGAAAACAACTAAAAACATTTAAATTATTTTTTTTAATATCTTTTAAATCAGATAATTGCCAAGCACCAAGTTTTTTTTTCTATCATTTTTTATTATTAAATTCAAATCCACAACGAGGGCAAGTATTATCAAATTTCACTAAAATCCGCTTCTTCCGTGTTCTTTTGAACCTTCAAAATCTTTAATTTCACCATCACCTAATAATTGTGATAAATCATCATCATCAAAAAAAGGTTTTAAATCATAATCCATAGTTAGTTCTTCAAGAACTTCTCTATCCCACTCTGATAAATCAGATGACCTATTATCTGCAATTGCTAAACCAACTTTTTGATCTTTAGTTAAATTAGTTCTTTTTACTGCAATAATTTCATCACCATTTGTTTCTATAACTTTTACATTTTTTACTCCAGCAGCCTTTGCACCTTCAATAGTTCCATTACCAGCAATAATTGTATTGTTTTCATCTATAACAATTGATCTACCAGTACCAAATTTTTCTAAAGATTCAGAAATTAATTTTGCTGATCGATCAGTTCTTAATCGAGCATTGTTCGGATCTTGATTTAATTCCTGGATCGAGATCGTGTTTTCCGATTTTTCCTGCATAATCTAATGATCTGTCTATTGATTTTAATTGGTTATGAACTGATAATATCAAGTCTTTTTCAATTGGCATCTTTTCTTCAATAGCATTATCACGAATAGCTGCTGCAATTACTTCAGCTTTAAACAATAATTTTTTTAAAGATTTAATCACTGGTTTCTGTCTTTCTGATGTCATTTAGTATGCCTTTTGAATTGTTTAATTGTTGTTTAACTTTAAGAATATAACTAGGAAGTTCCATTTTATTTCCTTTTAAATTTTCTTGTCTAATTTTATTTAATTCTTTACAACTAGAATCCCAACTTTCTTTTCTTAAAGTATGAATTAATCTTGTTTTATCCTTTGGTATATCTACACCAACATTGTTACAGATATTTGAAGATTCATCACGAAAACCATGTTTTGTAATTGAACCATCATCTGCTTGTTGAGGATAAGCTGCTTGACACCAACAAATAATAGCTAAATCTTGATTTTGATTATATCCAGGTAATTCATTAGATAAATATCCATCAGAATTATGAACAATACCAGAGTCATTGCAAGCAAAACAATTGTAATCTGGAACTCGAAAAGTTAAATCTCGATCAGTAGCTGATCTTTTAAAAAAGGCCATTATTTAATGACCTCTAGTTCTTCTGGTAAACAGTAAAGATGACCTTTGTACTGTGTTTGATGATTAGTTAATACACAAACTTTACCTAAATCATTTGGAAAAGGTTCATATAATTCAACTTTTTCACCGGTTTTTTTAATGATGTGAGTTGGATTAAACATAATGCGGGATTTAAAATGGAACATTTTTGTTCCTGGACTTTAATTTTAACTTGCTTTTTTCTTCTTGTACATAAAGAAATACTTCATAGTAGCCATCACGTAACCATTTAAAAGCATTTGGAAAACAGGTAACAAACCCTCCATCTTTTTCAATTTTATTTTGGTCAGCTATAGCTCTTAATAATGCAGGTTTTAACTGACTTTGTATTTTTTTTGAAAGTTTATTGTAATGCTGAAAAGTAAGTTTTTTAGATTGACCACTAGCTCTTTTTCTTTATTTTTTGATATTGGTTCCAAAAATCATTAAATTCATCAGTATATATATTATTTGTTTTAGTTATTTGTTTTAGTTTATCTTGTTTTAGTTCGTGTATCTCTCGAATACTACCCCCCGTATCTGAGAAAGACTGGGGTGGTATCTGAGAAATACTAGTATCTGAGAAATACTGCGGTTGTTTACTAGGGTTTTGAAGTTCTGGGTGAGTGGTGGTATTTGTGAGAGACTGCCTATTTGGTGGTTCAACTTTTAATTCATGCCATACAGTAACCCTGTAAGCGTTAGTTGATTGAAGGCCATCTTCAACTCTACCAATTTTTTCTAACCAACCTTTTTCGCATAAAGATTTAATTACTTTAACAACTTTATTGCGACCAATTTTTGCATCTTTAGCAATAGTTGAATAAGAAGGCCATATATTAGGATAGTAACTTTGTAAAACCCATAAAACAGCTAATTCATAAGGATCAATTCTACCTTTTAAAGCTGTTGGTAATGATACAAAGGGCGTTTTTTCTGGTATAAAACTCATGGTTCAAAAAATTTATATTGATGTCAAAGGGCTAAATCCAGCTCCGCAAGGAAGTAAAGTCTACTTGGGAAAAGGTCGAATGATTGAAAGTTGTAAAAGATTGAAGTCATGGCGGGTTTTAATTGAGAAAGAAATCAAAAAAGCTAATAAAGAAATGATAACTGGACCTTGTGAAGTCCACATTTGTTTTCGTTTATCAAGGCCTCAGTATCATTTTTTATCTAATGGTGAACTAAAAGAAGATGCACCTAAACATGTAATTACAAAGAATAGAGGTGATCTTGATAAATTAGTAAGAGCATGTTTTGATTCACTAAGCATGACAGCTATTTCAGATGATGCCACCGTTGTGCAGTTAAATGCAAAAAAAAGGTTCGTCACTGAACATGAAGAACCTGGAGCACAAATTTTAATTTTAAGTAAAGAATAGCCGAACAGACCCCAACCCGCAAAAGTTAGTCTTTCCCTTCAATAGCTTTGCAATAAAGAAGGTATTTTATCCTAAAAGGATTCGACTAAATTAAGAATAGCAAAATTTAATTAATATTTATTTAATCCGTTTTTTTCCAATACATCATAAAATTCAACTATTTGTTTATACTTCATGTGTGACAAACAAATATGTATTATTTTATCAATAGCTTCATCTTTATAAAAAGCATCAATAAAATGCTTTTTTAATCTTTGAGAACACATTTTATATATTTGTAAATGATGTTCTTTTTTAAGTTTATTTTTTTTCATTTTGTTATTTTTAAATAGCCAACTTTGTTTCCATTAGAATCTTTAATAGGTTTAGATAATGGAAGGTTATAACTAGAAATAGTAGTTTCTTTAGCGAAATTAGATAAGTCTTTAAAGATTTTGCTAATTTCAGGTGCAGCATCTTCATAAAACATATCGTTATCAAGATTGATAGAAAAAGTTAATTTTGACATTTAATAGTACCTATTAGCTAATTTGTTTTCTACATAAACAGTTGTCCATGTTCCAACCATGTCATCAAAAAAACCTAGTTTTTCTTGAATTTTTCTAGCTTCTTTCCAACTTTTTGGTTTTCTTTTTGCTGCTTTATCCCATTTTCCACCTTCTTTAAATAATTCATTAAATTCATAAACTTCTTTATTTTTTTCTTTTTTTGAATAATAATTTAAACATTCATATTGATAATCTTTGTAAAACTCTTTTTGAGTATTAAAAATCCAATGATGAATAAATAAATAGTTTTCAGTTGAGTTCCAATCAACTCTTTCGTCACCACCATTTCCTTCTTGTTCAACAGCAGCGTAGCAAGTTCTACCTACACGAAGCTCACAACAATAAGAAATAAAACCACTTCTTTGGTTTTGTCTATGTTGAAGTTTTGAAACAGTAATTGTTTTTGTTTTAGTTTGTGTCATTTTTTTAAAAAGTTTTGTTAGCTTTAATTTGTAATTTTTTAAGAAGATTTGATTTTTGATCTAATTGTTTTTCAAATCTAAATAAAGTATTTTCAAGAGTTCGAATATACTTTGGATCATCTTTTTTCTTTTTTGAAAGTTTGATGATTAATTTATAGTCATCTATATTTGAAAGAAGTTGTTCTAAATCTTTTCTTACTAAAGTGACTAAATGATGAAGTTGAAAATCAGTTAAATGCATTTTTAAACCTCTACTGTTGCGTTGTAATAGCCTTCAGCACTTACAAAGTAAGTTTCTTCCCAATCATCTTTTTCATCTTTCCAACTTTCAGCCATACAGCCACAAAAATAAATTATTGCAGCTTCAACAGCTTTTAAATCTTTTTTATTGACTCTACAGAAAATAGGGTCTTTCCAATCTCCTGAAGGAAAATGTACTTTGTCGAAAGCATCATCTAATTCTTTTTTAGTGAAGCCTTCAAAAACAATTTGTGTTTTTTTCATTTGAATAACTTGCGGGTTATATTAATATTATACGCCGTATTTATAAGTAATAGCTGTCAATAGCTCTAATGCGTTGCAATTGATGTATTCTTAGCATAGCTATTTACAGTTATTGAAGTCAGTGCATAATAAATATGTACTTTATTTTATGTTCAACCCGCTATGAACTTACTTACACAAGAACTTCTTAAGAAGTTACCACCTCTCGGTCATTCAATTGAAACCAAAGAGGAGCCCCAAGCTATTGTTAAATGGTTTACACCTGATTCTAACTTTACTTGGTACGTCGCCGAATATGATCCTGCTACAGGTCAATGTTTCGGATTAGTCGACGGATTTGCTAAAGAGTTTGGCTATTTCAACATTCACGAAATTAAAGCCATTCGAGGTCCATTTAAATTACCAGTTGAAAGAGATTGGTCTTTTGATCCTTGTAACTTAAATTCTTTAGTTTAATGAAAAATCTATTTCTTTATATGGCAGTGGGCTTTATTAGTTACACTGCCTTTTCTTCGTCTTTAGACAAAAGTACACAAATCCATTGTTCAAATGGAATACAACGCGCTTGCGCAGCTTTAGCAAAATGAAAGAACAAATGAAAGAGACAATAATTGTCTCAACTCATAATTGCCTTCAAAAATTAAAAGGCATTGTTGAAACTCAACAAACTCAAATAAATATATTAGTTGATAACAACAACACTCTTAAAAAGAGAATACAAAAACTTGAAAACATTTTAGACATTCAATCTCATTTAAGTTCAGATGACAAACGCTTTATTTAAAGATGACTTTATAACTGAAAAAGTTTATAGATCATCTTCTGATTTTTCAGCATCAGATATAAAAACTGAAATTAAATACAATGGTTTTACTTTATGGGACCAAAAATTTAATCCTAATACAAGGCCAAAACTACCAACTGCTGCACTTAAATTAGGCTTAATGCTGCATAAAGCAGTTTTAGAACCTAATGAATTTAATTCTTTTTATCAAGTAATTGAGAATAAAAGAACTAAAGAAGGTAAAGCAAAAATCTTGGAATTAGAAGAAAAAGGTATTGAAGCCATTTCATTCGAAGAAAAAATTCTTTGCAATGATATATGTGATGCTGTAGCTAATCACCCAATAGCTTCTGAATTGTTTTCTAATGGTGCACCTGAACAAAGTTTTTTCTGGGATCATAAAGAAACTAATTTACCTCTTAAATGTAGAGCTGATTGGATTAATGGTGATACTATTATTGATTTAAAAACAACTGCTGAAGGTGGTGCTCATGAAGATACTTTTTCACGTGCAGTAGCAAATTTTTTATATCATATTCAAGCTGCTCATTACTGCGAAGGAATTGGTCTTAAAAAGTTTGTATTTGTAGCTGTTGAAAAGGTTTATCCTTTTAATATTGGTGTTTATGAACTTGACGAGGAAACAATACAAGAAGGCTTACAAGTACAAAAAGAATCGTTAAAAAGAATAAAGTCTTACGTAAAATCCGGAATTTGGCCTGGCTATAACAAGCCAAATGAAGGAATTAAAACTATTAGCATACCTTATTGGGCATTTAAAAAATGACTGAAACTAATCCAAAAATAGCTTTTATAAAAGCATTACAAAAAGCACAAAAAGAATTTCCAACCTTAGGAAAATCTAAACATGTTAATCAAGGTGCATTTGGGTATGATTATTTACCACTTGAACAAATGCTTTCTTTAATACAACCTGTTTTACATAACAATGGTTTTCATTTATCTCAACTTTTTGGCTATACGCCAACAGGTGAAACTTTAGTAAAAACTAAATTAGTTCATAAAGAAGGACATGAAGAAGTAAGTGAATTGCCCTTATTTCTACCTCCACGAGATTTACAAAAGAAAAATGAAGCTCATGTTTGGGGTGGTTCTGTTACCTATCAGAGAAGATACAGTATTAAATTAATTCTTGGTCTTGAAACTGATATGGATCATAATATGGAAATTGAAGAAGAAAAGCCTAAACGAGAAAAACCTAAAAAAGAAGAGTCAAAACCACCTGTAAGTCAAAAATCTACAACTTTTGTTTTAGCTAAAAAAGCTATTGAAGATTGTAAACAACTAAAAAAACTTGATTCTTATACTGATTCTTTAACGATCGATTAAATGAAGGGAAGATAACTAAAGAAGAATATAGTAAATTAACTGATTTATTAGAAGCTAAATATGTAAATTTAACAGAGCAAATAAATAGCTAATGGAAAAACATTATTTAACTACAAAAGACTTAGCTTTTAGGTATGGTTTAACACCATCAACTATTAAAAGTTGGCGAGATAAAACTAAAGCTGGTAAGAAAACAGGTCCTTCCTGGTATACATTACCAAAAACACATTTAGCGATCGGTCATTCTCGAGTTCGCTACGAGCTTCATCAAGTTTTAGCTTGGGAAGAAGCACACAACATTACTCCAATTCATTCATTTTAAAAATTATGGCTTATCAAGAATTTGATCCAGCACTTACTCTTCCTGTTAACTTTACAGTTAGAGATAATCCATTTGAAAACAGCAAACAAAAATATCCTAAACAGATGCGTTTGTTTATTCCTTTAAGTTCAATTGATGAATTTTGTAACCATATTAAGGCTGTTGCAAAAACAAAAGTTGAAACTGGAAAAGTTTATGACATGAGAACAAACGAAAGAGAAGAAGTTGAAGGTATTTATTTAAACGGAAATGGTAGAAAAAATACATTTGAAGATGATGAAGATTCATGCTTTGGAACTATAAATCCAAGAAGAATACAAACAGAAGAAGAAACAGAGGA
>FUIF01009669.1_pt1 | contig 14154 bp, 18 predicted proteins | sample 1003461 | NCBI WGS metagenome assembly FUIF01 (sample SAMEA80401918, study PRJEB19352) | marine metagenome | reverse complement strand
GGCTACTACGTCTTAGACAAAGTGGTCGCCCAATACTTCAAGGGCAAGCCCCTGACCGACCTGTCGATTGCTATTCAAGGATTCGGCAAGGTGGGCTACTGGTTCGCCGAACGCTGCGCCAAGGAGAAGCTCAATGTCGTTGCCATCAGTAACGAACATGGTGGCCTCTACAACCCCAAGGGGATCGACGTAGAGAAGTGCCGAACAGTGCTCGATCAGACTGCTGGACATGGTTGGGCTGATCTGGATGGAGATGTGGTTACAAACGAAGAACTGCTGGCAGTTGATGCCGATGTTCTGGTGCCTGCCGCTGTCGAGAATGTCCTGACCGAACACACCGCTGAGAAGGTACGTGCAAAAATTGTATTGGAACTCGCCAACGGCCCGACCACATTGGAGGGCGACGAGATCTTGGAAGACAAGGGCGTCTGGGTGGTCCCAGACATCTTAGCGAATGCTGGTGGCGTGGTCGTGTCTTATTTCGAGTGGTTGCAGAACCGCCACGCTGAACGCCGGTCGCACGAGAAAATCGAGCAGGATCTTCGGGACATCATGCACTATGCCACAGAACGGACCATGGTTCGGCATCTGGAAAAGGGTATGAGCCTACGAACAGCGGCCTATGCGTTGGCCCTCAAGAGAATTGGGCAAGCCAAGGAATGCCTTGGAACCAAGGACTACTTCTCACGACCTTGAGAAGCTGTGGGGATCGGGCAGGGTCAGGGTGAAGTGGTGGGTCGCCACATCGTTAGTAACATCGAAGCAGACCACTCTTGAGTCTGGATCGAAGCTGGTAATGGTCCACTGATCGTCTTCTAGGCTGTCCAGCCACTCTCTGGTTACAGACCCGACCTCATACATTGATTTCAGCGTCACCTTGGAGATTCTCTCCAAGACAGAACAAGCTTGCGCTGCTATGCGTCTAGCCATGTAAACCTCACAAAAAACCGTGCCTGCACTCTATTGTATGTAATGGATAACGACTGTTATTTCTTCATAGATGAAGATGTTCCTTTGGAGGAACGCAAGATCTCGGTACTTTGCGTAGAGTGCCATGATGCCAAAATGCCGGAGACAGGGATGTTCTATCGTGGCAGTAAGGACGGCTACGGCCCTTTCAATTACAAGTGTTGCCTGTGCGGCAAATTAGTCCATAGAGCCGATGATGACGACGAAAAAGATCAGACCGCCGATTAAGACTCATGGAGGCAAGTGGTATTTGAAGGACTTCATTATCTCTAACTTCCCTGAAAACTATGAACAGATGACTTATGTTGAGCCATTCTGTGCTGGGGCCAGTGTATTTCTAAACAAGATTCGATCTGCTATTGAAGTAATCAGCGACATAGATGATGGCGTGGTTGCTGTCTTCAAGGCCCTTCGGGACGAGCCGAAGGAGTTTATCGCCCGCCTCAAGCGTACCAAGTACAGCGAACGTGCTTTTAAGATCGCCCTCAATAAGTCCAAAGAGGAATTCGAAGATTACATCGACAAAGCCATCAATGAATACATCGTTCGCCGGATGAGTCGTGGCGGATTAAAGAAAGCCTTTGCTTGGTCGGATCGCCTGCGAGGAGGCCAGCCGGGTGATGTCAATGCGTGGGAAACCATGCTTGATCAACTAGAAAGTATTTCTGAACGTGTTCAGAGCACTTCCATCCTGCACAAAGACTTCACAGAAATGATGAAGATTTGGGATGAGCCCAACACCCTCTTCTACCTCGATCCACCCTATCTGCATTCCACCAGAACCGAAGGCTCGACCGAACTGTACGAACACGAAATGAGCGTGGAAGATCACATGAACTTGCTGCACCTTGCCAAGAACGCTCGCAGCAAAGTAATTATTAGTGGTTACTCGTCGCCTTTGTACAACCGGTCCTTAAAGAATTGGAAGTGCAAAAAGAAATCCGTCCCCAATCATTCTTCACAAGCGAAGTCAAAAGAGAGACGGATTGAATGTGTCTGGTTCAACTACTAGATGATGTAGTTGGCAATGCTCATTCTGGCAATATGTTCCGGTGAAGGTTTGCTGCCACACCCAATGATCAAATGGTTCATATTCATCATAGGATCAACGTAGACACGCCAACGCTTGTCCAGAATGCCAATGCACTGTTTCTCAGAAATACCCATTGGCATGTAATCTGGAGCGTCCCGTTCCTCTCTGAGCTTAAAACTGAACTCTAAGACAGAAGAAACCTCTGGCGAACAGATAAGCCAAAAGAACCCTTTGGCCCCTTTCCTGATCATCACATTTGAGATCTCCAGAATCTTAACATACATCGTTTCGTACTTCTCGACGATGGTGCCGCCTAAAGATGTATTGAAATCCCAAACGCTAACCGTACAAGCCACTTCTGCAAGATCTGATGTCCTTGCATTTTTGATGAAATAGTCGATTTCCTCAACTTCTTTGTTTGTTGACATTGGTCTCCCTCCTTCGCCATATTAGAGTGCGAACCGTATATAAAGCATGAGGTTTAAGGACTGGCTGGAACAGGTTGGCGGAGCGATCATTACGCCAGCATTCTCTAAGACAAACAGCAGCGTACCGGGAATCCGATCCAAGTGGTCTGTAAAAGACACTGAGGCGGAAGCTCCCAGTACGGACCCCGAGGCTACATTTGGCTTCCGGTCTCCGAGCGATAAGAAACGGTCCACAGAAAGGACCGCCAAAACCATAGATAGCTACAGGAAAGGTGTCCCAACGAGGGACGACCGACCAGACATTATCCACAAATAGGAGATAACATGACCATTCCTACAGGACATGATGACAACCTGAGCACTGTCGGGCCGTCGAACATTAAGCACCCAATCATCACATTCCGAGTGCTTATGAATCGTCGTTCCGAAGAGACGGTTGGACCAATTACCAACGCACGTACCGGTGCTGTATTGCACCCAGACATGCACGACAACAGCCCGGATCGTGGCCGTACCAACGCCGCTCAGCACCAGACGCAGTTCCAGCCGTACATCCCCGGTTTCCTTAATGGAAGCAACATCGTCCGCAACGACGACGGGACATTCACAGCTTATGGACAGCAAGCTGTCTATCTGAAGACACAGTACGCTGACATCGCCAATCCATTGCTGGAAGTCACAAACGATCCGCCATACACCAGTGCATAACGAAAGGCGGTGCAATGGTTTCATTTCGCCAACTTTGGGAACAGATGGAGAAGACCCCGCTTATGACCAGCGGGGAAGACTCCCGTGCGCTTACAGCGGTTCGGGCCGGAAAAGATCTGCACGCAGAGGATGATACGCCCTTCTGGGACGAGTTCATCACTCTCTGTGCAAATCGTGAAGGTCTGGCCGAACTGTTTGACGTTTCCCCGGAGAAAATTTCCAGTTGGCCGGGCAGAATTAAAGAGTACGTGGATAAGCTACAGAAGCATGATGCTGAAGATCCCGCCCAGCCAGAAGAACAAGAAGTGGTTCCTACCGGCGAGAATGGGGCCGTTACAGTGAATCAAGATCCATATTTGGGAGAGATGTAATGAAATCCTACCAAGAATGGAAGAGGCTCAACATAGTTGAAGATTTAGGTTACTCTCTTACACCACCTAACCTTCCTCGCACCCAGACCGGGTTAGTGGGGAATGAACTTAGGACCGACGCTGGTCAGACGGCTCGACAAAGAAATGGTGAGACCGAACGTCGGTTTTCCCAGACTGTCAACAACTTTAAGAACAAGCTGACCGAACTACCAGTGCCTCGTCTCAACAAATACCAGAGAGGCTTGGGCGATCTGGGAATGGAGATGATTGGCAAAACGACGTTTGGCTCCTAGTGAAAGTCATGTGGTATGGAAGAAAAACAGAAACGGTCGATCAAGCAAAAATTAGTAAGACAAGATCGAGGCTCTAAGAAGAATCAATGGGGCATGACACCTCAACAGATTCGTAAAGCCTTCAACAAAAAAGCTGCGACTGATGCGCCTCGTGAAAAGAAGCGGCTGGTCCAACGTCAGCCACCTTTGATGCGACCGGTCAAGGCACAACGCTATGCGGCCCCCTACAAAAAACCCAAGCTTCTGTTGGAAACGCCGGTTGTCACCTCACAACTCTATGCCGTCTACAGGACTCCTTCGTGGTTCGAGAACACCGAGAAGGCCGAAGTCTCTGTAATCGTACCACTCTACAAAAGTGCGTCTGTCGTTCGAGACTTAATCAAGTCTTGGGACATCCAGAATGACGGCATTCGAGTCGAAGTCATCTATGTGGACGATTGCTGTCCACACAATTCTAAAGACGCTGTAATCGCACAATGGATCACTCGCAAAGACGAACTGAGCAAACCAGTCGGCAAGATCCTCTATAGTCCTGAAAATCAGGGCTTTGGAGTTGCTTGTAACATTGGGGCACGAAATGCTACGGGCGATTACCTGATCTTTCTCAACGCTGACACGCTGGTCACGCCGGGTTGGATCAGGCCCATCATACGCCAACTTAAAAAAGAAGACGTTGGCATTGTGGGTAATCTTCAGCTAAAGAAGAAGGGCGACCGTGAGATCATTGACAGTGGTGGGTCGGAATGGAGTTGGGCTGATTCCAGCTTTCTTCACATCGGACGAGACTGCTATGACGGAAAACGTCTCCAGAATTCATTCTATTCCAACAATTGCCCCAAGGATCTTTTTGAGCTTGGCGAAAGGGAAATGGTCACAGGGGCGTGCTTTGGCATTCGTAGATCACTCTTTAACGAGATCGGGGGATTCAATCCCAATTATCGCATTGCTTACTGGGAAGATTCTGAGATCTGCATGGTATTGCGGGAGAAGGGATACAAGATTCTGTTTCAACCCAATTCAAGAATTTACCACCAAGGCCAACACTCCAATTCTGGCGGACATCGTTTTCACGAGCACAATCGAAGCTACTTCCTAAACAAGTGGGTGAACTCAGGACGAATTGACCGTTTGGTTAAAGACAGACGAGATTACCCTCCTGAAGTGCGTAGCATCGTTATCCGCAGACAGGCGGCACACGGAGATGTTCTGGTTGCTGCGGCGGTAACGCCAGCACTCAAGAAGATGTATCCTCAAGCCAAAATCATGTTCAGCACACTATGCCCAGAAGTGTTAGAAGGGAATCCTTATATTGACAAGGTGATCGACGAAAGAGAGCTAAGCGAACGCTCATTCCAGTTGTACTACAACCTCGATATGGCTTACGAGTACCGACCCCGTACAAACATTCTGGATGCCTATGCAGATGTTGTTGGAGTTTCTCCGAAAGATTGTCAACTGTTTCTTAAGACAGCCCCGGTACAAGGGTTGCCAGATGATTATATCGTGCTTCACGCAGGCCGCACGAATTGGGTTGGTCGAGATTGGTCGGCCTTAAAGTTTGATGTTCTATCAAATAAGCTTCAAAAACTAGGCCATAAGATCGTCTGTGTCGGCACAGCGAGAGATAACAGGATCTCGTGTGATCTGGATTTACGTGGAAAGACTGGCATCCCCCAATTAGCTTATGTGATTCAGAAGGCCAAGATGTTTGTCGGAATTGACTCATTCCCAATGCACGTGGCTCAAACTTTCCAAACGCCGGGCGTGTGCTTCTTTGGATCAATTGCCCCAGAGACAAGACTGCTGCAAAACAACATGATCCCTATTGTCGCAGAAGGACTGCGATGTCTAGGTTGTCACCACCGACAATTGCCGCCCTGCACCGTTACCTCAACATGTGAAACACAATTTTTAGACTGTGTAAATCAGGTGTCTGTAGACCAAACGATGCGAAAGATAGAGACTGTATTAAATGGACAAGCGTGAAACCCAAGTTTTGAAACAATGGCAACGATGTCTCGACAAACGTGACATAGCTTCACTCAAGAAGATCATGCACAAAGAGACATCGGCTGGGTATCAGGTGTTCGATCTGTCCAAACTGCCAGTCACGCCCGAGCCTGCATCCTTGGTGAGCAAGAAGATGGCGTCCCTCAAATACAGCCGGAATTTGTTTGACGGCAAGACCGTGACTGATTTGGGTTGTTCCTTGGGTTTCTTCTCTTTCTACGCCGTGTCCCAAGGAGCTACGGTAAAAGGCTATGATTTCAAAGAACTGTATATCGCCATGAACAAGGCGGCTGCTCAGAAGTACACGGAATGGTTCCCAGAAACCAAGGATCGCATTTCGTTTGAGCGGCAGGATCTTAGTTGTTTACCGGAACTCCCTGTTTCTGATGTGGTCTTAAGCAATTCGGTGGTGCATTGGTTCATCATGAAAGGTGTGCCCCTCACGAACATCCTTGATTGGCTTAAAAATATCTGTAGCGAGGCGGTACTTTATGAAGGGCCAGTGACAGCTAAAGAAAAAGTTATGGTCGATCATAAAGTCCCCGAGGAAGCCTTGACCATGGATCTGATGATGGCTGAAGCTGGAGCAAGATTTCAGAAGGTTGAAGTGATCGGCACTACAACTTACAACCCTGAGAGATATGTGCTTAGGCTATGGAAATAGACCACAAGAAACTCATCAAGTTCTTCGAGAAGCAACCGGGATGCAAATGGCAAAACAAGCATGACCGGACGTGGATTCTTCATAAAGACGGCAAAATCGTCATGGTTGTCAAGAAGATCAGGAATCAGAGCAAGGCAATTGCGGTTCCTTTCAACAACATCCATTTTTTGACTAGCAACTTCCGATTCACTTCTCAGAAACAGCACATGGAGATGATCACCGTGCGAGGCGACTGGCGCAAGAGCACGCCACAAGAAGTGCTGGAAACTGGGATTGGAATCTACAACAACATTAACAATATCTTGGTCGTCCAAACGCCCATCAAGATGCCAAAAGACATTTTGGCCCTTGATGCGGTTTTGGATAGCCAATATCCGGCTCCATCAAAACCTTTCGCTCAAGCATCCTACAAGAAACTCTTAAACAACTTTGATAGTGTAGAAAAGTGTGGACGTGGTTTCTTTCATGGCGATCTTCATTGCCCGAATGTTCTGGTGGATGGTGATCAAAAATATGTCATTGATTTCGACGACATCTCTATAGCCCCCAGCGTCTTAAACATAGCCCAGCCATATTACATAGAAAATCTCAAAAAACACTTGCTCTCAGTAGAGGGGTATGATTGGGATCGCATTGGCGATATTACCAACACCTTCTTGGGGAATCTCAAGCAACCGGACAAGACGAATTTTTGGAAGTTCGTTAGATTGTGTGGTTATTACTGGGAAACTCGCACTATTCCCATGCGAATCAAGGGCCTTGATGAGAGACACGCCGATCTGGAACGCTGGTTTTATTTGATTGATGATGTCGTAGGTCGCATGGAAGCCAAATACAAATCTTAGCAAGGATATATACCTCTGAATGGATTTTGTGGAGGTGTTTATGGCTAAGAAGAAGAGCTACAAGTGCAAGCTACTGCCCTATGAGAGACTGGAATGTCTTTCGATTCAGGACGCAGAGCAAAAGGCCGGTTGGGGCATTACAGCATTCGAGTTGCCCAAAGCATGGCAGTACACACAAGGCGAAGGCGTTAAGATCGCTGTGATCGACACAGGATGCGATCTCGACCATCCAGACCTTGTAGGCAATCTATTAGAAGGCAAGAACTTCGTCGTACAGGGCAAGCCGCCCGAGGACGGCAACGGTCACGGTACGCATGTTACGGGCATCCTTGTCGCCGAGAACAACGACATTGGCATGGTGGGCGTGTGCCCAAAGGCCAAGGTCATCCCGATCAAGGTTCTTAATGACAAAGGCAGCGGCAATCTGTTGAATGTCGCTCAAGGCATCAAGTGGGCCGCAGACAATGGGGCCGACATCCTCACGATGTCACTAGGCTCCCCGATGCGAGTCCAGCAGGTTCGCAAGGCTATTCAGTATGCAGCCGCCAAAGGCATTCCAACATTTGTAGCGGCTGGAAACGCTGGCAACACCAAAGAAGTGTTCTACCCAGCCAACTATCCAGAAACGGTTGCCATTGGTGCGGTGGATGAGAGCTTCCGTCGAGCGACGTTTTCAAATACAGGTCGCCAGCTTGACTTCATGGCCCCCGGCGTGGACATTTTCAGCACGGTGCCTGACAATTGGTACGCCACCTTGTCGGGAACGTCGATGGCCTGCCCGTTTGCCGTGGGCGTGGCAGCACTGGTATTATCTTACACCCGACAGGGCAAGACGAAACTTGTGCTCAACACCGTCGATGATTACAGAGAGGTGTTCCGCAAGTACACGACGCCAATTCAGAACGGGAACTACACAGATCGTGAGTTCTTCGAAGGCTTCGGAATTATTGATCCACGGAAGATGATTCTGGCCCTTGGTCAAGATCCTGAAGCTCACGCTTAATCTCGGCAGCTTTTTCATACTCCTCAAGTTCTATGGCTTTAGCCATTCGGAGCTTGAGGAGTTTTCGTTTCTCGTCAGGGCTAGAATTCCACTTCGCCTCCATGTACCCCTTTGGCTTCTTGCCTACATGATGATCTGCCTTGTGGTAAGGATAGACAAGCTGTTCCATTCTTTCTGTGAAATGATCGTAACATTGTGGGCAACCGAATTTCCCATAATGGTCGAACTCGGGCAATGTAAGGCCGCAGCCGGGACATGGCGGTTTGTCGGGTTGTTCTGGGGCTTTTTGCCGGTAGTGCATTCCTGAGATAAACTGTAGAAGTTGCTCAGGGGTTTGTATGTGGCTAAGATCCAAAACGTCTGGTTTGGTCTGTGGCTTGAAACTCATATTCACCATGTCTTCCCCGCATTTCTTACAGAGATCGTAAGTATAGACGGAGCCTTTCGCTAATTCGGTGACGTGATACGGCGTTTGGGTAACTTTGTTGCATTGAAAGCATTTCTTGTGCATGGATGCCTACACACTTAAGGACTCGGCCACGAATCTCAAAGTTAAGCCATCGTTGGCCTTGGCCTCGGTGTTTGCAGCAACCACTCGCTTAATCCACAGCGGAAACCCCTCAGTTGGTTTCAACTTGGGGAGGGTGATTGGCGATACTTCAGATGCGGCAAAGAAACCAACGCCACCGGGCGGAATTGTGCTGTTGCCGATTTCAGGGGCGATGGTATTTATCGGGCTCCCGGCGAGCGTCGTAGTCATAATGACAGTCACCGATGGTGTTAGGTTGTTGGCGACAATCAACATTTCATCATGGTTCCGACTTCCATCATTGCCAGTAAAAAGGATATCGAAAATTAGAGTTGGACCAGTTGGCTGTCCTGTAACAACCACTCCCGAGAGTAGGCTTTGACTATCTTCATCTACCAAGCCATTCAAGGCACTTTGCAATGCCAGAGCCATTACGCTGATGTCTGGATTATAATCGAGATCCACCTCTATTCCTGCATAGGAAAGAGTCACTGATCCGCCTGTAGGCGATCCGGTGATCAAAAGTCGCTGATTCTCGTCTCGTTCTTCAACCCCAATCTCCATGGTGGCTCCGCCATCAAAATCTTCAAGAATGAAAACCTTGATTTCGAAGATGTCGGTTTCGCCATCATTAAAGAAATAGATGCAACGGTAGTCTTCAATGCCATTCAGATTGTCCTCAGAACTCACATCGCTGAACAAGTTGTTAATCACATTGTCTACGACTTGTGCGACGGCGGGGTCTCCGCCAATCGACTGTTCTGGGTCGAGATTGTCTGCCCCGCCTGATAGAACAACGGAAATGTCTGAGCCTGTTGTGGTTGCCATGTATGTCCTCTTCTGTATTTACGACTTGACCTGAGCAATTTAAGTTAGTACATTGAGTTCATAGTTCGGGGAAAACCATGGTTACAGAAAAGAATGTTGAATGGCATCCCAAAACTCTGAAAGGAATAGCCCAAATTCCCAAGGACGGAGTGGAGTTCGCCTATCTCTCAGAAGACTACAAACAAGTCCACCAACTTGTTTGGTGCAAAGACTTCATGCACGATACAATTTTTGCACTGGTCAATCGGACGCCCATTGAGATCTATGGCTTTCGCTATGATCCCAGCACAGACCCACATCCCTGCCAATCCAAGACCCGCATGTTGGTCTGTAATTGGCGAGATCAGAATTTTGAACAGAAAATCTTAATGAACTGCCGGGAATTCCTGAACGACATCGAAAGGCAGTTGAAGATGCCTAAAACGACTTTCGAGCGATGTGCCAATCCACCTCCCTGTTATCGAAAGGCCGGAGTTTTCATCACCAACAGCAGCAAACGCTGGATGTTGGCCCCGCCGATGGTCTCTTTGTACACGCTTCTCCTCCGCATCGGATTAGTACATCCATGCGGGCAGCGTGCTGTGGAGACGCTGAACCAGATTGAATCTGGTGAATTACATGCTTACAACCACAAGCCGGACACAGCCGACGATACAGATGCCAGCATCTTGAGAAATGGCCGCAAAGGGGTGAATCGAATTCTCGCTTATGGCGACCAGCGGTTGTTCCACAAGAACATAAAGAAGAACTATCCATCCATACTGTCCACTTACAGAATACACGATAGTTGTGGCTTGGGAGCTTTTGCCAACAAGCACACAAAGAACGATTTTCCTCATTGGCACAGATTGGAGAAGTGATGTTTTCTTTTGGCAGTGACCCAGAATTCATGCTCGTGCGAGACGGGCAGTATCGAAGCGCAATTGGTGTGATTCAAGGCAGTATTGAGAATCCGATTCACATCCGGGGGCATGGCTTCTATTACGACAACGTGCTGGCCGAGGCCGCTGTGCGACCCAGCATCACCAAAGAACAAACCGTCGCCAACTTTCGGGAGTGCTTTCAACTCTATGCTGAGATGGCGGCTCCTTATAAGCTGGTGCCGCAGTCCGCCCAGAATTATGCCCCTAGCGAACTAACTCATTCGGACGCCAAAAAGGTGAACTGTGCGCCAGAGTTTTGTCCCTATGAGATGGAACAGGCTAAATCACCCGTGGACGAAATCTTGTATGGCACGCTTCGCACATGTGGGGGCCACGTCCACCTTGGGTCAGAACATCTCATAGAAGGCCACTACGGCATTCTGTCCATGTACATGATGGACCTCTTTTTGGGCATTCCTTCACTCTGGCTCGATAAAGATCCGACATCTGCTATACGTCGCTCGATGTATGGTGCCGCTGGGCGTTATCGAGTGAAACCGTATGGGATGGAGTATCGTTCGTTGTCGAATTTTTGGCTGCAAAGCCCACGCTTGGTTGAATTTGTGTACGATATCAGCGAGTTCGTCGTTGAATACGTGGCCTCGGGAGAAGCGGGCCAGCATTGGCATTTTGACGAAGAGGTGTTTTACAACTCGGATCGTCTGGCTGATGCGTGGACGTGTCTAACCTACGATCCAAATCTCGTGCGAGAGGGAATTAAGAGCGGCAATCGAGATCTCGTACAGGGTCTTTTTGAGATGGCGCAAGGGCTGCTACCTTTTAGGCTCAAAAACGAAATGTTGTCGCTTTGTGGCACAAACTCAAAGTCGTTTTACGAAGAGTGGAAACTCGCTGCTTGAACGAATCGTAATCTCGACGTAGAATGATGGGAGTAGGGAAGGGGTTCTCTACGAACAAGAAACGTGGTGTTGTTCACGCATCGCCACGTTTCTGTTTTTGTATCACTCTTTCGTATGGATACACCAATGATTCCAGATTCTCTTATGGGCCTTAGTTCTCCCATAACTCCACCGGACGAGGAGCCTCAGCGAGTCATCACTGTGCGGCTGCCCAAGTCATTACACTTGGCCTTGAAAGATGAGGCACATCGCCGTCGCACAAGTTTGAATCAACTTTGCATCTCGAAGTTGCTTCTTTCTCTTGACGCAGAAAACGGACAGCCGGGCGTAAGTCCAGTGTCCGGCAATGGACACACTCCCACGGCGATCCCAGCAACTTGAACGCTTCCAGTTCGAGGTTGAACCGCTTCTGGTGAATGTAGCATTCGGATCGGCAGGCTGCGCACCACACTTGCATATAGCCGGGTTTGATCTTTGACCAGCGAGATCCCCTTAGCGACTCAAAGAAGCGGCGCAATCGAAGTGGCATTGGCGGGACAGGGAAGACTTCTGCTAGCCAACTGTACTCGACGCCGTGGTGCTGGCTGGGCGGCAACACCGATTGGTGGCCGTGCCCCCGAAACTCGATCTCTTGCTTCTTAAGAATCCGCAGTTTGGGATCGGGGGTCAGAAACAAGTGATGGATTGACTTCGTGCTGCGATAGGCCGGATGGGGATAGTCGCCGATGAGATCGAGGATGATCTTGTTGGCGTGATCCGAGTCCCCTTCAACATCCACCACGTCCCCAAGCAGCAATCCAATGTTTGCATCGGGGAACTGACGCAACTTCTCTCGGCTTTTCTGCTGATCCCAATCCTTCTGCCACCCCTTGCATAGCGGGGCTTTGGAGTTCTCCCGCAAGGGAATTACTTTAAGCCCACGCTCCGTCAAGGAGTCGTAGTGATCAATTATTGTCGGCATTCACAGCCCTCTAGCTTCCGTTGCGCATCTATCTTCTATGGCACTATAATAGCTCGTAAGCTTAATGAAAGCAACGGTGAATGACCATGAAGATTTTGGTTACAGGAGGCGGGGGATTCGTTGGACGGAACCTTGTCAAGCGGTTAGTAGCAGACGGACACGAGGTCACGATTACCTCCACGGGGGCAGAGCCCAGCAATGCAGCCAGCAAAGTGCTCTATGTTAGTTTAGAGGGGATCGACTGGCGATTTGTGTCTGGGCAAGATGTGGTATTTCACCAGATGGCGAACAACGACACACGTTGTTTCGACCGGGATGAGATGTGGCGAGCGAATGTTTACGGCCCCATCAAGCTATTCGTGACTGCGGCCCAAGGCGGATGTAAGAAATTCATCTACGCTTCGAGTACGGCTGTCTATGGAAACGCTGAAGCTCCTTACACAGAAGAGACGCCGGTTTCTCCACTGGTGCCCTATGCAGAGACCAAGGCCAAATTCGACGAGTTCGCCATGTCCTTTGCACAAGAATACAATGTGGCCGTTACGGGCCTACGATACTGCAATGTGTATGGGCCGGGAGAATCACACAAAGGGAAACGGATGAGTATGGTCGGCCAGATTCTTAGAAATCTGTTGGCCGAGGAGCCGCCTGTACTGTTTCGTGACGGAGAACAACGTCGGGATTGGCTGTATGTGATGGATGCAGTAGAGGCTAATGTGCAAGCCATGAACATGTCGGATCTGCACAAGGGCGCAATCTATAATATTGGCAGTGGCCGTTCTTGGACATTCAACGACATTGTGCGGATCGGAAACGCTGTCATTAAAGAGAAACTCAGACGAACGTATGATGTCCCAGTCAGCTTCGTTGACTGTCCTTTCCCTGAGACATATCAACAACATACCGAGTGCGCAATAAAGAAGGCTAGGCAAAGCCTAGCCTTCTTTCCGAGGTACGATCTTCGATCTGGTATTGAGGAGTACGTCGGTACTTTGATTAACGACGCTTCCTAGAAGCGGCCTTCTTGGCACGAGCGTACTCGTCGAGCGTTGGGAACTTCTTGGACTCAAGAACTGGGATGTCCTTGATGTCGTCTTGAGTATACCCACCTGCGCCAACGGCACCTACTCGGCCCTGTGGGGCAAAGCCCGGTTGGCCCGGCTGTGGACCCTGTTGAGCAAGTGGCTCAACAGCTTGGAACAGCGCATCTTCGCTGATGCCACTCGACCACTTCTTGCGAACATCACCTTGAGCGTTCACTGCAAGGTTTGCCAAGAAGTCGGCGTGCGTTTCCTTGTAAGTTCCTACGTTCTCGTGGCAGCAAGATGCCATGTGCTTAACCTGATGCTTTGGTCCACATCCCTTGCCCATGAATCTTCGCTGGAACTTCGGGCTGAACTTCTGCTGATGTTGTGGTCCGGCTTGTGGCTGAGCGTTCAACATCTTAGGTGCCATCTGACCGATGGCTGCACCAGCGATCTGTGGAACCATTCTTGCTGCTGCGCCTGCAATCGGGGCTGCTGCCGCCGCTGCTGGCATGTACTTCTTCTGATAGTTGGTCATCTTGCTGAGGAAGTTCATCTTGTCGATGCCCGGATCAATCTCTGCGTCGTCGAGTTCGCCGCCGCCCATCTCACCGCCTGCGTCATCCAAGAAACCTTCGCCTGCACATGTCTGACATTCTGGGTCTGGTTCGCCAACGCCGTCTGGGTTGCAATCTGGGCATGGT
>FUIF01014988.1_pt1 | contig 14191 bp, 11 predicted proteins | sample 1003461 | NCBI WGS metagenome assembly FUIF01 (sample SAMEA80401918, study PRJEB19352) | marine metagenome | reverse complement strand
GTGCATTTAAGTTTATATTTTGTGGAACTGCTGTTGTCAAATCTCCAATAATGTTTAGATTAGAGAATGTTGTGATTCCAGTCTGAGTATTATGGTTGAAATCAGTCTGTGAAAGATTTAGAGCAGTAAGAACATCTAGTGTTGCAAATGTCGAAACACCTGAATTATTTGAAATAGTTACATTATCAGGTAGGTCTACAGTTCCTGTAAATACTGAATTACCACTGACATTAAAGTCGTTTAAAATATCAAACCCATATGCAGTAGAAACACCATTATTTGCATCATTATTAAATGTAATACCACGATAGATATGAACATCTTGATCAAACTGAGAGTCACCAGTGACTAATAACTGGCCATCAATCTTCGCATTACCAACTGTTTGGAAAGGTCTATCTGGATTTGTGATGCCAATACCAAGATAACCATCCTTGGTGAGAGTCATCTTTTCCTCTCCACCATCACCTCTTAGCCATCTAAAGTTGCCATCTAGATTAGCATTGGGAATTTGTCTACCTAGATGGTAAATGTAATCACCATTCGCATAGTTTGATAGTTCTAGTCTTAAAACTTCTTGTCTAAGTTCTGCTGTACTGTTACCAATACCTAAGTCACCACCAAGATTTAGAGTTGCAGCTCCAGTTTCTGTAAGAATTTCTAGATTAGTTCCTTGCTGTTGGAAAAGAACAAGTGAAGATTGTGGATCTGTGGTGCCTATACCGACTCCACCATCAGTGATATTAAAGATTGAACACCTGTGCCAACTTTGAAACTATCAGTACCATCAGTTATTGCAATCTTACCAACACTTAAGTCACCATAAATGTCAGCTCTGTTGACAGTAAGTGCAATGCCAGCATCAATGATGTTTGCAGATACAAAACCAACTCTAATGTCTGGAGTTCCTGTTAGTGTTCTAGCAGTAGATGCAACAGCAGTAAGTGTGCCTTTAAACTCACCTTCGTTGAAGGTTGAAATACCAGATTCAATAAGGGTATTTCCAAAAATTCTTGCCTCACTATCTCTACCTGGTTCTGGTGTAATAGATCCAATGAATCCACCCAGAGCAGTAACAACACCACTTAATTGTTGATCTTGTACTAACTTAAAGTCTGGAACGAGAGGGAGTTTATCTAGTTCTAATCTTGGAATTCTTGCTTGAGTTACGATACCAGACTTGAGTTCATCTGCGTCTAGATCTGTTACGAATGTTCCACTACCAGCAAAACGAGTAGCAGTTATAGCTGCGGAAACATATATGTTTCCATACTGCATACCAATACCATCAAAACCCTGTTCAGGGTTTCCACCAACTTGAAGTTGATATTGTGGAAGTAGAGTTGAGATGCCAACATTACCACCATTGTAGACACTGGAAACACCAATACCAGTGTCCACATCTACCATTGTGATGTTGGAAGATTAGATAATTGTGAACCATCACCAAAGTATGAAACCACCCCAGTAAAGGCGGTCATAATACCATTATTAAATTCAAAATTACCAACTATAACACTCTTTCCAACACCAGTCTCGAAAGATGCACCACCACCTACACGAATCTCACTAAACGTACTCAAACCTGAAAACGCTGATTCAGATCGAACATCCAAGAACTTAGTCGGTATCGATGTTCCGATACCAACCAGAGAACCACTAACAACTAGAGACTGATCAGACGCCTGAAGGCCTTCTCTAAAATTAAATACCTTCTTAAAATTTGCCATTGATATGGTGTTTTTATGTATTTAGGACTGGTTCCTTACTTGATACGAATAATGTAGTGTAGACCAATGTAAGGAGGTAGGTTTTTGTTGGTTCCAGATTCACCAGTAGAAGTAACTGCAACGTTGTGGCCGTGTGCTCCAGCATTACCAAGGTTGTGTCCATGTCCACCAGCACCACTAACGGCACCACCGTGAGAGTGTGAACCACCATTATTAACACCATGAGCGTGAGCAGCTTGGTTTGGAATCTCATGACCATGTTGACCACCACCAGGAATATCGTGTCTATGTTGACCACCACCAGGAATGTTATGGCGGTGATTACCAGCATTATTCACGCCATGGTTATGGTTTCCGTTATAACTGGTATTTGCATTTTGACGGTCATTTCTAGAAGATCTAGAGTTTCTATTACCATATTCAGTCTGGTTGTTTCTTCTTTGATATGTGTGTCTGTGAGCACCACCAGAATTGGTACTATGTCCATGTTGTCCTTGGTTGCCAGTCTCACCATGTCCATGGTTGCCAACATTACCAGTTTCACCGTGACCATGATTACCTTGTGCTACAACATTACCACCGTGAGAGTGATTACCAGCGTTCTGAGTATTGTGACCATGAGCTGCCTGGTTAGGAATTTCATGCGCGTGATTACTTGCTGCTACCACATTGTGAACGTGGTTTGGTTGGTTACTTGCATTACCAGTGTGACCATGTGAAATAACCGCAGCATCTTTGCTGCCACCAGTTCCACCTCTGCCATAAAGATTACCAATACCAACAGGGAATCTATCTGTTAAATCTGGAAGTAAGAATGTAGATCCAGATGGGTTCGCACCGAATGGGAATTGAAGACCACCGTTTGTTATAACAGAATATAATTCAGGATAATCTGCCTGATTTAATGTTGCACCGTCACACTTCGCCCAATTCTCATTATTATTAATGAGTGAGTTTCTACCAGCATATAGGACAATGCCACCAATAGGTGGTAGGGTAGGAACAATAATATTGTCAGCAACAATAGTTCCATCAACATCTAAGTCACCTTCGACTCTAGTTAAACCTGTGGCAGCTTTAAGAGTTAAGTTGCCAGATGTAGTTTCGATTCTAGATGTTGATGATCCAGAACCAACTTTAATGTTTGCAGCATCAATACCACCGTTGGCATCAATATTACCACCAAAAGTACCAACACCAGCAACATCTAGAGCACCGTTAATTTCAGCACTTCCACTAGAAGTGAATCTTCCAGTGACATCTAAGTTTGCATCAATCTTTGAATTACCACTAATGTTGACAACATTGTTGACTCTTAGTGGACCATCAAACTGAGATAGTAATGTCTTGGATGGGCCACCTTCAACAACTAGTCTCTGTCTAACAGTAACTTCATCGAAGATAACAGATAGAACAGAAGCATCCTCACCTCTGATTGATGGAACTGGTGCATCAAATGTTGATTCTTCACCAGTTGATGGGTTGATAATCTTGTTACCAATGAAGAAGTCACCATCATTGTTCATAGCGGTGTATACAACCACACCACCAGATCTCTTCTGGGATTGTGTTAGGAACTCTTCTCTATTGGTCAGAGTAATATTCTGAACCTGTGGTAGGCCAGTTGAATAGTTACCAGGACCATAACCTAGATATTCAAACGTATGACCAGAACCTCTTAGAATTGAAGGTCTGCGAAGTTCCATACCTCTGATGTTGACTCTCCTGACTCTTTCACCTTCTTGATGACTAGCAGTTTGAGAAGCAACAGAACCTCTGAGAACAGTTAATTCATTATTTGCAGATCCAGAAAGTTCTCCATCAGCAATTCTCATGATTTCAGCACCAATCTGGATGTAAGATCCGATTGGGAATCTGATGTCAGTTCCTACACCAGAGTTTGCAACTGTTAGAATAACTTTATTATCAGATTCGGCACTTCCTAGATCATTTCCTAGAATTGCATCGTCATGTAAGAAGAGTGGTGTAACTCTAGATCCGATAGATTCTGTATCTGCATCGATTGAACCACCTTTTGCATCAAAGATGGTTGGCATCAAGAACCTGGGACCAGTCTGTGGAACAGGATTTCCATTAGCTTGTACAGTAAAGGTTAGAATACCAACTCTTTCTAGTACGTTAAATCCACCAAAACTATTATTATTGTTATCAATGATACCGAAACTAGAACCTGCAACTAATCCGTGTGCATTATTTGTTTCAATGGTTTGAACGCCATCAGTAATTGCACCAACTGTCTTAATACCAACTGAACGACCACAATCGACTACATACTGATTTTCAGATGGATTTGGATCTCCAGCCGTGATTGCAAAAGATACTCTATCCTTTGCAGGAGTTCCAACAACACGATAGAAGTTTGTGGCAGTGCTACCAATACCAGTGATTTGAATTGAGTTTCCAATAAATGTAGAAATACCAGCATCTGTGATGGTGATTTCTGCACCACTGAAGGTGTCTAGATCTAATGTTTCTCCATTAGAATAACTGGAACCACCGTTGATAATCTGAACGTTTTGTACTGCACCACCAGAACCAACAGTGACTCTAGCTGTAGCACCATCCCAATCAGATGTTCCATCATTGAATAGTTTTACATTATAGTAATCACCTTCAGTGAATCCACTTCCACCAGTAAGAGTATCGAAAGTAGCAATACCAGCATATCCGTGTGGACGATCTAGAATTACGGTAGCAATACCAACTACATCATTTCTTTCAAAGTCGAGAATTGTTCTACCATATCCAACTGATCTGGCAAACTTATCAATAGTTTCTCTAGTAACACTATTTTCAGGATCGTCAACTGCAACATCACCGATTGGAGCTCTCTTTGCAAATGACTTAGCTGCATCTGGGTTGGCAAGAATATTATCTCTATCCAACTGAGGATAATATCTTTCATGTCTGGTAGGAACTTGAGGTTATCAAATTCTTCTACAATTCGGTTATCAGCGGCGAGGACATTAAAGTGGTAGATACCGTCACTAATTCCAGGATTGTGCTGTTGAATTACTTCAGATCTATAAATTGAAATATTCTTTTGACTATCAACTCTCTGGTATCTTGCCATGAGTTGAACTCTGGTGTTCATGTCAGATGTAAAATCACCAGGAGTTCTTGAAACATTATCAGTATCTGTTGTTGAGTGTGTGAATGTTAGATCATCAACAATACTTGTGACTTCAAATGTGCCATTGTATCCACTCTTACCAATACCTTCGACGTTAGTTGTACTCTTGACATCTACAATCTTAACTACATCCCCAACAAATAAATCGTGGGGAATATCAGCTCTGATAGTAATTGTTGAACCACTTGTAGAACAAGTAGAGATGTATCTATTGTTTCTATTGAATTCAAAGTCTTCACCGTCAAGAGAAGAAATGGTAAAGTCTTGATTACTTCTAGAAGATGTATTGTTACTATCTTGTAGAATAAATCCATTTACAGGATCTCTACCAATAGTAGATTCTTTTGGAATGAAATATCTGAGTTTATAAACTTTGTCACCAAGTGATCTGTTATCAGAGAATCTCTTAATGAATGTTTCAGCAGTCTGAGGACCAATTCCCGCTGTACCTCTAGAGACAATTTCAGTATAAATGTCATTATCTTCTTCACAGTGAATAAACCAGTTATTCTGATTTGGGTCAAATAGTACAGGACATCCAATCTCGTTTGCAGCTTTGTCGGATACACGACTTTCTACTCTGAGTCCTGTTCCACCATATACTGTAATTGCTTCTCCTCTTAGAGCATCACTGGATGTAGAAGCAACACGGAATAGAGCTAGGTTAATACCATCAACAATAGCATAGTAAACTCTATCTTCTTGTAAGTTTTCTGGTAAGTCACCATCTTCACTAAGAATACGAACTTTTTCGCCAGTTACAAGATTGTGATTGACCTGACAATTAAATCTACCTCTGCATCTAGTCCAATAATTTTAGTAATCCTTTCTTTGGATCCTTGACCAGTTGCAATCGTAGATGATGCTGAAACAAGATTATCGGTGATTAGGATTGGTGCTGAATATGCAGTTACACCAAGACCACTAGTCAAATTAACGAATAGTTTATCATTTTCTCTGGCACCGATACGATAACCCTGAGAAATAATTGCAGGGGGATTATCCTTATCAGTAAATCCAAAGAGATATAGATGACTGTTGATACCAACCTGTTTTGTCTTGTCAACATCAAGTGTAAACAGATCGACGTTTGATTCTGTTTGTGGGATAGTTTGTGGTGCAACTAATCCAGTAATATATCCTTGGTCATCTTTTGTAAATGCCTCAGCCTTAAATCCAGATGAAATTAGAGCAATTTGACCAAAGTTTGAGTTAGAGTTCGTAATAGATGCGTCACCACCAGACTCACAAACAAAGTGACCGTTGAATCCAATAGCGAACACAGACACAACCTGAATGATTGAGTCATTGTTCATCCTGATGTGAGCAGTCTCCCATCCTTTACGATAAACTGCTCTACTGTCTAAGTGATAAACAGTGTTTGAGTTTGTAGAACTAGATTCTGCTGCTAGTTGAGCACCCGTTACTTTAGTGATGGAAATACCATCATATGTTCTAGATACGGGATTATATTTAACGAAAGCACGGTCATCTTTTTGTAGAGACACAGCCGTATACTGCGCCACAACCATGGATTTAAATCCAGATGCAGTAGAACCATCGGCAAGCATACCATTCATGCCGAAAACGGATCTCAGAGACACGTTAAAGACGTATGGGGATGCACCTGTCACGGTGTCCGTTTCAATGGTTACATTGGCACCAGAGACGTTTCCAGTGGCAAGTAGAGTGGCATCTACGTCTGGTAATAGATAACCAAATGTTGTGGCATCTGTGACTGAAGTAACAAATGTTGAAACGTTATAATCAGCAGGAGTTACACCTCTGATTTTAACTGGTGTACCAACTGTTAGATCATGTGGTTCATTAGTTTCTACCGTGATTAATGTAGATGGTGTAACACCATCACCAGACTTAATAGTCTTAATTGCAATGGGGTCTGCTTGGAATGCACCAACAATCTCCCATTCAACTCTACTCTTGGAGAAACCTAATGGATCAGCTGGGAACTTCTGGTCAATGTTTCTACCTGATGCTTCATTGAAAGCATTAGATAGTTTGCTATAATACATGTCCAGGTCAGTTAGACCTGTACCATCAACTTCATTCACACCATCAGCAAATCCAAATGCTACTAGTTTGTGGTGTGAGAATGTTGGTTTTGATTTATTGATTGATGAGAAATCTTGAGGGTCGGTGTATACCTCTGAGTTTAGATCTCCATCGAAGAATGTAAAGTCTCTGAAATAGCAAGTACCAGTTAGACGAATAACAGCAGAATCACCAGCTTCAGTATCAGTTGGGTTTGGAACGTAAAGTGGTCTAACTTTGGTTTTTCTTAGGTCAAAACCAACGATAGCAGTACCTCTGGGAAGAATAACTCCACCTCTGTGGTCGTTAAACTTATAAAGCATATTATCTTCGACTTCCAAGTCGAAGACTGAAGATAAAGATAAAGTTAGAGTTGATTGTGCTAGTGTCTCAGTTCCTGCAGGAGAAATTGCTTTTGCAACACCATTATCGTCTTTAATTCTAAATCCTGGTCTATTATCAATGATGTGAGTACCAGGGAACAAAAGAATTGTTGTTCGGTCAAATAAATCGTTATCGTTACCTCTTACATAAGAAAATCTCGCAGACTCTAAAAGAGCCCTTTGAATAGTCTTAAAGGGTTGGGATAGGGAGTTACCTTGGTTCTCGATGCTATCTGTAGCACCGATATCGTTAGGATTCACATAAAGGATTTTTCCTTCTGTGTTCTTAATAAAATTTTGGAGCTTACTAAGAGGCATGGATATAAAAGTCGCTAACTTTGCTTTATGATGTATTTAGCGACTTTACATTTATGCGAGTAGGGAGACTTGAACTCCCACGACCGTAATGGTCAACAGATTTTAAGTCTGGTGCGTCTACCGATTCCGCCACACTCGCATGACATTACACTTATCAGAATGCTTGCTATGGGGCATCACACCCAACATTTTGACAGTTTGTAATGGAGTAGGACAGGGGTCCACCCTGAACATCCAAAGGGGGCTAATTCCCAACTACAGGGTTTCGGTATATCCGAACCGCTGGGCACCTTTGGTTGGAAGATCTCAACTTCCTTATGCTTCCTGAGAGGATCGAACTCTCCTTAGGCAAATTATGAGTTTGCTGCATTCACCAGATTGCTAAGGAAGCAAATGGTTCTGCCGAGAATTGAACTCGGTTCACACGCTTATAAGGCATGGGCTTTAACCAATAAGCAACAGAACCTCAACAATCAGATGTCACATATAGGTGGATTGTATTTTAAATATTCTCGAAATGTCATTCTCATTTCTTTTTCTGTCATCCCACAATTCTTTGCTGCTTCGGGGACATTCATTGTGCAATCATAAAGTGCTTCATTTGATTGCTGTACGTTTTCAGGTGTGGTCTTAACCTTTTTTTCCATTCGATTCATCGAATACTCAAGTATTATAAGTGATCAGTGATGCTGTGTCAAGTGTTGATGCCACTTGGTCCTGCGTTTGGATAGAAGTTTGCAATCCTGTCCTTGCGGTCTAGAGTGCTTCTTCTTCCTCTACTATAAGCCCATGACTGCTTTCTGTACTCTGCTGCTTCTTCTTTAATGGTTTTGGATGTTTTTGCATAATCAGATCTTGGTCCAGATGCCTTTGCACTATTGTATGCACTAATTGCATCTTGCTGTGCTGTATATAGTTGTGAACAAGTTTGGGTACATATTCCAGGACTAGGTTGAAGAGAATTTACGTAGAGTAATAATGAACTTGTTCCAGTTGAAATTTGATTATCAATACCTCTCCCATAGTTAGATGGATTTAAAGTTGTAGATCCACCTTCCCCATTCGTCAAATTAGTTGGACTTGCCTCACCAAGAGGGTCATCTCCATCATATCCATCATAACTATTATTATCCATCACATTTTGAGCAATCTCATAAAATACAGTCGCAGCTGTTCCTGCCTGAAAATCTCCAGTGCTTGCGGTGGCAACAGAACAACCACAACCAGTTGCAATAACACCAAAATTAATTGCTTGTGACAGATGACGATTTGCATCCATCACAGTTTGTGCATATGCTTCATCAGATGGATTAGCTAGTGGTGTGAGTCCACCTATATGATCGTCATACTTATCAAGTTGAGTATCTAAGTATGCAACGTCGTTTTCAAGTTGATTAGTTTCTCTGTCGTAAAAAATTTGTAGCGGAGTCTTTTCTGCCATAATTAATTATTCCCAGGATTTAAAGGAAGAGGAGTATCATCGCCATGTTGTTTATATAGCACAGGCACACCATCTCGTTTTAACTTTTCAGGCACTTTCTCTATATTAGCTGAGGTTTCAGTTTTATCCGATCTATACTCAACATACAAATCACCAATATCTTTTCTTTCTCCATGAACAATATAAAAGTATTCTAGTTCAGATGCTTGATGCCCAACTTCAATAGTATACTTTTCAGCAGTCTGTGTAATTTTCTTGACGTGCAATGTACTACATGCTTTTCCAATAGGAGTGAACTGTACAGTTATACTATCAAAGTGAACTAGTCCAGTCCAATAATCTGGAAGATCAATAGTTTTTGATTTTGTTTTTCCACGATAATATACACCCATCTCTGGGCCTTCTAAACATGCGTGTGCAAGTCTCCAACCCTCCCCTTTAGTTGGGTGTTTGATATCAAATTGCTTAAATGGTGCAGCTACAGCAGCGAATACACCTAGAGCTGCTTTTTGAACCGAACTGGTTATGCCACCAGCAGTTGCGTTTGCTGAAGCGTTTGCTGTTGCTCCTGCCTCAACTGTTGCCCCTGCAGTAACATTAACTGATGCTTTTACATCTGCACCTGCTTTTGAGGCAATACCAGTAACATTAAATGCACCAATGACATTGGTAATACCTGTAAAGTTTGCTGCAATAGGTCCTACAACATTTAGTGAACATACTGCAGGAATTGGTAGTTTTGGTCCAATATTTACTGTACCTAAATCAACACCAGCACCAGGAGCAGTACCAAAATATGCTGGTCCAGATGCTGTGAGAAGTCCAGGTAATGCAGAAGAAAAAGTTAATCCTGAAAGAGCAGGACTGGGAATTATCCCAATATGCAGTTTTCCTGTATTAATAGCGTCAGTTGATTGTGCCATAGTTATGCAATACTTCTATAGGTGTTTGAAACTCCCTGCAGGACGCCTGCCCAAGAACCACTCATGAATGATCCAACAATACCAGCAACACTTGGAGCTCCTGAGTTCTTGATGTCCCCAATCAAATATAAAAATCCATTAGCGTCAAGTACGACATCCTTTTCTCCAGTAATACGAACTTCACCACCCTGAATCATTATAGTTTCATTAGAACTTATGGACATAATTCCATTTGATCTAATATCAATTTGACCATCCCTTCCTGGTCCCTCAGCCTCAAAGTAGATATTTTTTCCTTTGAATTTTATATTGTCCGCAACAACTACAAAGTCGCCATGGGGACAATAAATTGATTTTGCAACTTGCTCCTTAGTTCCAACACTACTTGGGTCTGTATTACAAACCTCCTTTGATGATCCAGTAATAACTTCAGTTTTAGAACCATTAGCCCAGTGAGTTACTGCATTACCAGACTTTAACCATGTAGTGAGTTCACGTCCTGTAGGAGCATCATCTCTACCTGGGCCCGCAATTATTGATGCGTTTTCATTATCAAGTAGTCTAAAAGTTCTATTACTCATTGTTTACCTAGGATTAGTATCCGCCACCGCCACCACCACTTGGTGGGGATGGAGATGGAGATGGTGAAGGTGATGGACTTGGTGTGGGACTTGGAGTAGGAGTGGGACTTGGAGTGGGAGTAGAAACAGTTTCAGAAGTGGTAGTAGATGTTGTTGTCGTAGTGCTCCTACTAGGTAGATTTAGTGCATTTGCAGATGGTGTCACTGGTTCAACTGGAATCGCAGATGATGTAGATTGTACAGATGTACTAGATGTATTTCTTTGTACAAATGTTCCAAGTGCAGATAAACTTTCCTCAAGAGTATCATAGATGAATGCATGTGCTCTAGGACTGTGAGCTGCACCAACCATCTTTCTTCCTTCATGTTCATGATATGGTCCATAATATGGTTTGCCGTTGACATAACCAACCAGTGGCCTCTTTTTAGAAGTACACTGTATGACAGAGAGTGTGCTATTTACATATTTGCGTTGATCATCAGCGAGGAAATCAGATGCTTTCGTGAAAGCAATGATTGGTCTAAGTCTTGCACCATTACCAGTGTCACTATTTATTCCTATCTCTGGAGTATCCTTCCAACCACAAGCTTCACCCTTAACTACAACTGCAACCAGTTGACCAGAGTCTGAATATTGGCCCTCCAATATCAAACCAGGTAGTGATGGTTCGGTAAACAATTCATCTCCAATCGCATATCCATATCCAGTTGAAAGAATCTCGACGCCAACTAAACATCCAACAACGGGAACAGTGAGACGATCATCATCATCGTCATCAGGATCGGGAGTTGGTGGGAAGGGATCTGGTGGAGTAGGTCCTGGTGGGAATGGATCGTCATCGCCATCATCATCACCACCACCGCCGTCACCACCACCATCGTCTCCGCCGCCGCCACCGCCGTCGCCTCCATCACCACCACCATCGTCATCATCATCGGGGAAAGGTGAAGGTCCAGGTCCAGGGCCTGGTCCAGGGCCTGGTGGATCTGGAGTTAATTCGTCTTCACCATCTGGCGTATCAATATAACCATATCCAGGATTTGTTATGATAACCCCAGTCAAACTACCATCAGAATCAATTTCAGCATAACCAGCACCACCATTGCCATAATTACATGGATCATTGAATGTTACAAATGGTGGATATGCATATCCAAGTCCAGAATCTTCTAGTAAAATACCAATAATACTCCCTTTACCACTAACTACAGCGGATGCTAACGCTTCTGCTGTTGGATTTCCACCAAAAATATCAACAACTGGTGGACCACAAGGTTGTGGGTCTGTGGTACAAACTGCTGCACCACCAGCGTTTAATCCTGCCTCATCTAACCACCCAACAGCACCAACTGTAGGATCTGGTATTTGCAATTGATCTAAGAAATTTGCATAATCATCCTGCTGTTGTTTTGTTGGACCAGCCCAAGGACTCGAATTAAATTTCGTGACCTCCGAACATTCCTTGGTCAAACATAGGAATCCAAGAATACCAAGAATTAGATCAATGATTTCGGTGATTTGAGCACCAATATCTAAAACACCATCAAATAAATCCCCTAATGCTGCTAATGCAGTATCGAGAGCACTCTGTAGTTCTGCAAGAATACTATTGATCAGTGCGTTTACAAACTTCTCTGCTGCACACAGTGGAGCAGATGCCAACTTACCAAGAAGTGCTGCAAGAAAGTCTCCGATTAGTCCAGGGAGATCATCTATAATATTTTGAAAAATACAGAATAAAACGTCAAGAACCTTAGCAAATACTGAATCTTTAATATCTTTTAGAACGTCACCTAAGATAATATCAAGAGCTGCACTAACTTCTTTTCTAACAGTGCCCAGAACAAAGTTTCTAATTCTCTGTATTAACGTTCTGCAAACACCAGCAATATTATTGATGATAGTTGTAATTTGACCAGCAAAATCATATACTTTATTGATACTGCCGACCACATATGTTGCATAGTATTTTTTGACACCTTTTAATATAGATGCAACTTTTGAGATCTCTACTTGAATTCTAGAAACAGTATCCGTTCCACAATTATTTGGTCCAGAAAATTCTTGATTTAAGTAAGTATACTCATATGAGTCCGCCAAACTAGGGACTGCATATGCAGTATAGGTTGCATCTCCCGATGTTCTAAGATCGTAGTCACCCTTTGGGCTTGAAGTCTTTCCTTCCTGGTTTAAATTAGATCCAATATCTGGATTACTTTTATCAACTCCAACTCTCCACATTGGGATGTTTTGTCCCGTATATAAAGGTGTGGAAAGGAATGGATTTCCCTTGCCAGACTTTAAATCCTCTGCAGATACTTCTGGTTGTGCGGGATCGACAGTAGAAAGAACACCATCAATAATTGGTTGTTGGGCGTCATCGGCATCCAAAAAGTATCCCGTGACAATTTCACCACCAACAATTCCACTGTTTACATTGTTTCCTGCACCAGTGGTGGTTGGTTTTTTGATCAATGCAACAGGGAGATCTGTATCTGGGAGGACTGATATGTCCTCCGTATGATAACCTAAAATTCTTACAGGTACTCTCTCCCCCCAGTTTTGTCCTTGGGAAATTTCTTTCAAGGTAATTGGAACCTTTCCGATCCAATACCTCATGCCATCACGGCCTAGAAAATGACTAGTATAGGGGGTAAAACCTGACATTAATCTTCGTAAATTCTACATTCATCTGCGTCTGGATTCTCATCACAGTACATTTCAAAGGCGGTGGGATCGTGATGATCTTCTGGATGTTCTTTATGATAACGCTCAAGGTGTTCCAATTCGTCAGCAGTGTGACGACGTTTCTGTGGTGAAATTGTTGGATCGTCTAGGATTTTTTTATCCTTTTCGATATGATCCTCGATAGATTTTTCCATGGCTTTTATGGTTGTTAAGACCCTAGTGTATCTCGAACTATCAATAAATGGGAATAAGATCTTGAGTTCGTGACATGGTGGCAAACTTCTTTGATAAGATACTTACCACTTAGTTTTTCATCATACTCAAATTGGCAACCAGCTTTCGATATGTTTACGACAATTGTGTTGCCTGCATGTAAGTTGAGGTTTTGTGGGACTGTAATATTTAGTATCTGACTAAAAATAGAATTATATGTAATAGGTCCTTGAACATCGAATATTGAATGATCAAAGTTCACATTCAATCTATCAGTCAATCCCTGCATATCTTGAATGCTTACATATTGTCTGGTAAACTTCAAATCTGTTGCATCTTCTGGTGGTTCATAAGTAGCATTTCCGAAGAAGGATGTTGCATCAAAGTCTTCATAGTCGAATGTGCTGTTTGCATCTGGATCTAGTCCATCACCATATGGTTTAAAATTATATCTTTTTGCACCATATGCACCAAACATTGCTTAGTATTAAGATTATCCGTTTGTAATTGTCTGTACTTTAGAATTCTTTTTTGAGGATCTTGTCTACCAAAAGGTGTCTTTGGTTCATATACATCATCAGCTGTACCACCATAAGTATATGTTTCAGTGATTGGTTGATTAATCAAATCTATCATAGATCTAAAATTATATCCTTCCCTTGTTTGATAGAAGAAAAATCCTGCAGACGTTCCATTTTCTTCACTAG
>FUIF01001442.1_pt1 | contig 14205 bp, 11 predicted proteins | sample 1003461 | NCBI WGS metagenome assembly FUIF01 (sample SAMEA80401918, study PRJEB19352) | marine metagenome | reverse complement strand
AGCGTGCAGCTAAAACTGCAAAACCGCGTCGTGCACCTAAGCGGAAGTGACTGAGTACAACATGTATGTCAACGTGCATACTGTCGCCCTGCTTGAAAAAGCAGTCCAGCTCTATCTCTCAAGATGGCCAGGTGGCAACCCAGAAGAGCAAGAGGATCTCAAAGTCCTACTGACTGGGTTACAAAAGATCTTGCTCGAAGATAAGTTCTTGAAATAGAACACCGTCCGTTCATCCCTTTAGTACGGGACGCATGACACCTAGGCCATGGAACGGGGGCTTGGGATCTTCCAGGAGGAAGCCATGCAACGCAAGCCAGTAGTGCTCGTGTATCGCGGCGTCAAGTACGTCCGCAAGTGATTAGGTAAAGGCCTACAGGGAGGTTCAAGTCCTCCCATCGCTCTGGCATTGGCCCGGTACGCCGGATACCCTTTGCCGTCTAGACGGTGGGAAAGACCACGAAAATTGCTACAAAAATTTTTCCAAGATCTTGGAGTTGGTTTACATAACTTTTACTCCTTAAAATGGCACATCAATCTTCGACGCTCCAGACCGCCCTTACACGGCCTGGTGCACTTAATGGGGGAACTGATCCCCGTGCCTTGCTGCTCACCCTCTTTTCCGGTGAGATGTTCAAGGCCTTCCAGCGTGAGCAAATCGCTCGCGACATGATTCAGAAGCGCACCCTGAAGAACGGCAAGTCTTTGCAGTTCATCTTCACGGGTCGCACTACCGCTGAATATCACACCCCTGGCAATAGCATCCTCGGTAACTCCGACGGTGCGCCTCCGGTGGCCGAGAAGACAATCACCTGTGATCAGCTTCTCATCTCTAGCGCATTTGTGTACGAATTGGACGAGGTTCTTACTCACTATGACCTCCGTTCTGAGATCTCCCGCAAGATCGGATATGCACTTGCTCAAAAGTACGACCGCATGATCTTCCGTAGCATCATCCGTGGTGCACGTAAGGCATCCCCGGTCGGCAAATCTTCCAGCTTCCGTGAGCCCGGTGGCACCCAGATTCGCGTTGGTACTTCTACCAATGCTTCTGATGCTTTGGACTCTGGAAAGCTCGTGACGGCCTTCTATGACGCCGCAGCAGCTCTCGACGAAAAGGGGGTTTCTGGGGACGGCCGCGTCGCGATTCTTAACCCCCGACAATACTATGCCATGATTCAAGAAGCCGGTACAAACGGCCTCATCAATCGTGACGTTCAGGGTGATGCTCTCCAAAAAGGAAACGGCGTGGTGGAAGTCGCCGGCATCAAAATCTATAAGAGCATGAACATGCCTTTCTTCGGTTCCTATGGCACCAAGTATGGCACTGGTTCTGCTACAAACCCCGGTACTACCGATCCTGGTAACACTGGTGATTTCGTCTCCGAAGCAATGGAAGACGGACGCAACAGTGTCTCTGGTGTTGAGAACGAGTACGGCCAAGCTTCGAACTTCAATAACACCTGCGGCATCGTTTTCCAACGCGAAGCTGCCGGTATGGTGGAAGCAATCGGACCCCAAGTGCAAGTAACTTCGGGTGACGTTTCAACAATCTACCAAGGCGATGTTATTTTGGGGCGTTTAGCTTGCGGCTGCGATTATCTCAACCCCGCTGCATCAGTCGAACTGTTTGCTGGCACCGCTACCAAGCCTGCCGCATTCTGATTTATACATTTGTGGGGGTCTATATGGCCCCCTTTTTTATATGACTACTCCCACAACTATTGATACCGAGACCGAACTCTCCGCTGTAAATTCAATCTTGGGGAGTATCGGCCAATCCCCTATCACCACCCTTGACTTCACCAACCCTGAGGTAGCGTTTGTCTACAACCTCTTGAAAGAAGCCAATGTCGATACTCAGGGCGAAGGCTGGCACTACAACACAGAGCTAGCCTATGAATTTAAGCCAGATGCAAATAAGAACATCCTTGTCCCTGGCAACGTCCTGCGACTGGACGTGACAGGTGGCTATGTCTCCCGCTTCCAAGACGTTGTGAAGCGCGATGGCAAGCTGTACGACAAGATCAAGCATAGCTATGAATTTGACGGACCACTGTCCTGTGACGTGGTGTGGCTGTTCAACTTCGAAGACCTCCCTAACGTATTTAAGAGGTACATCACACTGAGGGCTGCTGGCCGAGCTGCAACCCAACTCGTCGCAAACGCTGATCTGGTCAAGCTTTTGGGCCAATCAGAGGAAGCTGCACGGGCTGCAATCGTCGAATATGAATGCAACCAAGGGAACCACAACTACTTAGGTTTCCCTGCCAATACTTCTTACCAGACCTATACACCTTTCTCCGCTTTACGTCGCTGATGGCAGGAATTACACAACTAGTTCCTAACTACATCCTGGGTCTCTCAGATCAGCCAGACGAACTAAAGCTGCCAGGTCAAGTTAGAGAATGCAAAAACACACTACCTGAGATTACTGATGGCCTCACCAAGCGGCCTGGCGGGAAGCTAGTAGCTCCTGTCAACCCTGCTACTGATGGCTGCTATTTCCACTATTTCCGAGATAATGACGAACAGTATGTGGGCCAGATTGCTCGTAACGGCTCAATCAAAATCTACCGATGCAGTGACGGTCAAGAATACGCGGTTGGAAATTCAACAGGATCTGCCATTGTCTACAAGACGGGGCAGCAAACCAGCCTCACCAACTACCTGACGCACACGGCAGACGAGGAACTTCAATACCTCACTGTTAATGACTACACCTTCGTGACTAACCGTAAGAAGGTGGTGGCTATGTCTAGTGCGACAGAACCAACCCGACCTGCAGAGGCTTTCATCGAGCTACAACAGGTCGCCTATTCAAACCAATACGGTGTCGAGATCTTTACACCAACCAACACCAGCACGACAACAGTCACCTCAGCAGCTCGGATCAGTCACACGGTCTCGAACCTGAATGAGGAAGATGGCACGTGCCCTGACGTCGGTACTAAGATCTTTAACCTGAGTAGCGGAAGCAGCAAAAAGAACCTCTACGTCAGAATTACAACTACAGGCCAGTCGCTGCCTGAAACAGTGACCTCAACCTCATCTGACTACGATTGTAGGTACACGACTGTTGTTGACCTGCTATATGGTGGTGAGGGTTGGCAGGTAAACGATACTGTCAATGCCACACTGAAGGGTGCGACCTACACCATCAGGATCGATGCGATTAACTCAACAACCGTCCGCGCTGATCAAGGTTTAATCAGGCCAAAACCCACACCGTTTAGTGGAGATACCACGATCACCGCCAGCACTATCCTGGGTGACCTGCGAACTGAGATTCTTAACAACACCTCTGGCTTTACAGGTCAAATCATCGGCAATGGCCTGTACCTGACTAAGAGCAGCACGTTCAGCGTGACAAGTGCAGAGAAGCCTCTCCTTAATATCCTCACCGATCAGGTCAATGACGTTGGCAAGCTGCCCAGTCAGTGCAAGCACGGCTACGTGGTCAAGGTCGCCAACAGCTCTTCTGAGGACGACGATTACTACGTTAAATTCGAGGGGCAAAATAACACTGACGGTGAAGGGAGCTGGGTCGAGTGCGCCAAGCCAGGTATCGAGACAACCTTCGATGCAGCAACCATGCCAATTCAGATCGTCCGCAAGGCGAACGGCGACTTCGAGATTGGCACAGTTGACTGGGATGTTCGACAAGTAGGCGACGACGACAGTAATAAGAAACCGACGTTTGTTGGCAAGACCATTAACAACATGCTGTTCTTTAGGAACAGGCTGGTGTTCTTGTCAGACGAAAACGTCATCTTGTCCAGACCTGGAGATTTCTTCAACTTCTGGGCCAAGACCGCCATCACATTCACAGCGTCTGACGTCATTGACGTAGCGGCTTCATCCACGTTCCCAGCCAAGCTGTTTGATGGGATCGAGGTGAACAGTGGTTTGGTGCTATTCAGCCTCAATCACCAGTTCATGCTGACGACAGACTCTGACGTGCTGAGTCCTGAGACAGCAAGGTCAACCACCTATCTACCTACAACTTCAATACTGCATCTAACCCTGTATCACTAGGAACAACTATCGGCTTCCTCGATAACGCTGGTATTAACAGCCGGTTCTTCGAGATGACAGATGTAGCAAGGGAAGGTGAGCCTGTTGTACTGGAGCCCAGCCGCATCATTGCTGGACGTCTACCCAAAGAGATCGACCTGGTATCCAACTCCAAAGAGAACAACCTTGTGACCTTTGCACAGCAAGGCACCTCAACGGTATTTGGCTTCCGCTACTTCAGTAGTGGTGTCAAGCGTCTACAAGCTGCATGGTTTACCTGGGAACTGTCTGGTGACATTCAGTACCAGTTCAGTATTGACGACACATACTTCGCAATCCTAAAGAACGGTTCGAACTATGTGTTGCAACGCTTCGATCTAATCGTTGACGACGACACAGCGACCATCACTACAGAGAAGTACCCGGTACACCTGGACAACTACAAGACCATCGCAACGTCTGCGATGACTTACAGCAGCTCAACTAACAAGACCACCTTCGCTAAGCCCTCTGGTTTCAACAGCTCCGGTCAGCTCAAAGCCTTTGTGAATGCGACGAACACGAACATTGGACGATCTGCTGATGCCACTGTCAACGGCAGCAACGTCGAACTGACTGGTGACTGGACAAGTGATGACCTTGTACTGGGCTACGAGTTTGATATGGAAGTCGAACTACCCACGATCTACTACACACGAAAAGAAGGCGAAGCGATTCGCTCAGACATTCATGCCTCCCTCACTATTCATAGGGTTCAGCTCATGTTCGGTGATGTGGGTTCTTACTCGACAACTCTTAAACGGACTGGCAAGGCTGACTACACACAGGAGTTCGAGCTGACACCAGCTAACCAGTACCAGGCGAACCATACAGCAGTCAAAGACCAGAAGATCCAAACAGTTCCTGTCTACGAGCGGAACCAAAACCTAAACATCGTTATCAAGTCATCTCACCCAACACCTGCAACTGTCAGGTCTATGCAGTGGGAAGGCGACTATTCAAACCGTTTCTACAAACGTGTCTAAGTACATCCACCGACTTACCAAAGAGGCTGCTATCGAGGTGGCCTCAAAGCTTCTACCTGAAGACAGAGCCGAATGTATTGAAGGCCATGGCCTCGATCCAGAAATATCTTTAATCGCAGCTATAGATCATGACAGTGTTTACTTCCGAGTTCCTAGCGGTGACATCGCTGGAGCTGCTGGTGTCCATCATGATGGCCAGATATGGATGCTATGCACTGAAGCAATTCATCAATCCAAGCATACCTTTGTCAAAGAAGCAAAACGATTTGTAGATCAGAGAGAAGAGGAGCTGCTTTGGAACATTGTTGACTCTCGCAATGACACCCACCTAAAGCTTCTCAGGTTCCTAGGATTTAAGTTTCTACGAAAGTTTCCTTACGGACCAAACAACATACACTTTATAGAATTTTGCCGTGTGCAGTCCCGCAGCACTAGGAGTAGCATCATTCGGTAGCTCAGCACTGGGTGCGATTGGCGCACACCAATCAGCCCAGGCGCAGGCTGACGCTGCGAATGAAGCAGCTATCAACAACTACAAATATCAAGTAGCTGTCCGCGAAAACAAATGGCGACAGACACTTACTATATGGAATCAGAAGAGGATCCAATATAAGAAAGGCCTTGCAGAAAATGCACTGGCCCTTAACCGTGGCGACGTCCAGGTACAGGACAGCCTCAACAGGGCCTACCAGCAAGCAAAGCTACAAGGTTCTGCTGACACCATCGATCTACTGAAAAAGCAAGGTGTGTTCCAAGCAAGGGGCACTAACCAAGGCCAATCCGCAGACAAGATCGAGCGTTCGATTCTGGCTGAATACGGCTTGAAGAATGCACTCCGAGCCAACTCACTGGCAATGTCCAGGATGCAGGCTTACGAGGCAGGCAATAATCTACGCCGTAAGGCAGAAAGTGATCTAAACAATATGTACAGCAAGGTTGCCTTGCAGCCTGTACAAGGCGTTGCACCTGTTGTACCAACCATGCAGGCAGGGCCAAGTCCACTGTCACTGATTGGTGCTCTTGGTTCAGCCGCAGTTGGTGGTGTGAGCACGTACAAAGAGTTCGGTGGTGATATGGACAAGATATTCAAAAACAACAACAAAGCCGCTCCTAAAACCGCTCCACCAGCATCTAACCCTAGGTCGTTTACGCCGCAGTCGAATTTTATCTACGACTCGAACGCAACGTTCTTTAGCCAACAATTCGCATGAGTCAAACACCTTTTAATCCGGGTAAGTTTGAGAAAGTAGAGCAGGTTGATCTCGTACCTGCAATGCAGGAAAACTACGATCGCATCAATGAAGATCTCCGTGTTGCCTATCAAGGAATGCGGGACAACGACAAGCGAAAGATCGAAGCTGCAAAGAGACAAGGTGATGCCCTCGTAAGCCTGTCTCAGTTCTCACAGAAACTTACAGACTTTCTAGTCGAAAGACAAAAAGAGAAGAACGAGGAAGACCAGCTTACTGGTATCGAGATGGCATACACAGAAGGGTTAGACCCTTTGACTATGCAGAAATTCGAAGAGGATGAGGCCGAGGTAAGTAAGATCGATGGCCAGATCCGTAAGACAGCTGGAGCTGTAGAAGCTGCAGGCAATATGTTTGCTGGTCAGCGGATCCGTGAATTGTCAGGTCACAAGGCTCTTGGCTATGCCATCGGTGTCGCTAGTAATGCTGCAACCAACTACCCGATTTGGTTTGCACAAGAGGCGCAGACTGCCACTGTTCGAATAGGAAACAAGGAAGTAACACTTGCATCAGCAGACAGCATTGAAGAACGTGCTGCTGTCATGGCAGCCATCAGACGCAAATACCTTGTCCAGTTCAACAACGTCAACCCAGCACTTTTGAACAAGTACCTATTTGAACCTATGCGTAGGTTCGAGGCTACTGAAAACAAGGCATGGGGAAACCAGTTTGCAGAACGTTTGAAGCTAGAGCGTAAGGCTGAGGCTGAGAACGAAGTGTACGCAAAGCTGCAATCAAACCCTGATTCTATTGGTGAGCTGGCTATCGGCTTTATCGATCGATACGAAGGTGACTACGGAAGTAGCGGGCTGGCTCGTGATGGTTTCTTCAAGATCCTCAAAGAACTACAACAGAACGGACACATTGATGAATCATCTATTAACACTCTGGCTAATTATCGGTTTTACCACCGTGGCCATGGGAAAGAGGTAGCCTTCGGTGATAGGAATGTCTTTGGTCGCCAGATCGAAACACTGAGACGACAGTTTGAAGACACTACGACAGCAGAAATAGACAGGAATGAACGTCAAGAATCTGCGCGGCGTATAACTCTACAAAATGAATTCGAAGCTGCAGTAGCTGAATCTCACAGCAGAGGCGAGAGACTTTCTGATGCTGTTGTCAAAGACTTTGAAGACCGTTTCCTCGCCGGAGGCTTAGGTAGTGACCCACCAACTTATCTAGCTGATTACACCACTCGTGAAGAGTACGACGTAGAGCAGGAAGTAGAAAAGTATAAGACTATTGCCCGTGCCAAAGGTGGTTACCTAGAAGCGGCTGATTTGGCAATGGTTAGTTCGGCAGCTTATGAACAACTAAAACCGCTGATTGCCAGAGATGCTGGCACACAGGGAAAGAACTACACCCGTGCAACAAACATTCTTACTGAAGAACTTAAGCAAGCTGGTTACCTCAGAACTGGTAGCCAAGACCTGAACAGCAATGGCTTGAAAGCACTTCATGGTGCACAGGACCTGTATGTTGAGATGGTTCAGTCCTTCATGAACAATGACGACCGGAGTCCCGCAGAGGCACATAACCTAGCAATTCAAGAGCTTAGTGAACTAATTCGAACACAACAATACAAAAGGAAAGTAAGTCAAAAATCAAAAGTCAACCAAACCAGAATTGATACTGTCAATCAACAACGTGACTTACTGGCAAAAGGTGAAGCTCTTACAAGTGGTCTAGGTGGTCAGTCTGCCGAAGACCTACAGCAAGCTACGTTAGATTTTGCAAGAGGTCGAGGACGTATCCCTTCCATCTACACAGAGATGGCAAGAGGTACAAATCAACTTCCTCATGAAATTGCAGAACAAGCCTATCGGGCTGCTACAGGCAAGGACCTGTACGACGCTGATACCTTGGCCGAAGCTAACCCTGAAACCCGTGAACTACTTGCAGGTACTCCTACTTCTGGCAAAGCAAATCGAATCTTCACAGTGGATCAACAGTGGGGCCTCGATCAAATTGCAAGTGTAGAAAGCGAGTCATATGGAGGATATACAGCATTTAATCAGGGTGGTTCTAATAACGGATATACAGCGTATAACCCAGGCGACAGTGCAAAGGGTGATCATGGCCATGACCGGCCTATCACAGAACTGACGATTGGTGAGATCATGGCAAGGCAAAAGCTACCCAAGGGTGCGCCAGGAGCTTTGTTTGCTGCCGGTCGCTATCAGTTCATCCCAAGAACACTTGCAGAAACCTTTCCTGACACAGGCCTATCGCTAGACGATAAGTTCGATGCTGCAGCCCAAGATAGGTTTGCAATAGCAAGAGCCCGGTGGAGATTAAATCTAGACAACACAAATCAGGGATTGATCAATGAATGGCGTGGGCTGAAGTTTTTGCCTGCTGCAGATTTAACTCGTCTACGGATGATTCTTAAAAACATTCCGCAGTCCCCATATAACCAACCTGAGAACCTCAGGCCTGGTGTAGCACAAGCACTACTACGGTAACTAATGTGGATCCAAGACTAAACCCAGATCAGACGGGTATGGTCACTGACACTCTTCGATATTTTCAAGAGGCAGATGAACAAGCCCAACAGGAGGCAGAAGATGTAGGTACGCCTACAGATCAGTCTCAACCTGTGCAAGAACAGGAACCTACTCCGCAAGCTGAACCTGAGCAGCCAGAAGAAATGTCGCCGCTCAAAGAGTTCGGCCAAGCATTGACCTCTGGACCTCTAAGCGCAATTCAGGATATTCAAACTGCGCCAGAGCGATTTATCGATATGGCTACAACAGGTGAAGCCAGTAAGCCTGACTTTGACCTGTTGGGAGACAAGCTAACTCAACGACGTAATAAGACTTGGTGGGGCGGATTGCTAGAAAATGCTGCTCACTACACAACACTTGCTGTTGCGGTAGGTGGTCTTGGTCTTTTGACCAAAGGCAAAGGACTCAAGTATGCGCCACAAATCACTAAGGCATTAGGAAGCAACAGAATCCTGCAGGGTGCAGCTATCGGTGCAGGGGCTGACTTAATCAGCTCACGATCGCAGGAAGAAAACGCATCAGCCATGCTGGTCAAGCATGTGCCTTGGACAGAAGGTTTTGTTGGCTGGCTGGCCACAAAAGATGAAGATCACCCTCTACTCAAAACATTCAAGAGCACTGTCGAAGGTATGGGCATCGGCGCTGCCATCGACCTTTCTCTTTTTAAGATTTTTGGCGATTCTAATCCGCAGCGGGCAGTAGAACTGGTAGAGCAGAGAAATAAAACTGCAGAAAAAATCACTATTGATAAGGGCGTTTCCGAGCTGAACGAACCTGGGTATCGAGCTGCCAAAAACGGTGGTGACTCACACCAGGCTGCATACGCTACGCCTGAAGATCCGAAGAGAGTACCTGATCAGCTCGATGCTATTGACGCTGAACAGGGTGCAGAGATCGGCTCTACCAATGAAGTTCTAACGCCTCGTGCGAAAGAAACCATCAGTGTGTCTGGTGAAGCTGCTGAAACAGAAATTCGAGCTCTGGCTAAAGAAGTCATGGACTCTGACCGCTATCGGGAGTTCATGAAGGACGTGCGCCGAAACAACGGTGTTGTATCCGCACAAACAAAGTCCATGCTGGAACGTGTTCAGCGTATTCATGGACGTGATGCTACAAAGCTTGCACCTGAGGAGTATTGGAAAGAGCTGCTGGATATTTCTAGTGGTGACCCAAAAATTCCTGCACACAACATCTATGCAACTGACATCCTAGTTGGCTCACTACTGAAGCAGGCAAGGAATACTGCTGTTGCTGCACGTGAAGTAGGACAGTGGGCAGACATCAAAGATATAGATGGCCCTCTCAAACAGCTCCGTGATAACTACATCGCTGGCATCACCTATGCAAAGCGCACCCGGTATGGATGGGGTATCGATGGTCAACGCCTCGATGGCCGACACATTCATGCAGAAGACAAAGCCAAGATGTTGGCTGCTGTCGAGGAAGCAAGAGAAGGTGCAGCGAATGCCTTTGATCACCTTGTAGAGCAGGCGCAGAAAAGTCAGAACTCTGATCTTTTAGATGCACTTGTCGAAGCTTTCTCAATGTCAAGCAAGATCGAGAACTTCAAAGACATCGATAAGTTCCTCAAGACCAAGCTCCGTGGTGGGCAGATCATGGGGGAAACAAGAAACTGCTGCAGCTATTGGTGAACTGCAAGGCGTCATTGTCCACAGCATCCTTTCTGGTCCTAAGACGCCTGCACGTGCAGCGATTGGTACGTCAACAATCACGTTCCTCAATCCGCTGTCACGGGTGATTGGAGCTCAGATGGTTGGCAACAAAGCTGAAAAACAGGCAGCCCTGGCAGGTCTGAATGCAATGATCCAAACGATACCTGAAGCATTCAAGCTGTTTAAGACACGGCTCGACGGCTACTGGTCTGGTGATCTCGCAACGATGAATACCAGGTATCTGGAAGTAAAGAAAGAAGATATGCAATGGCAGATGCTGGGTGATTACGCAATGACCCGTGGCACTGCAGGCGATAAAGCCGCATACATTATTGGCAACTTGGCTCGCAGTCTGAACAACAGCAATCTACTGACCTATTCAACAAAGTTGATGGCAGCTACTGACGATAGCTTCCGTCTAGTCATGGCCCGTGCAAGGGCACGTGAGAAAGCATTACTCAAGGTGATGCAGAACGCTGACACACTGGAAGTTGATAACAAAGCCTTTAGAAAATACGAGGATGAATTTTACGGTCAGTTGCTAGATGCTGAGGGAAATATAGACCTGGAATCGGACATGTTCCTCAAGAGCCAGGTCAAAGAGGCGACGTTGACGACAGACCTTACTGGTCTTGGTGCAAGCCTGGATTCGATCTTTGCTCAGCAACCTCTCATTAAACCGTTCTTCCTGTTTGCTCGTACAGGCATCAATGGCTTGGCAATGACTGCTAAGCACACTCCGCTTCTGACGATGGCTCTCAAGAGAACTCGACGGATTCTTCGAGCTTCTGCAGATGACCTTTCTGAGGTTTTGCAGGATGGTATTACTAATGCAGATGAACTTGCTTCTGCTAAAGCACTGATTCACGGACGACAAGCCATTGGTGGTTCAGTCATCTTCCTCGGAGGATTGGCTTACATGGGTGGCATGATTACAGGCAATGGTCCTAAAAACATTGCACAACGTCAAGAATGGGAAGCTGCTGGCTGGAAGCTAGAAGCATCAGAATCGGAAATACCTGGGTTAGTTATGACTCGTTCGAACCATTCGGACAGATTATCTCGCTATTGCTGATACTGGCGACAACATGAAGCTACTTGGACCTCAGTACGCTGAGGATCATTTGGCACGTCTAGCTTTTACTGTTGGTATGAACATGACGAGTAAGTCTTACTTGTCTGGTCTGAATCAACTTGTAGAACTCTTCAATGGTGACTTTGCTAAGAATGCTGGAAGCATTACAGGCAACCTACTAAACAACACAGTACCGCTTGCTGGCCTACGCAACGACATAGGCAAAGCCCTTAACCCTCAGATGCGTGAGCTCGACAAGAGCTTCATGGATGCTATCCGTAACCGTAACCTGGCGTCCGAGTCTTTGACTTATGAAGACCTACCTAAGAAGTACGACTTCCTGACAGGTAAGCCATTACGTGATTGGAACTTCTTAGAGCGTATCTTTAATGCGATTAGTCCTATCCAGTTCAACCTCGATGGTGGTCCTGGACGCAAACTGCTGATTGAGTCTCAGTACGACTTTAAGACTTCATTTACAAGTACACCTGCCGGTTATCAACAGCCAGCAGTGTCACTGAGAGAACACCCACGCTTGAGGTCAGCCTTTATGAAGGCGATGGGTGACTATCGCGATAGTAGGGGACGAAACCTCGAACAAATTCTTGACGAGATTGCAGGGCGTCCTGAAGTCAAAGCTTCAATGGCAAAACTAAGGAGAGATCAAATCAGAGGTGTCTTAGGAAGTAGGGAGGCTAAGTCTCTCGAACCAATGCAGTCATATCTGCATAATGACCTAATCAAATCAACACTAGAAACAGCACGTAAGGCTGCATGGGCAAAGGTCAGTCAGACCCCAGAAGCCCAAGCTGTTATCGAAGAAACACGACGTGCACAAGTAAATAACATCAGATCAAAGGCCGCCACCCAACCTAAACCTGATCAAATCGTACTTCCAGAACTCAAAATTAAGTAATGTCTGAGTCACAATACACAGGTGGTAGTGCAGGTCCATTCTCTTTTTCGTTTGAAAGCTATCAGGCAAGTGACGTCAAAGTGTCTGTGGACGGGATAGACAAAACAGTAACTACCCACTACACCATTTCTAACTACACCACGTCAGGTGGTGGCCAAGTCACCTTCACGTCGGGCAACGTACCGACAGGAGCGCAAACGATCCGCATCTACCGGCAAACTGATGTAGCTGCCATGAAAGCCACCTTTGCTGCAGGCTCTTCCATTAAGAGTGAGGATCTCAATAACAACTTCAAACAGCTTAGGCTGCAAGCGGACGAAGCGGTTGGACCGAATCAAATCTCCAATCACTCAATCACGTCCGCAAAAATTAAAGACGGATCAATCGAGACCGTTGACATCAAAGATGCGAATGTCACAACTGCGAAACTAGCAGACAGTGCAGTCACGACTGCAAAGATTGCTGGAGATGCTGTTGACGGTACAAAGATTGCTGATAACAGCATTAACTCAGAGCATTATGTAGACGGGTCTATTGATACCGCACATATTGCAGATGCTCAGATTACAACAGCCAAGATTGCTGACGACGCTGTTACTGCCGACAAACTGGCAAATACTGCTGTAAGTGCTGGTAGCTACACTGCTGCTAATATTACTGTCGATGCTCAAGGCCGAGTAACGGCTGCATCTAATGGTGCCATCGGTACATCTGAGATTACTGATGCGGCTGTTACCACTGCCAAGCTTGCTAGTGATTCAGTAACTTCTGCAAAAATTGTTGATGGTTCAATCGTTAACGCAGACATCAATGCCTCTGCTGCTATTGACGGCAGCAAGCTTAACGTTGAACTTAACGACCTATCAAACGTAAGTGTTGCTTCGCCAAATACCGATGAGCTGTTGAAGTGGAACGGCACTAACTGGATCCCTGGTTCTGTTTCTGGTGCTGGTACTGTTACCAACATTGCAACAGGTACTGGTCTTACCGGTGGTCCAATTACAAGTTCAGGTACTGTTTCTGTTGCTAGTGGTGGTATTGATACCACTCAGCTTGCTGATGATGCAGTTACCGCTGCCAAGCTTGAAGACACCGCTGTAACTGCTGGAAGCTATGGGTCTAGCACAAGCATCCCTTCGATCACTGTAGACGCACAGGGTCGCATTACAGCGGCTTCTGGCAACTCTATCTCTACTGACCTTGTTGATGACACCACACCACAACTTGGTGGTAATTTAGACGTCCAAGCACGTGAAATCAACACGAGCACAACTGACGGCAACATCAAACTTGCTGCTAACGGTACTGGTGTTGTTGAGATTCGTGGTAACACAAATGCTGGTGCCATTGTTTTTAATTGTGAAAGCAATAGTCATGGTGTAACTATTAAAGGTCCCGCTCATAGTGCTGGTGCTACGTATACTTTGACGTTACCTACTTCTGATGGTGATGCTAACCAAATCCTTAGCACTGATGGAAGTGGTGTTCTTTCTTGGGTTGCCAAACCTGAAGGGGCTGTCGGCGGTGGCACAGATAATTGGGCTGTCGAACACGACAACACCATTACTTCTTCTTACACCATTAGCACTGGTAAAAACGTTATCAACGCTGGACCTATGACGGTCAACTCCGGTGCAACTGTTACCGTACCTTCTGGCTCTACCTGGACTATTGTTTAATTATGACTGTAAAAATTGACGGTACTAATACAGTTGCAAACCCAGCGTTTACCGGCGCTGACA
>FUIF01022900.1_pt1 | contig 14210 bp, 18 predicted proteins | sample 1003461 | NCBI WGS metagenome assembly FUIF01 (sample SAMEA80401918, study PRJEB19352) | marine metagenome | reverse complement strand
AACAATCCTAAAGCACGTAAGAGTTTTAGAGCTAGACACAACTGTGATAATCCAGGACCAAAGACAAAAGCACGTTACTGGTCATGTCGCAAGTGGTAATAAAAGGAACTAAACAATGGCAATAACATCATACGCAGGCGCAATATCCGACACAGTGTGGACAACAGATAAAGCACGAGTAACCACTGGCGTAAACGCAGTAACATTTCAAGTTGCACTAGCAGGTAAACCAACTAGCGACGCTAACGACTTTTTATACAACGACGGTACAGCTACAAACAGTATTCCAATGGTGATACCAGCAAATAGCTCAATGGATCTATATGTTGGCGTTGGTAATCAAGTTACTATTGCTGGTGCCAATGGTTCCTGTACAGAAATTGGCACAGCATCAAGTGCTAACGCAGGTGTCTACAGCTAATGAGATCTAAAGAGTTCATATCTGAGCGTAGGGGAACGAATCTTACGCAAGGTTCTATGCCGCACACTGTTGAAAAAGCTTCTCCTGGTAGTTTGTCTAACAACGGGTACTATGACTTATACCGTGCGAGTATGGCAATGGCTTCTATGGATGCTGAAGGCAATGCAGAACACGATATGGACCCATCTAGTTGGTTATCAGGCGACGGATACATTGGTACCTATACCGATGAAGAAGAAGAACTAGCACAAAAGGCATTTAAATCAATAGGACTTACTGCAAAGAAACGTCATTCAGCAAAAGGCAGCCAAGAACTAGACGGCGTAAACACAGAGTCGCCAGTTATAGCCTTTAAAGGCTATCCAAGATAATGTATGAGTATCGTGCAACAATCGTAAAAATCATAGATGGTGATACTGTTGATGTTGATATTGACTTAGGTTTCAATGTAGTACTAGAAGATGAACGTGTACGTATAGCAGGCATTGATACTCCAGAATCACGCACAAGAGATCTTGAAGAAAAGAAGTTTGGACTAGCCGCTAAAGCAAGGGTAAAAGAACTACTTGGCAAAACCTGTGTTCTAAAAACACAAATAAACAAAAACGGCGAAGATATGAAAGGCAAGTTTGGACGTATCTTAGGTGATTTTAATGTGTATGACAGTGCCACAGACAGTTGGAAACTACTTACAAGCATCTTGATAAGTGAAGGACATGCAGTTCCATATCATGGGCAAAACAAAGACGACGTACAAAAAGCTCATCTTGCAAACAGAGTAAAACTGTTAGAAGATGGTGTTGTGACATGATCACTGGTATTAACTTTGGTGGACTAGGAAAACCTCAACCAAAGCCAAAGCCTAAAATTGCTCCTCTTCCGCAGGAATACCAGCAACCCAAACCAAATCTTACAATAAAAAACCGTCCTCAAAAGTCCATATAAGTAAAAATATGGAACAAGAAAAAAAGTATTGTGCTGCACCGTGGCGTAGTTTACATTTAAATTTTGAAGGACAGATAAAAACCTGTTGTGCTGGAAATCCTAATATGCTTGGAAACCACGACACCGGCCCAATTGAAGATATCCTAAAGAGCGAAAAACTAACAGAAATAAAAACATCAATCCGTAATGGGATACTGCATCCAAAGTATTGTGAAGGATGTATACGTCGAGAAAACATTACGGGTGTAAGCGAACGTGAATGGCATAATAATGTAAGTGAAGACTTTGATGTTGCTACAGCTGATCTTGATGAACACAAGCCCGCATTGATTGATGTACGTTGGAACAACACTTGCAATCTTGCATGTACATATTGTAGTTCGTATTTTAGTACAAAATGGGCAAGTATCGTAGGCGCAAGTTTTAACCAAACAATCAACACACAAGAGCAACAGGTTATTGACTACATAGAAAAACATCGTGACTATGTAAAAGAAGTTGCAATGGTCGGCGGTGAACCATTAATGATGAAAGAGAACGACAGACTCTTAGATATTTTACCTGACGACGTACTGGTAACTGTGATTTCAAATATGACAGTTGATTTTGATAAATTTCCAGTACCAAGGAAGTTATTAGAAAGAGATCGTGTTGGATGGAGCATGAGTTTTGATAACGTTGGCGAAAGATTTGAGTACGTAAGATGGGGAAGTTCCTGGGAACAAATGGACAACAATGTATCTCGTGTCTCTCAAAAAATCATAGATTCAAATCATAATGGTGGAATACATGCAGTATACAACATTTACAATTGTACAAAAATTAGAGAGTTGTTTGCTTATGCTAGGAAACGTAGTTTGACAATTACATGGCAAATAATCTATGCCGACCAACTTGATCCTAGTCAACATAATGAACAAGTCAGACAACTTGCCCTTGACGAAATACAAAAGTTTAAGACACAGTACCCTTTTGCAAAATCAGACATAAGTTTTTTTGAAGGAATAGAAAGGCAACTTATCACAGGAAATACAGGTGAAGCCACTGCTCATGGTAAGAAACCTATGTCTCCAGATAATATTACACGAAGCAAAGAGTTCTTACAATTTACCGACGATTTAGAAAACCAATGGCATCCTGATCAAAAAGGACAGTTTGAAAAATTATGGCCTGAGATAGCGAAAGCACTATAAGTAATAGCATGGTAGCAAGAGAAGAAGATGGGGTATTAGTTAAAACCCCTTACAAAAACAAGAATTCACAGACGACCAACTGCAGGAGTTTGTAAAATGTGCCGACCCTGTTACAGGTCCTGAGTATTTCCTACGTAACTTTTTCTATATACAACATCCAATACAAGGTAAAATACAGTATGATCCTTGGGAATTCCAAGAAAGACTTATAAGCACATACCACAACTATAGATTTAGTATATCAATGATGCCAAGGCAAACAGGCAAGAGTACCAGTGCTGCCGGTTATCTGTTATGGTATGCAATGTTCAAACCAGATAGCACAATATTGGTTGCGGCACACAAGTATGCAGGTGCTCAAGAAATTATGCAACGTGTGCGTTATAGTTACGAAGCCTGTCCAGATCACATACGTGCTGGTGCAACAAGTTACAACAAAGGTTCAATAGAATTTGACAATGGATCAAGAATAGTTGCACAAACAACAACAGAAAATACCGGACGTGGTATGAGTATTACATTGCTATACTGTGATGAGTTTGCGTTTGTGCGACCTACAATAGCAAGAGAATTCTGGACATCAATATCACCTACACTTTCAACAGGTGGTGGTGCTATTATTACAAGTACACCAAACAGTGATGAGGATCAGTTTGCATTTATATGGAAAGGTGCAAACAAAACTGAAGATGAGTTTGGCAATCAAAAAGAACTAGGTATCAATGGTTTCAAAGCCTACAGAGCATTTTGGCGAGAGCATCCGGACAGAGACGAAGACTGGGCAACTGAACAACGTAATATACTTGGCATAGAACGTTTCCGTCGGGAGATGGACTGTGAATTTATAATCAGTGATGAAACACTTATATCTCCAACAAAACTTATTGATCTTGAAGGCGTTAGCGAACCACTTTATAAAACTGGACAAGTACGTTGGTATAAAAAGCCTCAAAAGGGCAGAATATACACTGTGGCACTTGATCCAAGTTTGGGCACTGGTGGCGACCCTAGTGCAATACAAGTGTTTGAAGCAAATAGTACAATGCAGATAGCAGAATGGCGTCATAACAAAACACCAATCACAGATCAAATTCGTATACTTGTAGAAATAGTAAAGCATATCAACGAAACTGTACAAGACCCACAAAGTGTTTATTATAGTGTAGAAAACAATACCATTGGTGAGGCTGCACTGTTGTGTATAGAACAGTATGGTGAGCAGAATATTGAAGGATACTTTCTAAGTGATAATACTGTTGTAAGTGCTAGTGGCAGACGCTATAGAAAAGGGTTCAATACAACAAACAAAAGTAAAATAGCGGCCTGTGCCAAGTTAAAAACACTGGTTGAAACAAACAAGATGACAATAAGCTCTCCTAGTTTGATTGGCGAATTGAAAAACTTTGTTGCACACGGCACGAGTTATGCAGGCAAGCCTGGAGAAACAGATGATTTGGTAATGAGTACGCTTCTAGCGATCCGTATGCTACAGGTTCTTACAAGTTATCATAAAGAACTTGATTCACACCTAACAGATTTCAGCGAGGAGAATATTGAACCAATGCCGTTTGTGGCAATGTTTTAATAAATACGTACATGGCACAAGAAAACACAGCATCACAGCAGATATATGATTTGCTAGTAACTAGAGACTTTGATCCAAAGAGCTTGGACTCAATGGGAAAACCCACTGTGAATCCTAGCGAAGCAGATTTGTTCTCATTTAACTTTAGTACTAATGGCAATGAGTACGGAACAGTTGTTGTACTAATTAATGGTGACAATGATTTAGAAGTATACTACGGTGATAACCTCGGCAAGGGCATGGAAGTTGGCGATAAAGGCGACTGGTATGATTTTCTTGCAATGATTAGACAAACTGCTAAACGTAACTTGCTTACTTTTAGTCTTAACAACATGAATAAACTAAAGTATAGTATGGCTACTATGGCTGATCTAAGTGAGAGCTTGATTATGGAAGCATGGAAAGCCCAAGGCAAAAGCAAGAGCTATAGCAACCAACCTGGCAAAGCAAAAGTTGTGATACAACACTCACGTGCCATAGGCGAAGGCGAACAACGTTTTAGAAACATTGCAAGTTTGTTTGTTGAGAATAGTCAAGGTGAAAGATTCCGCATGCCTTTTGAAAGTATTGCTGGTGCTAAAGCAATGGCACGTCACGTGAGTGAAGGCGGTACCCCATATGATGCTTTTGGACAGTACATAAGCGAAACAATGAATGAAATTAAGACACTGGGTAAGTTTGTAAGAGCAAGTCGCAGTAATGCGTTTGCACAAAACGAACAAGCACTGGGTATAGTCGAAAGTGCAGTAAAGCACTATTCAGATCTAAAACGCAAAGCCAAGAAGATGATTGGCAAACGTGGTTACAAAGAAATATTTTCTAACTATGATCCAGCAGTAGCAACAGAATTAGACGAAACCATAGAAAGTGTACGCGAAGTATTTGTTAATAGTTCAATTGACAATAGAATAGAAGAAGCACTTCCATTTTTAGCAAGATTAGCAGCAGGCAGTGCAATAAAGTCAGCACTCAGCAACGATGTAGAGGAAACAAACATGAAAGAAGCAAACCAATTTGAAAACTGGACCAACCAAATAATGGAAGGTACATGGGCATTACCAGAAACAGCAGAAGACATGGCAAGATTACAAGAGCTTATGTCAAAGCCTCTACCATGTGGACCTGATGGCGAGTATGCATCAGAACAACTTTATGATTTGATTGGCGATGACAGTTTGTTTGATGACATTGGTGAACTAGCAGACAAAGATCCAGATGCAGATTGCAGAAAATTAGTAATGGCACGTGCCCAACAACTTGGCGTTGACATAGATGTAGAAGTTAGCGAATCACCAACACAGGAAGAGCCAGCAAGCGGATATCAAGCAGGACAGGCTGATGCAGCCGCAGGCAAGCAACGCAGTTTAGAAATGGGCATGGGCGGACAAGATGTAGTGAAAACTGCTGGTGGTTCAAATGTTGAAGAATCATTAGGTGAAGATGATGCAGATAATACTGATAGATTAAGTGTAACACTTGATATGGTTGCACCTGCCTTAAAAAAACTTCATAAAGGATACAAAGCAGAAGCCGATGAGTACCATACCGCCTATGCCGAAATGGAGGCAGATGGAATGAGTGATGAAGAAATCATGAATGCAGGTGACGATATTATAGATTATGTAAAGATTGATGATATCGAAGACAAAATTAGGGCAATAGAAGAAGTTTTTAAAGAAGGAAATTATGGAGAAGTAAATGGTAATAGAATTATCGCTATGGCTTCTTCAGGTGATACCGCAATGAGAGAACTATTCATGCAAGAACTTAAATATGCAATTAAAGATAATCATCCAGAAGTCTATAGCAAATTGTTCATGTATGGTGTTGGTGAGTCAATGGACAAAGACCAAACAAGAATGCTAGAATTAGCAGGCTTACCTGTAAAAGAAGCAGAAGAAGAATTAAGTAAGTGTTGCGATGCTCCAATACACGACGGCGATGGAGACGCTGATGGCAGATGTACCAGTTGCGGTGAAGTTGTACGTGTTGAAGAAGGCATGGATAGTTTTGTTAATCCAATGGACCAAGATGGCACTGATAACGAAAAAGCAGTTGATCCAATGGCAGATGATGATTTAGCGGACGAAGACATAACTGAAGACGATAACAACTACATGAGTGCTGACGAACTTAAAAAAGAATTGATTAGCGACCTAAATCACTTATACGATCAAGCGTCTGCAAATGACTTTACTGACAATGATCATATCTTAGATGAAATGGGCGACTACTTTAAGGACATGCATGCGAATGCCGACGATGATGTCTTAGAAGTGTATAAAATGGCCAGAGATCTAGTCGACGCAGAACCAGCAGAGGTTATACAATTCGCTGAAAAAGGAATCCAAGCATTAGGTGGTATAATAGAAGATGCCGAAATGAAAGATTTACTTAGACTTGCTGGAAGAGGCAATGTAAACGAAGCAAAGAGTCCACCTGAGGTAATCAATCCAACCAAGGATAGTTCACCAGCAGATCTCAAAGCCGCAATTAAGTATGCAAAGTACATGAAGGCAAAGATGGATACTGACAAAGCAAAAGCAACTTATGATAAAGAAATTGCTCAACTTCAGGGTTATCTTAAAGCAAAATCAGTAACCAAAGAAACACAAGACGTTGACACTGGCAAACAAGCACTAAAAGCCGAACGTGATCCAATGCTCGAAAGAATTCTTTACCTATCAAAAGGCTAACAGACTTTACCAAATCTGTTGACTTCTCCTACTATCATGCTATTATAAAGCATGTTTAATTTTACGCGACATAAAACTACACCGATTGGTGTGTCTATGCTAAATAAAAGTGCAAGTAATGTAGTTGCATTATTTGTTGACAAACATAAACAGGCAAATGATAGAGTAGTAGTTGCTACTCGTAGGCAATAGGAGAAACAAAATGGCTTCATTAGCAGAAATAAGAGCTCGCCTTGCAGCGGCAGATAATAAGCAAGGCAACCAATCATCCGGCGGCGATGGTGCAATTTACCCACATTGGAATATGAACGAAGGCGATAGTGCAGTACTACGTTTCCTTCCCGATATGGATAACAACAACACGTTCTTTTGGATTGAACGTGCAATGATCAAACTCCCATTCAATGGTATCAAAGGACAGATGGACAGCAAGAGTGTTCAAGTACAGGTTCCTTGTGTTGAGATGTGGGGAGATACTTGTCCAATCCTAACTGAAGTACGTCCGTGGTTCAAAGACAAAAGTTTAGAAGATATGGGTCGTAAGTACTGGAAGAAACGCAGTTATGTAATGCAAGGATTTGTAAGAGAGAATCCAATCACAGATGACAAATCTGATAAAGCAATCAGACGTTTCATCATTGGTCCGCAGATTTTTCAAATTATTAAAAGTGCATTGATGGATCCTGAATTAGAGGAACTACCTACAGATTATGCAAGAGGTTTAGACTTTAGAGTAAGCAAAACTTCTAAAGGTGGTTATGCTGACTATAGCACATCAAAATGGGCAAGGAAAGAAACTGCACTTACAGAAGCAGAAGCCACTGCTATTGACTCACAAGGTTTATATAATTTAGGTGACTTCCTACCTAAACGTCCAGGTGAAGAAGAACTAAAAGTGATGAAAGAAATGTTTGAAGCATCAGTAGATGGTCAAGCATATGATGTTGATCGTTGGGGATCATACTTTCGTCCAGCAGGAATGCAAAAGCCTGAAGGATCAGCACCAGCTCCAGCAATGGCGGCGGCTGCATCAGCAACAGCAACACCTGTAGAAGTTAGTGCTCCGGCACCAACTCCGGTAGCGGAAACGGCTCCTGCTCCGGTTGCTACACCTGAAGAGATGGGTGCAACTCCAACTGCACCAGTCCAAACACCGGCTTCCCCAGCTGGTAGTGGACAGAAGGCCGAAGATATACTTGCTATGATTCGTAGCAGACAGTCTTCATCCTAACGGCAATGGAGGGCAAGGTTTTTTCCTTTCTCCTTGCCCTCATTCTTTTTTTATTGTATAATATATTTTTTATAAGGGACCTAAATAATGGCAAAACCATTTGACGTGAGCAAATTCCGTAAGGACATTACTAAAAGCATTGACGGATTGTCAATTGGCTTTAACGATCCAACAGACTGGATCAGCACAGGCAACTATGCACTAAACTATCTTATCTCGGGTGACTTCCACAAAGGTTGTCCACTAGGTAAAGTTACAGTGTTTGCTGGTGAATCTGGAGCAGGTAAAAGTTATTTTGCCGCAGGTAACATTGTTAAACATGCACAAGAGCAAGGCATATTTGTCGTGCTTATTGATACTGAGAATGCATTGGACGAAGCATGGTTACAAGCACTAGGTGTTGACACTAGCGATGAAAAGTTACTTAAACTAGCAATGAGTATGATTGACGATGTTGCAAAAACAGTTAGCACATTTATGAAAGACTACAAAGCATTACCAGATGGTGAACGTCCTAAGGTACTGTTTGTAATTGATAGTTTAGGAATGATGCTAACACCAACAGATGTTAATCAGTTTGAATCTGGTGACATGAAAGGTGACTTAGGTAGAAAGCCTAAAGCACTAACGGCTCTTGTGAGAAATACTGTAAACATGTTTGGTAGTTACAATGTTGGTATGGTATGTACAAACCATACGTATGCATCACAGGATATGTTTGATCCAGATGATAAGATATCAGGTGGACAAGGTTTTATCTATGCATCAAGTATTGTTGTTGCAATGCGTAAACTAAAACTTAAAGAAGATGAGGATGGCAATAAAATATCACAGGTGAAAGGCATACGAGCCGCTTGTAAGGTTATGAAAACTAGATATGCAAAACCATTTGAAAGTGTACAGGTAAAGATTCCATATGAAACAGGAATGAACCCATACAGTGGATTGGTTGATCTAGCAGAAGCAACTGGATTGTTAACAAAGCAAGGCAACAGACTACGTTTTCTAACTAGCGACAATCAAGAAATACTACAGTTCCGTAAGGCTTGGGAACGCAACGAAGATGGTTGTTTAGACAAGGTAATGCTAGACTTCAATAAAATTGAAGAAGAGGTAAGTACTCCAGAAGCTGAAGAGGTGATTGAAGTTGCCGCTCCTGCTGAAGAAGAAACATTTAACGAGGAGAACGTATAGTGTCATTAGACTTAGCCGCACTAGTATGGAAAGAAACAAGACAGTTCATGCACGACACAGGTGACATAAGAGAAGCAGCCAATCATGTTGTTGAAGCACTTATGTCACAAAGCTCTGCTGAAGAAATTAGAGAAGCATTCAAATTTGATGGTGCAATAAAACTAGCAGTAGGTGACTATCTTGGCGAAGCAGATGAAGACGATTTTGAAGAAGAAGAACGTGATGAACTGCTAGAACAGTATGACGACGATGGTGAATTTAACTACGACGAGTACTAGTATATGTGGTATAGCAAAGTAACAAATAATCTTGCAGAGATTCCTGGCTTTATAACTCATTTTGAACATGAGTTAGAGATAGCCAAGAGTGAGTGTAGGGTTGGTGGACTTGTTGAAAAAAACATAAAAGCATTACCCGGACTTACAGAGCACCGTTTTAATCAACTGCAAGAAATTGAAGCAGTACTAAACTTTCTAAACATACAGTTACGAAAGATAAGACGTAAACACTTTCAAAAGTATTTGGAAGGTTATGCTCGTGCATTGAGCAGTCGTGATGCAGAAAAATATGTAGATGGTGAAGACGAAGTTATTGATTTTGAAACACTTATCAACGAAGTTGCACTTCTGCGTAACAAGTATCTTGGCATCATGAAAGGCTTAGATACAAAGCAGTGGCAACTAGGACATATCGTTAGACTGCGTACTGCTGGTATGGAAGACGTACAGGTGTAGATATGGTTCATAGTAGTTTTACAAGTCCTCAAGATAAGTTTGATCATTGTTATAAAAACATTATTTCATACCTTTATGAATACGATTCCTTTATGGAAAGTATAGAAAGAATTGCTGGACTAGGATGTGATAAAGAAGCATTAGATATGCACTGGTGGGCAAACGTAACAACCAGAGACATTCAACAGTTACCTTTAAATATAAAATGTACAATAATAAGCAACGTCAAGAATTTATTAAAAAAACATAAAAATATAAGTTTACAAAGAGAATCATTCAGTTATCCAAGCAAAGTAAAAAAACCTTTTGATATACTATGGGCATATGATATTCTACAGTATGTGACCAATCCTTATGAAACACTAGCAAATTGGTGGAACATTGCAACCACGGATAGTATGTTGGTTATTGCAGTACCTCAAACTACTAATATACAGTTTAATAAGCAAGAGTTTACCGTTACAAGAAATCATAAACACCATTATACTCTGCCTATGTTAATTTATATGTTAGCAGTAAACGGTTGGGATTGTAATAGTGGTTTTTTTAAAAAGTCAATAGACGATCCTTGGTTATATGCTATCACATACCGAAGTGATATCAAGCCAATGGATCCGAATACCACTGATTTATATAAGTTAGCCGAAGAGACCAACTTATTGCCGGACTGTGTTGTAAATAGCATAAACAAGTATGGTATACTAAGACAAAGAGATTTAATTTTGCCTTGGATAGATAAAAACCTAACAGTTATGGAAAACCATTAGAGAAACAAGATGATACAAAAAAATGGAAATTGGTGGTGTGTTGACACTGTAGGTTTAGCTGGTGACTACATGCGTAACGAAAACTTTAGTTGCATTGAACCTATCAAAAAAGCAGTAACATATTGCACACAGTTTAGAAATGCCATTGATGCTGGCACATGGGTTGGTGATAGTACAGTGCTAATGGCATCGATGTTCGATCGGGTAATTGGCTTTGAACCTCATCCATTAGTACATGTTTGTTGTGAAAAAAATCTCAAAGAACGCAACATTACAAATGCTGAGGTGTATAACTATGCACTCAGCAATGAAAACAAACTGATGACCTTGTATAACGGAAAAAGTACATTTTCTGGTTGGGTAAGCGAAAAAGAAGAAGAACCAGAATTAGTTAAGGTTCATAATGAACAACAAGTACAAACTATTGTGCTAGACAGTTATCACTATGAGGATATTGACTTTATAAAGTTAGATTGTGATAGCCATGAAGGTTATATACTTGCTGGTGCAGAACAATTTTTTCTAACAAATTCACCTGTGGTACTAATTGAAAACAAGCAACGTATACTGAAGGATCGACAACCTGATGATATGCCCAATGCCATTGAACTGCTAGAAAGTTATGGCTATGTACTACGAGAGCGTGTAGAGAAAAACGACTTTGTTTATACTAAAGGAGAAGCAAATGCAGAATAGTGCAGAGTACACACTACAATTAGAAAAACTGCATAAGGCTAAGAGCTTTGGTACTGCAACTGGTGCACCAAACATACTCACAGACTTTCTTTTAGATCATCCAGTAACCAGCATACTAGATTTTGGTTGCGGCAAAGGCACACCATTGGACAGTTTAAAATCTAACACCATGGACATACACAGTTATGATCCTATTACACATCCTATTGAACTACCAGAATCTGTTGACCTGGTGTACAGTCGTGACGTGCTAGAGCACATTGAACCAGAACAAATTGATACAGTACTGGAAAACTTATTCACTATAGGTACAAAATATCAGCATCATTTTATTGCATGTCATCCTGCAAAGAAACGACTCAGTGACGGACGGAATGCACATCTTATAATTGAAGATCCACAATGGTGGAAAGATAAAATTCAACAGATACCGGGTTGGAAAATTATACATGAAAACATCAAAGGCCCAAAGCCGTTTGTACGTGGTAAGGTAACAATTGATGTGGTGAAGTACACAGTAATACTAGAGAAAGAAGATTAGATGATTGAAGATTTTAATTACGACAGAGCAAACTATCCTACTGTAAAAGTAGCAGATGTATTTCCATTTGAACTTAGTGAAAACCTAGGACACACATGGATCTTTGATGTTGATGGTACTATACTTGAAGTGAATCAGCCACCATATGCAGACGATAAATTGTTGCCCGGTGTTAAAGAGATGTGGTCACAGATACCTAAAGATGATATAATAGTGATAATGACTGCAAGACCAAAAGACATCCAAGAACAAACATTGCAGTTTATAAAGGATAATGGACTGCACTATCACTTAGCAGTATTTGGAATACATCATGGCGAACGTATTGTAGTAAACGATAACAAGCCCGGTGGATTGCAGACTGCCATTGCATGGAACGTGAAAAGAAATAAGGGTTATTAAAAAGTAGGTATATAATGATACAAACAGAAATGACAACTACAAAAGTACAAAAGTTAGAACGTATATTCATTCTAGAAGATGAAATAAGTTTTGCTAAAAGTTGTCTACAACCATCTGCAACAGGGCATATACACACTGCAATTAATTGGATGACCATGCGTAGAGATGAACTAAAGAAAGAAGTTGAGAATGGTAATAGCTGATCAAAGAAAAATTCCTGAAGAAATAGTAACTGAGAATAAACCAAAAATTACTACTATTATACTGGTCACTGGAGGTTTTGATCCATTACACAGTGGACATATAGAATACTTCAAACAAGCAAAAGCAATGGGAGACATGCTTGTAGTTGGTGTAAACAGTGATGCTTGGCTAAACGAAAAAAGGTAGGTACTTTATGCCCTTGGACGAGCGTGGAGCAATTATCAGTGAACTAGCAATGGTAGACAAGGTTGTTGGATTTGAAGACGATTACGATGCAGACGGTAGTGCAACAAGATTTATAAAAGACATGCAGTCCTACAATCCAGAAGCAGAAATGATATTTGCAAACGGCGGCGATAGAACTGCAGGTTCAACACCAGAAGAGCTTGCTGGTTTAAATAAAATTAAATTTGCTTTTGGTGTCGGCGGAACAGATAAGAAAAATTCTAGTAGTTGGATACTGAAAGACTGGGAAGCACCTAAAGTTGAACGTGAATGGGGACACTATAGAGAACTTTATACAGGAGATGGCTTCGCAGTAAAGGAACTGGTTATCAATCCTCATAGTAGTCTAAGTATGCAAAAGCACAAAAATCGCAGTGAAACATGGAATTTAGTAAGTGGTACTGCACACTTGCTTACAAGCAATCGAACAATACCAGAAGATCCTAAACGTCAGAATTTGTCACCACCTAATCCTGTTGATATTCCAGCAAACGTTTGGCACAAAGGTGTAAACGAATCCAATGAGCCTGCACACATTATTGAAGTGTGGAAAGGTGCTGAACTTACAGAAGATGATATAGAAAGACAGGACTAATATGTTAACGGTTTACATAGGTTGGGACAGTAGAGAACCTATTGCCGCAGATGTTTGTCGACATAGTATACTAGAACATACTAGTATACCAGTTGATATAGTAATGTTAAAGCAAGACGAACTTCGTGATAGAGGTTTGTATTGGCGTGATGTTGATAAACTGGCAAGCACTGAGTTTACTTTTACTCGATTCTTAGTACCAGAACTTAATAACTTTGAAGAAACTGCTATCTTTATGGATAGTGACATGATTCTTACAACAGATATTGCAGAACTAATTGCAGACGTAGATCCTAAGAAAGCTGTCAGTTGTGTTCAACATGACTACACTCCGCCAGAAGGTGTGAAAATGGACGGACAACAACAGTTGGCCTATCCACGTAAAAACTGGAGTTCAATGGTTGTATGGAACTGTGCCCATCCTGCAAACAAGCAAGTAACAAAAGAGTTAGTAAACGATCCTAAAGTCACTGGAGCATACTTGCATAGGTTCAGTTGGCTTAAAGATCATTGTATAGGATTGCTTGGCCCGCAATGGAATTGGTTAGTAGGATGGTATGTAGAAGGCAGAGATGGCACTCCAAGTTTGTTACACTATACAGAAGGCGGTCCTTGGTTTCCAAATCATCAAAATTGTTCATATGCAGACCTATGGAATCGGTATCACAACGATTATCTGTCCTCCAAATCTCAGTCAACAGTCAGTATACAAGATCTAAGTTTACCTGACAATGTGAAAAGCAACTTAGACAAAATTTTAAAATCTGCAAAAGATCCTCAT
>FUIF01018603.1_pt1 | contig 14211 bp, 13 predicted proteins | sample 1003461 | NCBI WGS metagenome assembly FUIF01 (sample SAMEA80401918, study PRJEB19352) | marine metagenome | reverse complement strand
GTTTCGTCGTAACGCAACTCGATTTCGGTGGGCGGGTACCGGTCGTTGTTCCGGTCGCCACAATTTCGGTCCATGTGTCGTCGGGACAGACACCAAAGTATTCGCGACTGTCGACGAGTTCGGGTCCACACCGGGAATGCGGATCAGTAGCCGAATATCTTGGTTTGAGCCTTCCAAGTGCCGAACCCACACTCGGGACGTGACCTCTTGGCCGGCGACTGTCGATACGGGTAGGAACACTCGGTCGTTGCCAGCAACCCCAGAGTTCGGGTTCCACGCCAACGAATACGACCCTGATCTCGGGGTGCGGACTGTCGAGTCGATAGCTTCGAACTCGTTGACGTCTTCTGACGCTTCCCAATTTCCGACACCGATCCCCCACCCGTTGATCCGTACCCGGTCAACGTCGAACGTGTGGGTTGTGGCATCCAAGTTGTAGATCGAAATTTCGCAGGTACCGAGCGACGGTGTGGCGTCCTCTTCGGAACCTTCGTCTTCTTCCGGTGCCGGACCGGCGATGAATGTAACGATGAGGTCTTCCCATGTCGACCCGGCGCCGCTCCGAGTCGAAAACGCAGCGTTGCCGAACAGTCCGCCGCCGGCCGGTGTGGACGACACAAACGACTGCGCGTTGGACACTTCGAGCCGCACATCTTTCCCCGACTCGGCTTTCACTCGAACATGGACGGTGTACTCGAACCCCTCCCTGGCTTGGAACGTTGTTTTGATCCCCTCATCGGTGTCGGCGACGACACGGAAGAACCAGTCGCCGTCGTCGGCGTTCGGTGTGTCGTTGATCGCGAGAAACGAGTTCGGTTGCCCACCAGAGTTCGTGCCGGTAGTTGTCCACCCGGCCGTTGACCCATCTTCGGCGCCGGGGTTCTCGATCGATTCGGGGCGTTCCTCGAACCCGTCGATCCCGTCGGTGCCGTCTAGCAGCGACACGGTTCCGTACCGCCAGTCGCCCTGCACAGACGGGTTCGTGTCCCAATCGAACGGTCGGACACGAACCCGATCCAACGCAGACGCCGGCCCCGGCCCCGAGATCGCGGCCGTCCGCTGGTTTTCGTTGTGGCTGATCTCCATCCGCTGCGCATAGAACGCTGTCAACACACGCGACTCTGTCGGGTCGGATGTGTCGTCGCCGTAGAACGCGTAGATCGTTGACCCGGCGTCGTTTGCTGGTGTCGTTTTGTCGCGTAGCAGGATGTCGGCGAGCTGCGGATGGTCGTTCGGCAACACAATCTGCCCGTCACCCAACTGCGACAGGTCAACCGAATCCGAGATCAGTCCCTGGAGCGGAAATTTGCGTTCCAGAGTCCCGGATTCTGGTCTGGTCCAAACCTCATACCTGAGAGTCGGCATATTCGCCTCCTACCGGTATTTGGCGTTGAACGCAACCGAGAACGTACCCGAGTTGATGCTTACCGCGTTGTCGCCGGGGTCGAATTGCATCCACCACGGGTTGAGTGTTTGCAACAGGTTCGACCGGTCGTTGTTTGAGCTGTCTTCGACTGTCCCGGCGCCGATGTCGATGATGGTGTCGCCGGAAGGGGCTCCGTCGATTTGGATGTAGTCGCCTGTGCGGGTGTGGGTGAATCTTGCATTTGTGCCTCCGTTGAGTGTGATAACTGCGTCAGCGACAGGCGCCGAACCGGGATTGTTGACCGGCGACGACGTGTCAGGTGTGATCGCTGCTCCGACCCAAAACGGGTCCGGTGCTTGGAGCGGGAACGCGAAGATGGCACGAGACTGGGACGGCAACGCGTCGGACAGTTGCAACACGTCGAGATAGACGGTCCCCTGTTCGGGGGCGTCGCGTTGAACCCGAGCGTATTCGCCCTCTCGGCCACCCAACAGCCGTTTGATGTTGTCCAAGTTTTCGATGACGTGCCCTTCCGGCCCGTCGACGTGAGTGACGGCACCCGCCGCGTTGGTGTAGCGGGGAAACACTTCGAGCACAAAGTTCGACGCCTTGTGGAACTGCCGCGGCGACAAAATAACACCGTGCTGGTATTGGCCGACGAGGTTCCCTGACCTGCGTCCGGTCGACCATTCGGTCAAGATCCGGACAGCAGTCGAATAGTCCGCGAGGGTTTCCAACGACCCTGGCGGACCGGCCTGATAGTCCCAATCCCAATTCGGCATTATCCGCTTCCCAAAACTTCGACGTGGCGGGTGATGCCACCGATGATAAGACCGGTACCGATGTCGCTGGCTAGATCGTCGCCGCCGGAACCGGTCACGTTCACGACAGTCGACCCGCCGTTGTGGGTGACAGTGTTCGCCACAGGAGACGACCCGACACCGGTTGTGCGTGGCAGATTCAGTCCGAGGTCTGTCAAAGCGAACCGGTCAGACGCGTTCCGCAACCCGACAAGGAACCCCTGCCCAGTTTGGAACCCCATCTCCATCATCACACGGGACGGCGACTCGATCTGCAACGCGCTCGCGGTGCCCTGAACAACGGACCGGCCAATGATCGACAAGTCTTCGATCCCGAGCTGTTCCAAAATCCCAGCGACGAGTGTCGACACAGCGTTCTTCCCGATGCCGAACATTTCGCCCAAGAAGTCGCTGTCGACGAGCTGCCTGACTGCCTCTTCAGTGAACGACGACCCGAACTCGGCTTCACCGGACGCAACGAACTCGACGAACCCTTGCGCCCACGCATCAGCCGCAGCTTGGCCTTCGAGTTCGGACGCGTCGACGGCTTCGTTCAGTTCAGCGATCGACGACGTGACACCTTCCCGAACAGCGGCCGGCAACGCGACCTTGAACGAGTTCGCTGCGATGACGTCGAGTTTTTCGAACCCTTCCGCGAACGTTCCGAAGAACAGGTCGCTGACCTGTTTCGATGCTTCTGCGTCGTCGCCGAAGAACTGTTGCGACAAGAATTGGCGTTCCCCGAGCCCCAAAGTGTCGAACACGTCGAGGATCGTCTGCCCGGCGCCGCCACGCACCAGCGCGTTACGCAACGCTTCGGATTGCCCGATCGCTAGCACTTGGTTTTCGAACGATTCGGCGACGTCTTGGAGATTCAGTTCGACAGCGCCCTTGTATTCATCCCATGGAGCGATCCCGCCGATTACCCGTTCGTTGACGACATCGAACGCGTCCGAGATCGAGTCCGAGAACACCGACAGGGCGTCGGAAACGTCGAGGATGACTTCTTCGGTCTCTTCGAATGTCGGCAACGCACCAGTTTGGACTGTTTCGTTGAAGGTGCGTGTCGCCAACGTCGCGTCGATAACCGACTGGGGTAGCAGCTCCCAGTTGCGGCCAAGTTGGTCGAGCAGGAACGACTCTTCTTCACGCAGCCGGTTCGTTTGCTCCAACCCTTGGGCCTGCACGAACTCGGTGCCGAGCTGCCCCAAATTGGTTTGCGCTTCGTCGACGTCGACAAGCAGCCCTTCGAGTTCTTCGAGCCGCTCAGCGTCCCGGCGGGAAGCTGCGTCGTCGCCGATGATCGACCCGCCAGATTCTTCGAGCAGCGCTTCTCGTTGGGTGCGGATATCTGAGAACACGTCGAACACTTTGCTCAACGCTTCTTCGTCGCCGGCGACAGCTTTCGCGAACGTTTCGGCACCGATACCGAGCCGGTTCAGTTGGTCCAAACGGCCTTCGTCGATGAGAGATTTCTTGATCGCCGCCACCGAGGCGCCTTCGAGCCCCTCACGTTCGGCTTTCAACGCTTCGACGAGACCTTGGGTCCGGATCTCGGCTTCGCGTTGCGCCGTCCCGAATCTGGAGATCGCTGAGAACGCGATACCGGTGATGAGTAGAACGATCCCACCGAGTGTGGCCCGCAACGCGAACCCCGCCAACGTGGCGGCACCCATCGCGCCGACGAGCTGGACACCGATCGACCGGGCCAACAGCTTCGTTGTGAAGTTCGCGATCGTCAAACCGGCAGTCAACGCAAGCAACGCTGTCGCCGTGTTCCGGATCGCTGGGTCGGCGTTCCGGATCCCGACAAGGAAATCGCCGGTAGCGATCGCCAAATCGCCGATAACCGGCAACAGGTTCTGACCGACTTCGATACGTAGCGCGTTGAACTGGTTTTTCGCCAACTCGATCTTCGATGCTGTCGTTTCGAACCGCTTCTCGGCTTCTTCGGTCAAAGCCAGGTTCGCTTCGAATTCGCGTTCCGAAGTCGCCAACGCGTCGTTGAGGACACCCTGCGCGTTCGCGACCGCCAGGATCGACTGGACGGTCCGGTTGTTCCCCAAGTCGAGGTCGCGGAGGATTTGGAACACGTTTCCGCCGGCGGCGTCGACTTCGCCGAGCCCGTTGACGAACAGCTCGAAAGCACGTGCCATGTCGGTTTCGACCAGATCAACGAAATCTCCGACCGACACACCAGCCACTTGGGCGAACAGTTCAAGTTCTTCGCCTCCAGTTTTCGCGGCGTCAGCGATCTCGATAAGGACACGCTGGACAGCGGTTCCGCCTCGCTCGGCGGGGACTCCGACAGACGAGAACGCTGTCCCGAGCGCCAACACTTCGTCGGCGGTCAACCCGACAGTTTGCCCGACCGGCGCGATCCGGAGCGAGAACGTCAAAATTTCGTCTTCTGTGGCCGCGAAGTTGTTACCCAGATCGACGAGCGACGACCCGAGCCGGTCGAACGACTGCTGGTTCAGGTTCAGGATGTTGTCGAGACGAGCCAACCCCAAAGCTGCGGTTTCGGTCGTCAACGTGGTCGTGACCCCAAGTTCGGCGATCGTTTCGGTGAAATCTGCGATGCCGCCGACACCGACACCGAGCTGACCACCCAACTCGGCGATACGGTTCAGCTCGTTGGCGTTGATCGGGATCTGGGTCGACAATGCGATGATGTTGTCAGCGAGGCGTGCGAACTGTGGCTCGGTGGCGTCAAGTGTTTTCCGCACCCCAGCGAATGACGATTCGAAGTCGATAGCGGCTTTGGCGGACAGCGCCAACCCGCCCGCAACAGCGAGTGTCGTGACTTTGCCTACGGTGCCGGCAACCTGCCCAAAACGAGATACTGAGGTCGCTGACCTTGCGGCAGCAGCGTCGACCTGTTTCGAAAAGTTGGCGGTTGTGGCCGCAGCGGCCTGCATTTCCCGCTGATAGCCACCGGATTGCGCGACAAGCCTTACGAGAATTGTCTTGTCGGTCAACGTGAACCTCTCAGATTTAGAATCCGCCTTGGTGGCGTTTCACTCTATCTGAGTGCTCCTTCTCGTAGATGTGTTTGGGGGTCAATTGGAGCTTTACCCCGTGGCTATTGACCCCTTCTTTGCTCCATTCCTCGGACTCTATTTCGAGTTTCTCGCAGCCTGGGCAACGGGTCGCTTCCGCGATATACGCATACGGGTTGTCTTTCCATTCGTCGCGTCTGGTGCCGCAAACGTCGCACGCCAAATGTTGTTCAGATAGCCCGGCGAGGAGCTTTTGGCGGTCTTCTGGCAGCCAGTACGGTTCGCCGGGTTCGACTACCCGTCCGACAAGGATCGAGTAAGGGATTCCTCTGCCAATTGCGTAATCGAGTTCCGCTTTGAATTGCGTGTCGTAACGATATCGCTCTTTGAGAAAGGGATATCACCCGTCTCGCTGTTCACCGACTGGGCGGTAGAAAAACAACTTCAGCAGCTCGCCTGGCCCCCACTCTTCCGAAGCCCACATTTCGTCGACCTGATCTTTGCTGATCTCGGGATCGACACACGACGCCGCCACCAACGCCTGCGGGAACGTTTCCGGGTTGAACTGGGCGCCGTCCTTCTGCTGCTTCGCGTTCGGTTTGTGGCCCTCCACCAACGCGTCGTATCGGGCTCGGCCGATCGCTTTGAACGTGAACGCAATGTTGGTTTCCTCGGCAGCCTCCAACATGTCTTCGAGTTCGGCTTTGATCGCCGGCGCCCGGTCAGGTTCGTTGCTGCGTTCGTCGTCGATTTGGGCTTGGACGTACCGTTCGCGGAGGTCTTCGAGTTCGCCTGCCATCGTGCCGTCGATCTGGATGTAAACCGTCTTCTGGACACCTTTCTTCTTCGCCAAGATGTCTTCAATCGACAGTTTGTTGTCAACCACTAGCTTCTCCTTGCATCAAAAACCCGAGCCCGGATCATACCAGGCTCGGGTTTTGACCGTTCCGAGAAGGGAGAAACGAAACGGGCGGGTTATGCAGCGACTGTTGCGGCGAGGTCCGGGTCTTCGGACAACGCGAACTGGGCCACGAACCGCAACGCTTCGCCACGGGTTACGCGGGCGTTCGAACGCTGTGAGACACGTACCGGATACACCTCAACGCCGTCGGTTGCGACGATCGCGTTGTCTGTGCCGGATCCACCGAACCGGGCAACGACAAGATATCCGATCGTGAGCCGCGGAACAGCGGTCCACGCAGCGTCGGTTGTTGAACCGGTGCCGTCGTCTCGGTACAGCTCAGCTTCCAAAGTTCCGCCGATCGTGGCGGGCACAGAGAAGTCTCGGGCCGAAGCGATAGACGAAGTGTCGGCGTCTGTGGCGTCTTCAGGCAGGTCGATCCCTGCCGGTGTGATGAATGGCGTCAGTTCCGTACCGGCTGCGATCTCTGCGACCGTTGGGGCCGAGATGTCAGAGATGGTCGGAACGAAGTGAACCTTCGTGAAGCCATCGGGCGCAATTCTTGACATTCAAATCCTCCTGGGAACGGATGAACAGGAGGCAGAGTATCTGATGGGGTTCGAGGAACGGCTGATTTCAGATACGTGGAGGCGACACCATAAGAGGGATGGTTTGCGGTTCAGACATCGCTACGTTCCCGTCCGAATTCAGATATTTGTGGCCGTCGTAATCGTGCAAATATTGCTGAAAGGTGATGGTGTCGGCTTCGTCGTCGATCTCGACTTCGAGAACCGAGGACGGGTCGATGTGGTGCGACTTCAACCAGCCCATCCATTGGCGGTACCGTTTACCCTGGACTTCGTGTCGACCGACTGTGTATCTCACTCGCCGTTCTCGTTTTCTTCGTCGAACAAGTCGTCGAGTTCGGCTTCGAGTTCTTCTTCGACTGGTGGATCGACTTCGGCTTGGTCGACGAGTTCCCACACCGGAGATCCGTCTTCGTACAACATGTTCGAGTAGTTGTTTTCCCACGACTCGACGTTCGTTGGTGTGATGTCTCCGGTTCTGACGTTCCGCATGTTGACCCAACTCATAATTAGCTCCATTCGTGTGGGGTCGTCATCATCAAATATTGGTCGAACGCTGAGAAGTAGGGTTCTGGTAGTCCGCGTTCGGCACGTGCGAGGCTAGCAGATACGTCGATCCAGCAGCGCAGGACCTTCCGGTTGGAGTCTGTGTCGCCTGAGATGGATTGGAGACGCAGTTGGTCGTTGAGTGCGTCGCGGGTGAACCCTTTCCGGATGTCGTCGCGGATCAGGTTCGCTTGTTCGGCTGCTGTCCCGACGCCGGTGAGCTGATATCTCGGCATCCCGTCCGCTTCGGGGTCGGACAGTGTGCCAGTCAACCCGGCGCCGACGATCGGCATAATCATCGCATACGGCGGGTCACAGTCGGGGGCCTGCGAGTCGCCGACAGGCAGCGACAACGCGTTTTCCACGACTTGGAATACGGCTTTGTGGAGCGGCGATACGAGTGGTCTGATTTCAGGCATTGTTGATGATTCTACCCGCCAACGTCTGTCCGGTGCCTCTACCCGATACACGGTTGTAGATGCGTTGCGCCGATGCGGTGAACTGCGACGACGGGCCGGTGATGACCGCCGACCGGGTGGTGGACAGTGCACCTGTGGCGAATCGGCCGGTTGCTCGGTGTGTGATGCGGGTCGAGATGGCGCCCCGCATAATCGAGTTGATGTCACCGATGGCGCGGGCTGCCGATAGCCCGGCGCCGCGGATTCCACCGAAGTCGATACCGGCGACTCTGGCGTCTCCAGCGAATTTCGAGAACGTGTACAACCCGGCGCGGAGTCCGTTGAGGATACCTGTCGGCTGAGTGGCGCCGGCGATCGGGCCAGAGAAGAAGAACCGGTTGACAGCCAGTTCAGCGACCTGTGCGGAGGCGTCGATGAACAGCGGGGCGGTGATGTCTGCGGCGGGCAACATGAACGGATATTGGATGAACCTGCCGGAGTTGACGTGCGTGAACCCGAATTCGAGGAACCGGGCTTGTGGGGTGGTCGGTCCGATTTCGGCGACGTGGATACCGAACCCGGACAGGACTCGGGCTTCACGGTCGGGCGAGTTTTCGACTCCAGCGTTGATCGACGCGAACGTTTCGCCAGTGTCGATGTGCGGCTGGTGGATGTTCGCTGCCAGGTTCGCCATGAACTGGGCGGACTGGCCGACGATCGAGTTCATCAACGGATCGACAGTCGACGCGATCGTGATCCAGTGTTCGGTGAGTGCCCGGTCGCCTTGGATGATGACTTGGAGGTTGATAGGCGCCGCGAACGCTGCCCGATTGGTAGCTGCTCGGGTTGTCACGTCACCACAGCAACAGTGACTGCTGTCTCCGTTTCCGTCGCAGCACCGACTTGGACTGTGGTGCAGTCGACACCGGACCCGGCTGTGATGTCAGTGATCGTGAGCCGGCGGGCTCCCTGTTCCGATTCGTACATGACGTCGGACACCAGCCAAACACGGCCAACCATCTCGGTGTCGGACGATGTGTCGATCACGATCTCGTCATCGATGCGGATGTCACCCGAATCCCACGGCAACAGGGCACGGTATTGGCGGACTCTGACGGTGGCGCCGGCGTGTGATTCTTGCCGGTCGCGGCGGAACACGATCGGTGCGAGATACGCGGCACCGGTGTAGATCGTCGCATAGGTCGGCGAGTCGTACTTGTAGGTGTTCGGGTTCAGCGGCCCTTTCGAGGTGACGCGTCGAACAGTGACAGTCGATTTCGCGTCGTCTTCGGTTTCCGTTGAGTGTTCAGGGTTGGTGAACCCCAGCAACGTTTTGAAGTCTTTGCGGAGCGCTGTTAGTTCGTCGGAGGTGAGTAGGTCAGACATCGGTTTCTGTTAGTTGTTTCGCTTGCCCATCTTCCCACACCCAAGTCTTGATGCCGTCGGTTCCCGCAATCACAAACGGTGCCCCTGGGAGCTGTTCCATCATGTCGATGTCGTGGAGCGACGGCCGGGCCTCAGCTTTCGGGTGTGTGTGGTAGAACGCTAATGGCACAACGCCTCGGGCGTCCCCTTCCGCGAACGCTTCCTCGACGAACAGCGGGTTTACCGCATACGCTGTTTCGGACCGTAGCTGGTTGATGAGCGGCTGTGTCGACCCGTCGGAAAACACGATGCCGACAGCTTCGATCGGAAAGTCACGTTGGCGGTGGTTCCAGATCGCCTCAGCCGCCACATCGAGAACGGCTTCGATAACCGAGGCGAGGTCAACGAACTCAGAATTCGGCGCCTGCGTCGTCGAACTGTTGGAACTCGGACTGTAGCCGCACATTCGAACCTTTCTGGGTCGTGTCGACAAGGATCTCTAGCCGCTTGATGTTGCGTTCGATGTACTTCGTTTTCTGCGACCGGGACAACAACGAACCAGACGCCGAAATATCGAACGCCGAGTTGAAGTGCGCCCCGAGCCGGCGACGCCACACAATCAACGCTGTCCGCAACACGTTCGAGTTCCCTCGGTTCGCGTCGGTGTAGATTGTTTCCAAGTCACCCAACGGGCCAGGCGACGTAGCGTCATCTCCAACGTCTTCGTCGGGACCGATTTCGTCTCGGATCAGGTCAACGATGTCTTGGTCTAGAGCCATGAGATGAGACTATCAGGTGCGTCTACCGACTCCGCTGTATGTCCGTTCACCGTCGCCGTAGTCGCGGCCAGAGTCCGAATATGTTCGCCCATTCGAACCGTATGTGCGGTCGCTGTCGTTGTATGTGCGTTGCCCATCGATATCCGAGAACGGCGGTGTTTCGACTACAGCAACCACGTTCGCTGTTTCGGTTTCGACGGCCCGCAAAACTGGCACGATCGATGTCGAGATGTCGACCGGTAGAGCTGTTTCGATTTCGACGGCTTGTGTAACTGAGATCGACGTGGCGGCGACAACAACGACAGCGTTCGCTGTTTCGGTTTCTGGCGCCTGCCCGACTGCGACTGTGACTAGACCGGAGACCTGAACGATCTGAGCTGTTTCGATTTCAGCCGCTGCGGCGGCAGCAACGGTGGCTGCTGTGTCGATCGACACCGGCTGCGCCGCTTCGGTTTCTGTGGCGGCAGCGGCTACGACGTCGATCGATCCCGTGACCGCGACTGGGTTCGCTGTTTCTGTTTCGGCGGCGACTGCTGCGGCGATTGTTTGGTCGGCTCCGGACGCTACGACGGTGACCTGAACGGCTTGTTCGGATTCGGTAGCGGCGACGACCGACAGCCCGATAGACACCACATCGGCGGTTTCGGTTTCGGCGACGGCCGTGACCGCAACCGTGTTCGAGGCAGCAACTGTGACCGCGACGGCGGTTTCTGTTTCTGCTGCTGCGTCGACGATCGCTGTGACGTTGATCGTTACTGGCTGCGCTGTCTCGGTTTCGGTCGCAGTGTCAACTGTGACTGATCCGCCGACGTCTACACTGACCGGGTTAGCGGATTCGGATTCAGAAGCTTGACCGACAGCAACCAAAACAGCGCCAGCGACAACGCCGACTGGGTTAGCGGTTTCGTTTTCGACGCCCCGGACGATGTTGGTGTCAGTGTCGGCAGCTACGGCACGAGCAACTTCGACTTCTACGACAGCGACGACACCGAGCCCGTATCCGACGATTTGGGCGGCCTCTGTCTCTGCACCTTGGCCGACTCCGACTGCAACTGTGGCAGATACGACGACCGCGACGGCGGACTCGTTTTCTGTTGCCTGCCCCACAGCAACAACAGTGCCCGTCTGAGCGGCGACTGGGTTTGCTACCTCGGTTTCGGAAGCTACTCCGACTGCTACCGATACTCCGCCGGGTACCGGCGTAACGACCCCGGCAGTTTCGGTTTCTAGCGCCCGAACAATGTTCTGATCGGCGTCAGCCGAAACAGCCCGAGCAACTTCGACTTCGGTGGCTGCTGTGACTGACAGCCCGATTCCGACGATCTGAGCCGTTTCGGATTCTGTGGCTTGCCCGACGTTGACGTTGAGGCCGGTGTCGGCACCTACCGGCTGAGCTGTTTCAACCTCGGAAGCTTGCCCGACTGCGACCGTGACGGCTGTGTCGACACCAACCGCAACCGCGGCTTCTGTTTCAGACGCTTGACCGACGGCAACAGTTGTCGCGAGAACAACCCCTACAGCGACAGCCGTTTCTGTTTCAGCAGCCTGACCGACTGCGATGTTTTGCCCAAAGTCGACGTCGACGACCTGAGCTGTTTCTGTTTCGGCGGCAGCGGCAACTGCGACCGTGATGGATGCATCGACCGTAACTGTCTGAGCAGTCTCGGTCTCAGGGGCTTGGCTGACAGCGATTGTGACAGCCCCAGCAGCAACGGTAACTGTCTGGGCTGTCTCGACTTCAGCGGCTGCTGCTACGGCGACTGTGACCGCCGTAGCGACCGTCACGGCGACAGCGGCCTCAGATTCGGTGGCCTGCCCGACGGCTACTGTTACTGCACCGGCAACAGGAGTGACGGTTTGCGCAGATTCGGTTTCGAGGGCTCTGGTGACGGAGGTGTTGTGGTCGGCGGCGACACCTCGCGCTACTTCTACTTCGGCAGCGGCGCCTACGGCAATGCTCGTCTCCCCTGCGTCTGCCACAACGGCAACTGCGGTTTCGACCTCTGGAGCCTGATTGACGGCAACTGTGACTGCCGTATCCACGGCAACAGCGGCGGCCTGTTCGTTTTCTTGTGCCGCACCCACAGCGACAGTGGATTGGCTGACCACTTGAACGACGCCAGCGGTCTCAGTTTCAGACGCTGACCCGACAGCAATCGTGGTGGCACCGGTGACGGCTACTGGTTGCGCGGTTTCGGTCTCCGTAGCGGCCGGGACGGCGACGGTTACAGTTGTGTCGACGTTGACTGTTTGACCGGACTCTGTTTCTGATGCTGCACCGACTGCTACATCTACTGTTGTGGATACGGAAACGGCTTGTGCTGTTTCAACTTCGGCAGCAGCGGCGACCGCCACGGACTGGTCGAGCGACACTTCCTTTCCGCCGTATGCGTCTGTGCCTCCGTATGAGGAACGTCCGAACCGGAACGGTGGAGCAGAGATCGGTACTGGCGCGTCGGCAGCAACAGCTACAGCGGTTTCTGTTTCAGTGGCGGAACCGACCGCGACAGTCACTGTCCCAGCCGACACGGCGGCGGCTACCGCTGTTTCAGTTTCAGCAGTGGCGGCAACTGCGACCGTGACAGTGGTTGAGACAGCGACCGCGACTGCGGTTTCGGTTTCAGCGACCTCGTTGACAGCGATTGTGGCTGCCGAGTCGGCTGTGACTGCTACCGCTGCTTCGGTTTCGGCTGCTTGGCCGACTGCGATGGTTTGAGGAGACCCGCCTGCTTCTAGTGTTGTGAGGTCGATGACCAGCAGGAACGAGTAGTGGTTTTCGGTTGCGTTGCGGAGCAACATTTCCGAGTTGTTGGCGCTCGACAGGTCGAGGTGAGTCATCGCGATCGTTTGCCCGGATTCGGCTTCGATCACGCCGGCAGCGTTTGGTCCCGAGATGTAGTTGTCGTCTGATGACTGGGTGCCACGGTTGTAGGCGCCGTCGATGATGTGTTGCTGGCGAACCGAGTTGACCTCGAACTCGATCATCGGGGCTTTTCGGGTCGCTGAGAGGGTGGCGGTGCGTTGCCAGTTCTCTGCGCCCGCTACCCAGAAGCCACGCGACCCGCCGCCTCCGAAGGTGCGGACGATGTTGTCGGTGTTGACTGTCCAGGTGCCGTTCGACGCGAAGTCGGTGAGACCGGTGAGGCGGGTGCGGGTGGCGTTGAGGACTGTGTGGTCGGTGTTCGACTGACAGTATTGGAACTCGGTTGTCGACGGCCACGCATACACCGTCAACCATTTGTCGGTGATGTCGGTTTGGGTTTCTGTGCCTTCGGCTTCGTAGACCGCTTCGATTTCGACGGTTTCGTCGTTCGAGCCAGGCACCCACGGCACGAAGAACGACGCCATCGAGATGTCGTCGCCGCCGTTACGGGTGTAGTGGGTGCGGATGTATTGGAGGACTGTGCCGCCTGAGGTGACGAGCCTCAGCCAATAGGTTTCTCGGCCGGTTCCGTCGATCCGGACTTGGCCTTTGAGTGTGATGAGCCGACCTGAGAGGTTTTGGGCTCGGATCCCGGTTGTGCCGTCAACGGTGAGGTTGCTGCCGTTCGAGTCGTCGGTGCCTGAGATTTGGAGTGTGGTTGGCGACGTCCAGTCGGTGTCGTCGTACGGCGGGTTGTTGCTGGTGTTGTCGAGGATCGCGACCGACTGGGTTGTCGAGTTCGAAAGTTCGAGCCAGTCGGTTGTGTCGTCGAGCAGTACGTATGAGAACCCGACGGTGTCGCCAGAGTTAGTGTTGTAGTCGCCGACCTGGTCGACGATGATTCCGCCGGTGATGGCGCGGAAACATTCGACGTAGTCGGTGGCGAGCAGTTCGCGTTGCAGGTAGGCGATCATCGCCATTTCGTCTGCGCCGCCTGATAGTCGGGCGTAGCCGTGGGCGCCGCCTTCTTGGTAGCGGGCTGTGGCTCCGGTGACGCGGTGAGCTATCGGGCCGTGTGAACGTGCGGTTCCGGATGACCGGGTTTGGGTGGACCATGAGCCGAGCACCATCCCGGCTTCGTCGATGTCGACGCGTCCGTTACCGGAGTCCCATGAGAATGCTGTCCCTGATGAGATGACAGCGGTGTCGAAGGCTTGTTCGGTTTCGGTTGTGTGCGATACGTTCGTCTGCGCAGCGTTATGGCGACGAGCGATGTAGTCGCCGATCGCCATTAGTTACTCCCGAATGCTTTGCCTTTAGAACGGGGATGTCGTTTGCTTCGGCCCATGGTAGGCCAGCCTGCCACCAGGGAGTCATCGGAGTGATGGTCCAGCCCATGATCCCGTTCGTGTGAAGGTTCAGCGCACTGATCGCGGTCCCGTCATAGACCTCGCGGCCAACGCGCTCAGCCTTCCCCTTCGAGTCGGTGAACACCGATCGCCGGGGAAACACGTACTTGGATATGAGCTTCCACTCAGTGACCCATGACGTCCGTTCACCGTCCAGCTCGTCAAAACGCAGGATGAAGTCATCTGCCTTTGCTC
>FUIF01017796.1_pt1 | contig 14214 bp, 16 predicted proteins | sample 1003461 | NCBI WGS metagenome assembly FUIF01 (sample SAMEA80401918, study PRJEB19352) | marine metagenome | reverse complement strand
GGGAAGCGGATCACGTGGGCGCAGGGCGCGCTCCGGCCCCACATGACGAACGACTCGACGCCCTCGTGTAGCTCCCCGCCCAGGCGCTTCGCAGCCGCCCTCGCGGCGTCCAGGTCGGTCACTGCGACCGACAACGTGGTGATGTGGCTCATGTGCTTACCGTCCTTTCGTTGGGTTGGTTCCTAGCGCGACGCTACCCTAGCGCCCTGCTAGCTGTCAAGCCTTCCGGCGCGCCGGCCGTCGGTGCCGTCGGCCTTCTCGCGCGAGTAGGTACCGGTGGCGGAGGCGCTCAGCATGTTGCCGTCGGCCTGGCCGCGCAGACGCTCGATGCCGGCCCAGTTAGAGCGCGCCACGGGCACGATGTACTGCGACGCCTCCTGCAGGCTGCAGCCCAGCTGGTCAGCCAGGTCGCAGGCGTTGCGGATTTCGGCACCCGTCCAGTTGTCGTCTTGTGGGCGGTCGCGATCTTCGAGCCCGAACCGCTCCAGGTAGACCTGCCAGATGTCGTCACGCTCGGGCGCGCCGGGCAGGTCGAAGAACCAGACGCCCATCTTGAACCGGCGCAGCAGCTCCGGCTTCAGCGCCTTCAGATCGTTGCAGGTGGCCACGTACAGCACGCGGTCGCCGCCGATGCCGTAGACCGTCCGAATGGCGTTGCGGATGTGCGCCTCGCTGCTGCCGACGATGCCGCCCTTCATGGCACCGGTGTCAAAGGTGATCATGGGTGCGCTGAACTCGGCACTGAGCGCCTTCGCCACCGCGGTCTTCCCGGTGCCCGGCGGGCCCACCAGGATGAAGCCGGTGCTGTCGTTGTCTTCCATCGCCGTCAGCAGCACCTGGTGCTGGTCGTCGCTGATGCCCGACAGGTCGCCGCCGCCGGCACCGCTCAGCAGCTTCTCGATTTCGTCGATGAACACCACCTCTCGCGGGCGGCGCTTCCCGCCCGCGACGCGCCGCACCAGGCCCTGGATGCCGTCCAGGCCCTTCAGGTCGGAGAACTTCACGCCGGCCGCGTCGGGCAGCGACAGGTTCAGGCCCTGTTGCTGATTCACGGCTGCGCGCTTCCGCTCCCAGGCGTCCTCCAGGTTGATGCCGTCGGGGCCCAGCGACATCGCGAACACCTGCTCTGCTGCGAACTCCGACAGGCCGCGCGCTGCGTCCACCGCGGCCTCCGCCGTCGCCTTCTCGGGCGCGTCCAGGCCAGCTGCGTCGTGCAGCTCGGTGAGCACCTGGGTCAGCTTCTCATCCGTCGGCAGCTCCTGGTGCAGCAGCACCACGTCGCTGAACAGCTCGGCCGGCAGCTGGAAGCTGGGGCCCAGCATGATCAGCGTGCGCCGGTTCTTTTTGAACGGCTCGCGCAGGTTGCCCAGGCCCTGCGCCACCTCCGGCTCGGTGAAGTGGCGCTGCGGGTTCACCAGGATGAGCACCGCACCCAGCAGCGAGTCCTTCCGGGTGGAGGCCGCGTCGCCCTGCAGCTTCAGCGCATCGCGCACCATGATCTGCGGCAGCGCCGTGTTCGCCAGGTCGTCTTCCGTCGGCCAGAGCCGGTCCACCATGCCCTTGCCGTGGTCGTTGCTACCGCGGAAGCCGCGCACGCAGTCCCACACGATGACCGGCGTGCGCCCGTTCAGCCCCTCGGTGATGCTGTCGGCTGCGGCCCACACGTCGGATGTCTCCACGGCCAGCAGTGGCGTCGCCACCGCACGTGCTGCTCGAATCGTCTTCACCAGGTCCATCTATCGACTCTCCTCACTGCCAGAGCGCTGACGCGCCTGGCCGATCTGTTCGTCCGACACCCAGCGGCGGGTGAAGCCCACAGGAATTCGCTTCGCTCTGTCCTTCAGTACGAACAGGTGGTACTGGTTCGCCGTGTCCACCTTGCGCGACTCGGCCGGGAACAGCTCCAGCGCGTCGTGCTCCGGGCCGATGATGCGGTTTTTGATCTGCTGCAGTGCGCGCCAGTCGCGCAGCGGGCTGCGGTCGTTGCGCTTGATGGACAGGTGCCACCAGTCGCCACCGTCGTCATACACCTGCACGGTGTACTGATCGTTCATCCAGAGTCCGGCAGGGCTCCCAGGCTGTACCATCATCCTTCGGCGCTCATCCATGAAGGTGCCGACCAGCGCAGCCTCACTGTCGAGACCAATCGATGCGTAATGCTCGGGGCGGCGCTTCATGTCTTCCAGCGCCGCCTCGATGGTGTGCTGCCAGCTTGCGGGTTCGATGTCGGCCGGCTTGAAGGGCTGCATTCAGCTCAGCTCGCCCGGCTCAGCCTCGGGCCCGTTGTACTCCGCCGCGCACGGCTTCGGGCGACCACAGAGCCAGGCTTCGCTGCCGTCGGGGCGGTCGTACAGGTGCTGCCCCGTTTTGTTCGCGATGCGCCCGCACTGCACGCAGCGACCGTGGCCGCTCATCAGCCGTGACTCCGGCCGCAGTGCATCGGGCAGCACTCGCGGCAGCGGCCGTTCGTGCACCGACCGGTCGCGATCGCGGTGGGCTGGCCGCAGTGATTGCAGAGCCCCTCCACGATGCACCCGGGGCAGCTCACGCCGTGCGGGCGTGGCCCGGTCAAGTGATCCCCCACCTCCAGGATGACGACGGCCTTGTCCAGGCGCCGAGCGGCCACCCGCAGCTGATCCGCCGCTCGGCGCAGGCTGGCCGCATCGGTCGAGAAGTCGATGCGCTCCAGGGCGGCACTCACCGTGGAGCGGGCCAGGCCGCGCAACTCTGAGACGCCTTCCCGGCTGCGCGCTTCGCGGGCCATCAGCGCACCACCTTGAGCACGTCGTACCCGGACAGGTCGGGCTTCACGGCGACGGCCACGGGGCGGATGGTGCGGCCGTTCGGAGCGACTCCGGCCTGGCGCCGGTAGGCGCGCCAGCGGCGCTTCCGCTCGCGCTCGTACTTGCGACGCGCCGCGGTTTCGGTCAGCTGCTCCAGCGCCTGGGCGCTGGCCGTTCCCTTGATCATCTCTCCAATGGTCATGTCCGTGTCTCCCCTCGGGCTGAAGCCACCAGCGGCTCCATCCACAGCATCCTAGCATGAGACTAGGTGCCACTGTCAAGGCCCTCGGGCAGAAAAAGCCCGGCCCCCAAGGGGGCCAGGGGCTCGGGTCGGGCGACGGGCGCCAGGAGCTACGCGGGCGGCAGCTCGCTGAAGGCGGACCAGTCGTTGCTGTTGCCGCGCTTCCAGCCACGGCTCTGCGCGTCCTCGATGTGCTTCTCGGCCTTCGCCAGGGCGGCGGCGTGGTTGGGCTCGGTGGAATAGAGCCCCTTCTCCACCGCCACCCCGCCGTCCTTCGTCGGGGTGTACTGGTAGCAGCCAACCATCCAGCTGCCGTCTTTGTTCGCGCGGCCGCGGATGAGCAGGCGCTTGCCGTTGGTGCCGTTCAGCCGGCGCGTGAAGCCCTTTGGGGGGCACATCCTTCTTTCCTCGTCTCGCCATGGTCGGTGCGTCTCCTCTGCGATGTGGGGCGCGAGCGCGCCCCGGGGATTGAACGTCTACGCTACACGAAGGGTGGCCAGGCTGTCCATCCAGCGCTCCAGCTGCGGCACGTTGCGGTCGGGGCCGTAGCCCAGGAAGGTACCGTCTGCGCTGTCGCACCCGATGGCTCGCGCCCACTCCAACCGGCGCGCGCTGTTCACGCGGCCCATGTGCACCCACTTGCCGTGATGCTGCCTGGCGTGCGCGGCGCAGCGCGCTGCCTCGCCGCTCAGCTTCCACTCCGTGCTGCCACCGATAAACAGGCAGTCGATGGCGGCCCAGTGCACCTCATGCAGGTGCGCCTCCAGGCCGTCCTGCGCGACCATCGCCACGCGGTAGCCCTGAGCGCGCAGCCAGGGGCTCCACTGGATGGCCGCCCAGTGCGCCTCATCCCAGGCATGCTCGCCGATGAATGGCTTATCGGGGGCGGTCGCGAACAGGCAGGCGTCGCGCTGCTCGGGCGTGAACGTCTGCAGCCATGCCTCGTACGCCTCCAGCTTTTCCGCCAGGGTGCCGCCGCGACGGCGCCGGGCCTCGTACCCCTCGGGGTCCGCCAGCCAGGCCGTCAGGGCGCGGTTCTCGGCCTCTACGTCGAAGCCCTGCTGCATCTGGCGAGTCCAGTGCCCGAACATGCCATTGTCGGCCGCCCAGGCGGGCCAGACCGCGGTGCGGCTGTACCTGGTGTCGGGCGTGGTCAGCAGCCCCACGTCGCCGCGGTCGGCCAGGGCTGCCTCGATGCGCGTGCTGGTGACGCCGGTCAGGTAGAGCACCCGCGCGCCTACCCGTGCAGCGCCTCGTGGCGCTCCCACTGCTGCTCTGACCAGCTGTCGCTGGGCGTCCACTGGCCGCCGCAGATGCCGTCTTCCGAGTCGCTGTCGCGCATCACGCACAGGAACGTCAGGTCAGCGCTGGCGGCCCGCTCCCCGTTGTCCTCGACCTTCGCGCGGTCGGTGTTGCCGCACATGGGGCACTCACCGTCGGTGTGCGGGTTGTAGACTCGGCTGGCGCTCGGCTTGTAGTTCGTGGTTGCCATCGTTCGCTCCGGGCTCACAGCCTGCGATCATTCGCCGGCTGAAAGAGGGGCGCGAACACCCCTCGCGGCCCCTACCGGGCGGCCGCTCGCTGCGCACGCTCCAGGTTGCGCGCGGCGCGAACGGTGTCGCGGACCACCCCGATGGTCAGCTCATCTTCGTGCTCGACGCGCGGCGTGGCTCCACCTCGATGCCCTTGCCGTCGTCGTCGTAGTCGAAGCGCCGCATCGGGTCCATCTCCTCGAAGGGCACCCCGTCCACATCAGTCCAGCCCCAGGAGAGGCAGCCGGGCGCGCCCGACCGGTAGACGCCGCCGGCCACGTAGTGCACGCGGTTCACCAGGCGCTCCGTCTGCTGGCTCAGCTCGGTCTGCCGGAGCCCCACCAGGTCGAACCGCGGATCACCGTCGGCGACGGTGCGGCCGACCACGGACGTGCGCTTCTGGGTGAGGTTCAGGCTGGCGCTGCAGGCGCCACGCCGGCAGAAGGCGGCCGCCAGCGGGCGCTTCGCGCTGGACTGCCAGGCGTAGTACACGGGGCGGGGGTGATTGTCGCAGCGGCCGAAGGTGGCGCGCTTGAAACCGCGGGACTCCGCCACCCCTGCCAGGGTCGTCGGGTTCGCCGTGTGCTCTGTCATGTGCATGGCCTCCATGTGCGACATGGTGCCACACGACAGCGCGTCGTGTCAACTCCTATTCCATCACGTTCTATCGTGTCGCATCCGGGCTCCCGGGGCCTGGCCACGCAACGACTTACAGCTTATGGCTCCGGCGTCCCCGAGCCACGCAGGGCGAGCCACAGTGTGATTAGGGCTTGCGTGGCCAGCCATATGCCCGCCATGATGGCCCATCGCTGCTCCAGGCGGCGCACCCTGTCGTCCATGGCTGCCATCTGCTGAAAGAGCACCTGGAGCCGGTCCAGGACGAACATGCGGTAGTCGCCCCAGCCATTGGCCGCCTGGGGCTGTTGGATCGTCGGCGGGGAGCCGTCCGGTGGTGTGGTGCCGTCTCCTACTGATCGCGTCGACGGGGGCAGGTTGTTGAGGGGCACGTGTCCACCGGAATGGCCAGGAAGAATGTTTTGCCCTGCTCGTACTGGGTCGCCACCCACAGCAGCCGCCGGTAGCCGCCATCGCCAGTCCGAACGCGATTGTCAAACGTCGCCGGGATCGGCCGCTCACGAAGTCGCACGACGGCCGCCTTGGTTGCGTCCACGTCGTCGGGGTGCACGAAGTCCAGCAGCGCACGCCCCACCACTTCATCCTGCTCGTACCCCAGGACGCGTCGCACTGACGGGCTCACCCAGAGGTAGCTCCGCTCATCTGCGACGCCGTGCAGCATGAACGGATTGCTGGCGAGCACCTGGGCGATTTCGTCGGCGACCTGGTGGTGCGGGAAGGATGCCACCACGTGCTTCACACCCTCCAGCTCGCGAGCGTGATACCTGGCCAGGTCGCCCAGGCTCTTGTCGGGCAGCCCGGGCATCGTCACGGGCGGCGCGTCGCTGGAGCGCGTGCCTGTGGCGTGTTTGCCGTTGGCGGCTGCGTTGCCTAGGCCGAGTCGTATCATCAGGTCGCCCTTTCTGAGGCGGCGGCGCTCCACCCGGGACGCACGCCTCATTGCGCCCGCAGTATCGTAGCACCCACGTCCACCGACCGCGGCCAGCGGTAACTGCGCAGCTCGCGCAGCAGCTGGGCGTCCAGGTCGGGGGTCCAGCCGAGCCGACCGGTCAGCCGCGACAGGCGGCGCATGTCGACGCGGGCGTGAGCGAGCCCGCCGAACAGCGTGCCCAGGCTCGGCACCCAGTACCCCAGCATGCCGATGATGCCGGCCTGCTGGTCGCGCTCGAAGCGCACCTCAGCCAGGAGGTAATCGCAGTCGCCGCCCTGGTTCAGCGCAGGGGCCAGCTGCATCGCGATGCTGAACCACGCACCGGCGCTTCCACCGGGGAAGTCGCCCACCTCCCAGTCGCGCGGCCCGTCCGGGTTCTGCGCGACATCGTGCGGCGTCTCCTCGTACGAGCTACCGCCGCTCAGGTTCAGGTCTGCAGAGATGTCGGAGCTGGCCGAGTACCCGACGCCAACGAACGCCGTGATGCCACCGCCCGGGTTCTGCTCCGACCACCAGCTTCGGATTCTCAGCGGTGGCGCCGTGGCACTCTCCGTGATCCGACGAACGTACGCGGGCAGGGCCGTCATGTAGCAGCTGGCTGCGGCGTTGCCGGTGTCCGGGTCGTTCGGATCGCTGCGGCCGTACGTCTTCAGATCGCCCTGGGTGTCGAGCGCGTCAATCATGTCGGTCGCGCCGTTCAGATTCCAGTTTGAAGAATTCGCGTTCAGGATCGCGCCGGGTACCAGTGAAGCTACGAAGGGCATGGCTCAGTCGATCTCTTCGAAGTCGAGCCAGCCGTAGCCGGGGCGTGTGTGGATGTAGCCCCGCAGCCAGGCGTTCAGGTTCTCGCCTTCCTCGCCGCCGTTGCCGACCTGGTCGATGTCCAGGTGCACCCGGTCGTTCTGCCCCAGGCATCGGTTCGCGTATGTGGAACCGTCGACCGCCTGGCTGCCGCTGTTCGCCGTCGCCGCAATCTCGGGCTTCGTGTCGAACATGTCGGCCGTGCCGTTCTTCGAAAACTGCACCTGCAGGGCCTGGCCGGTGGGCGCCGTGTCGACGTACAGGTGAGCGCCGAGCGCAACGAACGGAACGCCAGGGCCCGGGTAGTGGCCGAGCGCGTCGTCACCCGTGGCCACCTCGCTGGCCCACGTCCAGGACAGCGTGATGGGGTTCACCTGCGGCAGCTTCGGCCGAGTCGGAATGACGGGGCCCAACAGCAGCGTGGGGCCGCTCACGTAGACGACGGCGCTGGCGTCGGCCTTGATGCGCACGCCCCACTCCGTCGCGCTGGCGTTGAAGTCGTGCGACAGGCTCATCCACTCCCAGGCGTTCGTGGTGCTGTTCTTCGCCGCGCTGTTGGTTTCGTCGACGCCATCGAACACCGACACCCGGACGGCGCTGCTGCTCGCGGTGTAGATGTAGCAGCCGAAGCCGCAGGCGTTGGTGCGCACCGTGGAGTCGCGCAGGTACTCCTGGAAGGCGTCGAAGCTTCCCGACTTCACGATGCGCTGCTCCAGGACGCCCTCGCTGCCGGCGGCCGTCAGCTCGGCTGCGTGCTTCCCGAAGATGCGCGTCGACGGCGTGCCCCCCAGGGTGCTGCGGTCGATGGTGGGGCTGCCCGTCAGGCGCCAGTACGGAGGCACGCTGGTGTCGCCCGCAGCCCAGTTGCTGAAGTCGTTGTTCAGCACCCAGTTCTGATACGCCTGCTCCTGCAGCGCCGCGAAGTTCCCGCGGATGCCGCCGGAGAGTGGCGAGCTACCGGGCCCCGCTTGCGGTTCCGTCGGTGTGTATGCCGTCACCCGTCTACCCTCCTGGGACCAGGATGTGCTCGACCAGCACAGCCTTGCTGTTGCCCGGCTCCAGCCAGGCGATGCTCAGCTCCCGCACCCGGTACGCCTGGCCGACGTTGGCGCCGCCCGGGGCCATCGGCGCCCGCGACCTGGTGACGGTCACGATGTCGCCCACCAGCTGCTCGTCGAGCAAGCCGTGCGCTTCCAGGTCGGCCATGCGCGCTCGACTCGCCGCAAGCGTGCTGATCTGGTCGGCGCGCTCCTGGGCGTCGTTGTTGTTCGTGAGGTACGTAACGAAGTCCTGGTCATCGGGCCTGACGTTCAGCTTGGTTTCGGCACTCTCCACCGTCCGGTTCTTGAAGGCGCCGGTGCTCGCATCCTGATCGTACAGCACCCGCACGGTGGCGTAGCTGTCGGCCACGGTACGCTTTTCCTCGAACTTCACGATGCTGCGGTCAGTGACGGCCACGGGGCTGGTGGGCAGCGCATTCCGCAGAAGCTTGAACCGCACCCCGCCGCTCCCGTCAATGACGATGACGGCCAGGCTGGTGCGCTCCAGGCGCTCGAAGATGTCGCCCGTGTTGGTCCGGTCGCTGATGTACGCCTTGATGACTTCGTTGGCCGTGGTCCGGGCCTCCGCCCTGGTGACAGCCTCGATGGCCGACAGCGGGTACCCCAGGGTGGCCTTCCAGATATAGGCGAACATGTCCACGGCCAGGTTGATGGCCGAGCTGGCGCTGCCGGTGTAGCTCCCGCTGCTGTCGTCCTTCAGGCCGGTAACGTCGGCGCGCACCACCAGATTCTTCTCGGGGCTTTCGAACACGGCGTCGTCGGCTTCGTAGCTCGTCGCTCCCGTTTTGTCGGCGCCGGTGTCGTAGCCCAGCAGCGCCCATGTCGAGCGGTCTTTGTTGGCTCCGGTGCTGATCTGCAGTTCGAACGTGGCGCCGTCGCTCGACAGCGTCAGCTTGTGGGTGGACTCGCTGTGACTGGCGCTGATGGTGTCGCCGCCCGCGGCGGCCGTCATCTGCGTGGCGATGTGTGCCGCGAGCGCGGCCCAGCTGGCATAGAGCCCTTCGGTCAGAGTAGCCAGCCTGGTGGTGCCGTCGCTGAAGTCCAGCTCTTTGTTCTCATCCGTGATGCGGATGGGGCCCACGTCGCGCAGCATCGTGATCGTGCCGGCGGTCAGGTCTTTGCTGTAGTCGGTGCTCTCGACCAGGGTCACTCGCTCGGTGGTGTCCTTCTGGTCGGCAGCGTCCTTCGACGTGTAGGCGTAGACCGCCTGGAGGCTGTGCAGGCCGGCGTCGAGTGGATCGGCCAGCAGATATGTCGGCTTGTCGTTCGCGTCGAGGCCGACGCGGTAGACCGGCACACCCGTGTCGGCGCCGAACAGCACGGGCTTCACGCGCCCGTCGATGGCCGGGTCGAGCGCCGACTCTACGAACTGGGAGAACCGATTCGGCGGGAATGGCCGGTGGATGTTCACCCGCGCGTCCTGCAGGTCGAGCTTCACCATGTGGTCGGGCGCCCGGTGGCTCTGGATACGCGCCGCGAAGCCGGGGTGCATGAAGTCCAGCAGCAGCGCCTCGCCGTCGGAGAACCGCCCGCCGCCGCGCACGCGCACGTCCTGGTTCTCCCACTCCAGGCCCGACAGTGCTGGGTCGAATGCGGCATCACCGTTCGCGAAGTCGAGCGAGCCGGCGCCCACCTTCGCCTTCCCGAAATGGGGGTCTCGCATGCCGGCCTTCAGCTTCGGCAGGCTCGTCGCGCGCAGCCTGGGCTCACGGAACTGCCAGCTGTAGATGCGGCGCACCCTCACGTCGTCGAACAGCACCTGGCCGCCGCGGGAGTTGGCCGCCGCGTAGGCTCCCAGCATCACGTCGAACGCTGCAGCCGGGGCGACCACGTCGAAAGAGAACCCCAGCCATTCGTCGTTGGTGCGGCGCAGCGCGGGCCCCGTGTCGACCAGGTCGCGCCCCAGGGAGTCGATGGCCTGGCCGCCCTGGTAGATCCACACCAGCGGGTCGATGTCGGCCACCATGCCGGGCGTCCGGTAGTAGCCCGAGATGCGGTAGCACTCCCCCGCCACGCGGTCGGTCATCGCTGCGTACCAGAACGCGAAGCCGGCTGTTGAGGCGGCCGCCATGGTGATGCTGGCGGCGTACGTGCCGCTCCGCGGCGTCGTGACCGGAGCCAGCAGCGACGAGCCACCCCAGCTGCGTTTCGACCAGGACGTGAAGCCCGTGGGCACCGGCGTGCCGGCGGTGGCCTCGAACCCGCCGTCGGTCAGCAGGTCGGCGCCCAGGTTCGGGTGTACGACACCACGGCCGCCCAGGTAGAACCCGAACTGTGCCTGCAGCACGGTGCTCGAAGGGTTGCTGCCGTCGGGCAGGTGCACGTACAGGAAGCCGGCGCCGACATCCCAGGAGTCGGTGTTGGTCGACGGGATGGGCGTGCGAGCCAGGGCGGCGCTGCCGGCGGTGTTGTTGTGGTAGACCAGCGCCGCCGTGCGCAGGTGCTCGGGGCGGTCCCCGCCGGCCGTGAAGAACTTCGCCGTGCTGCCGTGGAACACCACCTGGTCGAGCATCCCGACGAAGGTCTGGCCCGAGCCCAGGCCCAGCTGGAAGTCGGCGGTGTTGTCCACGTCGGTCGCGGCCACGCCGCTCGCTTCGAATTGACCGTCGAGGTAGAGGTAGACCGTCCCACCCGCGCGAAAGACGCTGACGCTGTGCCAGTTGGTCGTGTCGGTCAGAGCGGTAACGCCGGTGACCACGTCTGTGCCCGACGCACCGTCGCCCACCGAGAACTCCAGGAAGTTGCTGGCGCTCAGCCGAAGGTCGAACCCGTCGAATCCCGATAGCTTCTGCACCAGCCCGGCCACCACACCAGAGTTGCTGCGCTTGATCTTCAGATGGAGGGCAAAGTCACCGGTGCCGAAGTCGAAGGCGCTGGCGGTGTTGGCATCCGTCAGCGACAGGATGCCGCTGTTGGCGAACAGCACCCCGTTGTTGTTCAGCCCGGCCTGGTACGTGGGGGAGCCGGCTTCCGTGAACGCGGTGGTGATGGCGCCCGTTTCCTCCAGGTCGGAGCTACTCTCCAGCTCGAAGTACGCGGCGAGGCCGGTGTCTAGCACCTGCTCATCCCACCAGTCCAGCCCGTCGTCCCAGCTGCGCGCGCTGAGGCCGACCTGGGTGATGTCGTAGAAGAACGTGCCGGCGGTGGCCCTGCAGATTGCCAGCGTCTCCACTCGGGTCAGATCGGGGAAGTCGAAGGTGCGCACGCCGACCAGGTCGCGCACGTGCCCCAGGTACTCCTCGGTGATCGTCGCCACGTAGGTGCTGCCCTGGTCGAGCACGAAGCCTTCCACGTTCTTCGCCAGGCGCAGCTCCACGTCGGCCTCGCGGGCGGAGTCGGCTTGCTCGACCAGGCGCGCGAACGGGCGCAGCGCGTGCCGTAGGCCCATCTTCCCGTGCCCGATTCGGGTATCGCGGCTGGCCACCGTCGGCGCGTCCAGGTTCGACGCCTCGAACACGGCGGCGTAGTAGCCCTTTCCCGATTCGTTGATGGCGTCATTGTTCTGGATGATCAGCTGACCGGGTACCACGAAGCCGTCGTCTTCATCGAGCGCGGCCATGTTGCCCAGGCTCTTGTGGTAGTGCCTGGACTGCTGCACGCCTTTGTGGGCGTACAGCACGCTGCCGAAGGGCGGCGACGAATCGTCACCCGTCCACATGACGAAGCTGGATTCCTCCATGGGGCTGATGTCGAGGGCTCGCGCCTGAGTACCGCTCCCCGCGCCGTCGCCCGTCCAGGAGATTTGAACGAACGACCGGTCCCCACCCGACTGCGCAGAAATGGCCATCCAGTAGTACGTGGTGCCGGTCGCATTGACGGCCGCCAGCGTCGTGTCGTCGATGGACACCTGGTTGGCTGCGAAGCTGAAGATTCGGTCCAGCAGCCCCGTCAGCGACGTGAACACCGCGCTGTTCGGTGTGCCGTCGCCCGAAGGCATCAGCGTGGTGCGCCACTGCGCGGACTGCGCGGCCGACGTGATGTTCGACCACAGCAGGAACCACTCGGGCAGCAGCGCCGTGTTCGCGAACCCCAGCGTGATGGCGCGCGTCGTCGCGTTGTCGCCGGCATAGTTGCCGTACGTGAACTCGCGGCGCCCCACGTCGCCGCCGAACACCAGGCAGCTGTAATCGACCGCCGACTGCTCCACGCTGTTGTTGGTGCCGGTCGTGAATCCGTCGCTGACCACCGAGAGGATGGCGTCAGTCTTCACGCCTTCCTGCTCGATATAGGCGTCACCCGCGGGCATGTCCGCGTTCCACAGCACCGCGCCGTTGTTCAGGGCGTTGCCAATCAGGTGGATGCCCTGGGGCTGGAACCTGGTGGTCTTCTTTCCACCGACTCCGTCGCCTGCCCAGGTCAGGATGTCCAGCAGCACGGGAGGCTCAGGGCGCCGTGAACAGGTCCGAGTTCAGGAACCGAATCAGGTTGCGCATGCGCTGGCGGTCGCGCGCCACCGCGGGGTTCAGGCCCAGGGTCTGCATCCAGACGCGCCCGAGCGCCCTGGCGTCGGCTTCGTTCACGGCCCGGTCGGCAGCGTCGGCTGCGATCTCCTCGGAGTAGACCTCCGCCTTGATGGCCCGGTACCGGTCGCGCGTCGCCCACAGCCGCTCCACGGTGCCGGTGACTCCGTTCGCTTTCAGGTGGTCGCGCGCCACGTCCACGTCCGCGGGCGGGTGCTGGAAGTAGCCCACGCACGTGGTGGAGCCCCGGGGCGAGAAGAACACCGCATGGTCGTGCGTTTTGTCGGGCCGGGCCGACAGGTCGGCACGGTCGATGCCCGCCTTTGTCTTGATCACTGCAGACTCTCCTGGAAGGACACGGCCACATCGTACCGGTCGGGCGGCGTGCCGTCTCCCACCCGCTGGCCTTTCGACAGCGCCGCCGTCAGCACCCCGTAGTACGTCTCGCTGTTCGGGAACGCCTGGGGGTCCATGGCCAGGAACAGGTGCCCGCTCACACCTCTGCTGGATTCCATCGAGATGAAGGCGTCTCGGGTGGTGCGGCTCACCCGGTGATAGCTGCCCTTCATCGTGTAGGCTTCCTGCCGGCGCTCCTGGGTGACGGCCCCATCGTGCGCGACCACCATGCCGCTGACGTTGGCCAGAGACTCCGTGTGCCGCTGTTTCAGGCCGCGGTCGGACTGGAGATACGGGCCGTAGAAGGGTACGCCCAGCTCCAGGTACCCGTCGCTGTTCTGCGTGTCGTCGACCACCAGGCGCACGTAGCGGTACGCCTGATCGCCCGGGTACACGGCCATGAGGCTCACGCCGACGCCGGAGCCGGCGTCCGCATCCCAGGTGGTGGCGTTCACGGTCGGGTTCGTCCAGGCGTCGGTCGCATTCGCCTGGCGCCGCACCTCGGCACTGGTGCTGATGTTGTGGAACGCCAGCAGCCACGACTGGCCGGTGAGCGCGCTGCCCAGGTCCAGGTGCAGGTAGTGCCGGCTCTGGTACGACACGTCGTTCGCGGTGTAGCTGGTGGAGCCGGTGTCGTCGGCCGAGTCGTCGAACCCGATGTCGGGCGCGATGCTGCCTTGCTTCCCGTTGTTGGAGTTCGTGCCGGTCGACCACAGCAGGCCGAACGTGTCGGTGCCGGTGGCCCTGGTGACGGTGAATTTCTTGGTGCTGGTGTCGTACGTGACGGCGTACGTGTTGTCGGTCGCGGCCAGGTTCATGGCCCGCGCCACCTCCGTGGCCAGGTCCGCGCCCGTGGTGTAGGTACCGGCGTCCAGGGTAGCCGTGGCCGCGCCCGTCGTGCCCTCGGTGAAGTCCAGCTTGTCGTTGAACCCGGTGACGATGGTCCAGCCGACCGGCGTGCGCCAGGCGTCGCTCAGAGCGGCGTTCTGGATGCTCGACAACGGGAACGCGGTCTGCGCCCCGCTGGCGGAGAGCACCGTGGCGGACGCCTTCACCAGGTTGTTCCAGTGGAGCCTGGGCGTGCGCGCCATCAGAAGGTCCGATCCGTGCGGGAGCCGTCACCCACCACGATGTCGCGGGTGTCGAGGCCCTGCTGCACGTGCGCGTCCACCTCGCGCCCGTCGATGTGAGCCACCGCCGGCCGCATCGCCAGCGCCTGGACCATCTCGCGCGTCTGCGCCTGCTGCTGGGCCATCGTGTCGGCCACCTGGCGCTGCAGCTGGTCGAAGCGGGCATCCGTGGCGCTCTGCAGCTGGTTCATCGCGGGCGCCAGGTTCTCGACGACGCCGCCGACGACGTGACCGAACAGCGAC
>FUIF01015760.1_pt1 | contig 14216 bp, 28 predicted proteins | sample 1003461 | NCBI WGS metagenome assembly FUIF01 (sample SAMEA80401918, study PRJEB19352) | marine metagenome | reverse complement strand
AAGTGGCTACGACCATAATAGACAGTATCTCAGAGAGCATCATTGATCTGATCGTAGGATCTGATCTGTGGGTATCTCTACACACGGCAGATCCTGGCAAGACCGGGACAAGTGAGGCCGACATTACGACCAGCGGCGGTAACGGCCGGGTGCAGATTTTGAGTGCATCGGGCTGGAATGCGGCGGCGGCTGATGGCGGATCAGGCGGCCGGGTACAGGACAACGCGGCAGAGCTCGACTTTGGGAATGCAACGGCTGATGAGACGGTGACGCACATTGGCATATTCGATAGTGATTCGCCGGGCGGTAATTTCCAGGGCGGCGCTGAGCTGACGACTAGCAAAGATCTCACAACCGGCGAGCCGGTCAAGATCCCGGCAGGCGATCTCGATATAGTCGGGGCCGGCTACCCGTAGACAATGGCAACAATACCGGCAGTCCGTAGCGTATACAGCGATTTTGTCAGCTCAGACACGACGCTTACGCTAGATGTGCCGGCCGGCGTAGTAGATGACGATATTCTGATAGCGTGGATCAACGTCAGAGCAGGCGGCTCGGCAGTGATCACAACGCCGTCAGGCTGGACACTCCAGTACGATCTCGCTCATTCGTTCAGTAGCACTCAACGTCAACTCTGCTATACCCGCGTGGCGAGCTCAGAGCCGGGCTCGTACGATTGGGATTCCGATACCTCGATGGATTACTCTGGCTCGATGGTGGCGGTACAGGATGCCGTCAGCGTTGATTCAGTCGCAAACAATGACAACGATAACGACGAATTTAACGAAGGGCCGTCAGTAACGCCAGGCACTACGGCTGATCTGATCGTACGGTGCTTTGCGAACATAGGCTCCAGTGCGATGTACTACGATGTCGCGCCGGGATATACCGAGCATGACGAGCTGAGGAGCCCTGGCGATTTCCTCTCGCATTCAATCCAGAGCGATGCGCCAGGGAGTACCAGTGCAACAGGGATCGAGACGGCAGACCAGTACATCAACTCCGGGCTCTCGACGCCGGGGAGTTGGTTCGGCATAGCTGGAGCCGTAGTGATCGAGGGCGATCCTACACAGGAGCTGGCGGCTCGATTCGAGATGGGCCTCGACATCGCCGCCGTGATCGAGAAAACACATCACCTCGCGAGCCGGTTAGAGATGGGCCTCGACATCGCGGCGCTGATGCCGGCGTACTTGTCGGCGCGATTCGAGATGGGGCTGGCGCTCAATACCGAGGTGACTATGGAGCGGCTGCTCGCGGCGCGATTCGAGATGGGCTTAGACATCGGCGGGGCGCTGGAAGTTACGCGATTGCTCGCGGCGAGATTCGAGATGGGACTAGATGTTGTTGAGCGCGACATCGGGCCGGGTACCGGACTTGTCATCGAGGACGGCACGCCAGTTGTCGGTATTGCGAGCTCAACGGCAGCACGTGAGGAGATGCGAGCCATAATCAACGGCTTGCGCGAGGGTGACGAATTTATTGTAGTGTTGCCTCAGCAGGGTATTACCGGCATGGCCGGCGTGGCTAGAGTGGTCAAACGGACGGCGAGCGATGACGAGTCACTACAGAAGCTCTCAGTTATCCAGTTCATACCATTCGACGAGGACGTATACACGGCTCGCCAGGCTCGCGGCGGCAGCCCGCCGGCGCGGCAGGAAACAACGGTACAATCCGAGGTTGTACGCCAGGAGCAGGAGCAGGATACGCTCAGGCGGCGCGAGAATCGCCGCAGGGGCTCATAACTACAGATAGAGAGTGATCATGCCGGCACTTACGAATTACGCGGTAGAGGCGATTCTCGCGGATATATTGCGCGGCGTGGCTCACGGCTTGCCGGCAACTATGTATGTGGGATTGAGCACCAGTGATCCGGGCGAGACAGGGGACACCAGCGGCGAGCCGTCAGGCAATGGCTACGCGAGAGTCGGCGTAGACAGAGATACTGCCGAGTGGACAGATCCGGGCGCGGGTAATCAGAACGAATCGGACAACGTGGAGCCGGTAGCATTTCCGACGCCTACCGGGACGTGGGGGACGATCTCGCACGTGTTTGTAGCCGATGATCCTACTGCCGGCGAGGTGTGGATCTATGGCGCTCTCTCGGCGGTAACGGCAATCGACGAGAATAGCTCAGCTCCGCAGATCGAGAGCGGCGGGCTCAACTTCCGCCTGGATTACGCGAGTTAGACGATGGCAATAACTCCGAGGACGGCGCAGAGCGGCGTAACGGCATCTGGCGACACGGTGACGATCAATAAACCGGTCGGTGTGGCTGAGAATGACTTGTTGGTAGTGTTGATTCAGGCGCTATCGTTTGAGAAGCCGTTTGAGTCGAGCGATCAGCAGTGGGAGCCGTTGCTAATGTCACTGCCGGGCGACGGCGGTACACGTTGGACGTATGCGGCATATCGGCACGCAACGGACTCTGAGCCGGCTGATTATGAGTTTGTGTTCAGTGGTTCTAGCTCGGGATTCTTGTACATCATGCAAGCGTTTGAGCCGGACTCTGGACAGGTCGCGGTAGATCTAGGGCCGTACGTTCGTAAAGCGTATACCGATACTACTCCATTCGTTGTAGATGGATTCGAGGCACGATCAATAGGGCTCGGCGTCGGACTTGTTACTATCCGAGAGAACAGCGGCGTAGACGCAGCGGTTACGCTCAATGGCACCTGGACTGAGGAAGCGTACGAGCGATCCGGTGCTACGGGTTTGCTGATGGCTACTGATACGTTCTCAACAAACGATCTCGACGATCTGGAGATAACTCCAACACTACAGGACGACGTGGACAACCTCACCGGCGTGATGATGATGCTCTCGGAGCAATCATTCGCCGGCAACGATCAGCGAGTAATTCTGCCGAGGCCACATATCACGAGTGTTAGCACGTTCGGTACATCATTCGTAGTGCCGGCACCGCAAGACATCGTAGATGACGACTTGATCATAGTCGCGGCCGCTCTAAGAGATGACGACGAGACGATAGATACTGTACCGAGCGGGTTTACCGAGCAGCTCGACGAGGCGAGCGCTAACAGTACGAACGTCGCCAGGCTGGCAGTGTTTACCAAAACGGCCAGTTCTGAATCAGGCGATTACACGTTCGAGACGAGCGGTAGTATATGGGCGATGTTTACCTGTTTCGTGATCAAACAAGGCAGCCTGGCATCTCTGAGCCTGGGATCTCGCGTCAACAGTGATACAGAGATTCTCGCGGCGACACTGCCGGCCGTTGGGCCGCCGACAAATGACGAAGCTATAGCCGTATCTCTCGCCGCAGGGTACGACTCTACCGGCGGTTCTGAATGGCTTGCCGACGAGATGAGTCAGGACGGGCATCAAACCCTCGGAGAGTACGAAGTCGGGCGGGTATCAGTTGCTATCGGATTCAACCGAAAACTGACGGCGGCTGAGTTTGGCGAGATAGATGGCGGATTCCTGGCGACCTCTAAAGTAGTCGGATTCCAGATGATGCTCGATCCTGACGACGGGCCAGAGTTCTCGCTCGCTACGGATCTCGGCACGGCGACACTGGAGGGCGAGAGCTCGCTCGTCATGGACGAACTCGGCATCGTCTACGAGATCGTGAACCTGATACCGTCAGGAGCTAGCCGGCTGGAGAATCAACGCGACAGACGCGGCGGTATGCAGAGGCAGATCAGGCGTCAGGCTCGCGATGAATGACATAACGGTACTCGAATTTATCGACGTTGTGAGCCGGGTTGGAATTACGACATTTCTGGCTCTGATCGTCTACCTCGGGTACAAGTGGGATCACAACAAATCAAAAGCGCCGCCGTGGGTGTACGGCTGGATGCTCGATCAGTCCCTAACCAGGGAAAAAGAGGCGCTCTCACGCGAGGAAGAATGGCGCAAGCTATACTACAGAGAATCCGACGCTAACAAGGAATTGCTTAGCAAGGTTGAGATTCAGAATGCGGGGAGCAGTGAGAATCCGAAAGACGGGTAAGGACACAATGATACTGCCGCAGGGAATCACCGAGGATGAGCTCAGAGAGATACACGTACGACGCGAGGCTGAGCTCGAAGCTGAGCAGATCGAGGCGGCAGATCGCGAGGCTCGCATGGCACGCCTGGCCGCAAGGGTTCAGGTCATAGCCAGAGTGGATAATGCTGCTACTCAATAATCTACTGATGTTCGGCGCGATCTCTCTAGCTCTGATCGTCGCCGGTATGCATTCCGCTCTTGCTAACGAATCCAGAATAGACTACCGCATAGCCAGAGAATCGGGCTCGGACCTGCTCGTAAGCGTGGCTCGCTCGATGTTCCTCGATCATATTGCGTTTGCCGTAGCTATGATCGGATTCGCCGGCGTGTTGACATTGCTCTTGATCTCAGATGTCAGAGAGCCGCATCCAGTCACAATAGAAGATTGGGCGGCCTATGGGTTTCGGTATCTGTTCTTGCTATCGCTGATGAGCATTGCCATTCGAGATCGCTCTACCAGGCTGGAAGCCAGACGACAGAGAGGCTGACCATGTATACCCGCGAGACTCACGATCTGCTCGATGTGCAGACAGACGACGCCGACGGGCTGCTAAATTGGTTTGACAAGATCGGGCCGGATTACGCCAGATGGTACGGGAAGCCGTGGGTACCAGTTGAGCGGGATCTCGGAGAAGTGATCGTCGAGGAATGTGAGTTCTACGCTCAGTTCGACGAGCGAGCGAGGCTCGATCCTCTGGCAGTGGCGAGTATGACGGCTCACGAGAGCGCCGGCGGGCAATCGGAGTTTTATATTGTCCGGCACAATCCGTCAGGCATTGGCGCAGTCAACGATAGTCCTAACGATGCTATATGGTTCCCTCACATTCGCGCCGGCATACGGGCAACAGTGGCGCGGCTATTGTGTTACGTCCTCGGAGCCGGTCCATGGGAGCAGGACGCTCCGAGAGCCTCGATAATCAAGGCGAACGGATGGTATGCGACCGTTCGGTATCTGATGGATCTGGAGCAAAAGTGGGCGTACACGCCGGAGCCCGGATACTCGAATACCGAGCCGGCGAGACGATACGGCGGTAATCTGGCAAGTCTAATGAATGACGCGGCTACCTGGATCACTACCGGCTCGAATGATCGGCCGAGAATCATAACGCCGGCGTGGATGGATTGTCTGATCTCTACCGGCCATGCCGGCCGGCCGGGGCTGCCGCTCGATTATGGGTGGGTGACATTTCACGATACAGACAACCGGAGCGCTGGAGCCGACGAGGGCGCACATTGCGGCTACCTGCAGGGCGGTGCCGGCGGCCGTACGGTGAGCTGGCACGCGACCATTGGAGATTCTGGATTCTGGCAACATCTACCCTGGGATGAGGTGGGCTGGCACGCCGGCGACGGCTACAGCGGCACCGGCAATCGAGAGAGTCTCGCGATAGAAGGCACGGTAGACGCCGGCCAGAATTTCGAGCTCGCATATCAGAATTGGGTACACGGCGCGGCGTGGTTCCTTGATCGTAAGAGCCTCGGCGCTGAGCGATTGGTACAGCACAATCACTGGCGATCTCAGCAATTTCCGACGGGTAAGAACTGCCCGCGATGGCTGAGAGACGAGGGCAAGTGGGGCCAGTTCGTCGCCGATGTTACCGAGATGATCAATGCGACTCCGAACGGTGACGCTCCGGTAGTGAATGATCCGAACGCTCGCTATTACACAGAGTATGGCGGTAAGTGGATCATAAACTCGCGAGAAGTCAGAATGCTCGAATTCTTCGAGAGCCTCGGCGGCGTGGCGAGCGAGGGCTATCCTATGGCCGGGATGATCCAGAATGAGGACGGCGTATACCGGCAGCTCATGGAGAATAGCCTACTCGAATTCTGGCCGGCTGAGAACGTGTACCGTCGAGGCGGGCTAGGGCAGCGGTACGGCAAGCTCTATAATGCGGCGACAGATGCCGGCGTAGACATCGGATTCTACGGCTAATCTTCGACACGTATCGAAAAGTTGGAGCAATGGTAGACGTATCGAGCCAGGAGATCATGCTAGGGACGTTCGGCACGCTGACGGTATCGGCGCTGCTCATGCTCGTTATGCAGACGCTTAAGGATATATTCCCTGGGCTCAGCGGCCGAAAAGCGATTGTTACCGTGTACGCGATTGCCGGCGTAGTGACCGGAGCGCTGATCTATCAGTCAGATCAGGCTAGCGACATCGGCGATGCAGTGACGACAGCGGCCGCATTCGTGGTTGTGTTTATATCTATCGGATTCCTCGCGCAAGCCGTCTATGCCAAAGTGTTTGGCCGGCGGCTGAGTCTCGACGGGCTGAGCCTCGACGAGCTAAACGAAGTGGCAGTACAAGTCAGCAAGCGGATCTCGGACGAACGTGCTAAATTAGAAGCATCTGAGAGCCGCGACAATCAACGCTAAGGGGCCGGAATCATGCGAGCTGACGTATCATACTCACGAGGTGGCAACCCGCCGGAGAATTATCACGTTGACAACCAGGCGGCCGATGTGAATACGGCGATGTTTCAATACGACGGCGACGCTCGCCGAGGGACGGTATTAGTTCAACGGTACGACGCCGGCGAGCTGGAGCTAATCAAGATCCAATTGCGGCTGACGGAGGCCGAGGACAAAGCGCTAAGAGACTCAATGGCGGCCGTTGTGGTTGAGGAGATCGAGTAGTGGTGGACATATACGGCGTCGAGCCGGAGATCGAGAACATACACGATCAGATCAACTCGCCGAGGATTGAGATCACGGTAGATCCTCGCGGCCGTGCTAACCTGACGATTCTGTTAGGTCAGCTCGGTGAGACTGATCAGATTACGGCTTACACTGCCGAGGCTATCAGAGTTTGGGCTGACGTGATGGAGATGGCAGCGGGCGAGTTGGAGAGATTCAGCTAGAATTGTCGCGCCGCGAGGGACAGGGCATACTCGCGGCCAAACAGCGAGCGGCCGGACTGTAACAGGTCCGGCCGTTATACTTATCGGGCTCTGTAGACGCAGAGTACAACCCTGTAGAGAGTGCCGGTGAGAGTGTCTAACTCGCCGGCGCTTTGCTTTGCGGGATCTCGATTGTGGGCTAGACCATAATAAGCACCTCGGCGCGAGGGGAGTACCTCGCCTACCCGGACCATATTACTATTGCACGTGCAATAACCATCAGGCATACTACTGGCAGAGTTGAGACAGTCACACAGAGAGGACAGATCCAGTGAGACACCGAGAGATGAGTCATAAAGACATGAACAGCGGCCGGATCAATTACGTAGTGGTAGCCGGCCATCAGGACACGCACTCGCGAACTTCCCTCGTGGTTCCGTTGTTTGAGACGCCAGGACCGAGCGGCGACCTGAGAATGACCGGCGGCTTTGCGGTGATCTCTCAGAAGCCGGACGCGCCGACGTACGACCCTGATGCGCTGATCTGGGATTGGTTCCATTGCGGCGACAATTACACGGCAGCGCTGACGAAGTATCAGGAATGCGTCGAGGAGCGCTCGTAACAGAATCAGGCCGGGCTCGATCAGGAGCCCGGCCGCTCTGATTGGAGATCACAGATGAATGCGCCGGTAGTCACCGAGCAGGACAAGACGATAATAAAGGCCTTGTGTGTTACGTTGAGAAGCATCAACACCGAGCGGCTAGAGCAGGTGCTCGAAGTGTCCAGGAATCCAGAGCGGCCGCAATACTGGCGACTGTGCCGGGCGGCTCGGCTAGTGCTCAGAGAGAGAGCTTAACAATGGCAATATGGAATATACCGGAGCCCGGCACAGGCGGCGTCCCTTGTAAGCGCAAATGCGAGCATCTGGATTGTGAAGAATCGCGTCAGATGGCGGCGAGAGTATGTAGCCAGTGTGGCGAGGAGATCGGATACAATCGTGATTTTATGATTGCTAACTCTATCCTCGGCTACGATGTCTACTACCACACCGAGTGCTGGCACGAATTCCAGGATCAACAGATGGAGGCAGCAAGTGCAGATTGATTACACAGTAAAGGCGAGGATCAACTCTCGCGGTGGTTGGTACGCCATTGCACACTCGCATCCAGATGGCCGGCTATTGAGCGTCACAGGCGACTGTCGAACGCCAGAGGATGCTCGCCGCTCTATGAGCGTAGTTATGGGAGTCAGAGGCGATAACGAGTACGTGCTGATACCATCTGATCCTGACGAGATCGAGCTCGAATTGAGAGCGAGTGAAAGGGAGCGTTTGGGCTAGATCAGTGTGGAGTCTCAGAGCGGCCGGCACCACGGCCGGAGCCGGCCGCTCAACTTAGAGAGGTGATATGGTGAGCTGGAAGGTTCCGAGCGTATTGCTACCCGGCGCTGATCTCGCAGCAGCAGATGATTATGCGCTCGACGAGGTAGACGAGTACCCGGCGGTGTGTGAATGGTGCGGCCTGGAGCTCGACGAGGACGCGCTAGAGAGCAGTATGGATGTCTGCTCCGAGTGTATCGAGGCATGGGATCAGCACAAACGCGATGGCTAAGGACTATCGCCGGCGGCATCATTGCCAGAGATGTCTAAAGCGATTTAAGCAGTGGGGTAATGCGCTCGCTGCCGGGCATGTATGGTGCTCCAGAGCTTGCCGGCGTCTCGACACCGGCGAGGAGCGGCCGCCATTCCCTGATGATGATGGGTACATCGAGGTTTGGGATGATATGCGCCGGCGGTATGTCCTGGAGCACCGGCAGACGATGGTAGTGCTCGACAATCCTTACGTTGTTGTGCATCACCGAGACGAGAACCGAGCGAATAACGAGCCCGAAAATCTGGAAGTGCTCGGATGGTTTGAGCACATAAATGAGAGGCACTGAGAACGTGACAGACTTTGCGACCGGACGGCCGGCGATGATCTCGAAGTACAGGGAATCCGGCGGCGCGGGAATCATCGTCGAGTTTGATCAGTACGAGACATTACATGCGATGGTGATCGCGATGGGGCTCGAATTGGAGCTCTATAGTGACACCGAGTATTACCCGGTGACGGTATCTATTGCGCCGCTGGAGATCCGAGGCTCGATAGCATTCCGGCACATTCAGTACACGCCGGCAGAGATCGACGATCCAAAGGATGCAATTCGCGAGCTCGTCGAGCGGCAGGCTGCCGGCGAGTCGCCGAGCCGCGAGGAGTGGCAAGCCGCGCTGATGCGGTAGAATCAGAGCCCGCCTCGCAGTGGGATAGAGCCCGGCCGTATGACGAGAGCGGTCGGGCTCAACTCGTTAAGTACCTGAGCCGGCAGGACGTTTATACTATTGCACGTGACAATATATATCAGGCTATACTCTGATCAGAGTTGAGACGCAGTACAGAAGGGCGCAGAGATGCACAAGGGACAGATCGGCGACAAGGTAAAGGTTCTCGGCAAAGGTGGACACTATCACGGCCAGATTACCGGACACTTCGCACCTCATTACATTATCTGGAGCCGGCAGCACGGATTCACCAGAGAGTACCCGATCAATGTTCTGATCACCGAGAAGGCCGACAAGTCGCCGGCGTTCGTGCTCGGAGCCCGGTACAAGGGCGAGAACGCCAGCGGGCCGATTGAGGGCCGGCTCGACGGCTACGAGAAGTACGGCTACTTCGCGGATCTGATCGACGACAACGGCGAGTACCATACGGCGTACGTTCCTAGCCTGGAGATCGTCGAGGAATAGACACAACAGAGCCCGGCACTGAGCCGGGCTCGATCATTGCCAGAGAGGCGGCATTATGCGAGAGAGATTCGAGCACTACACATTCCAGTACGCGAGCCTGGAGATCATCCGGCACGCTGACTCGATCATTGCGGAATACCAGGCTGCCGGCTACACTTTGACGCTCCGGCAGCTTTACTACCAGTTCGTCAGCCGGGATCTGATTACGAATACTCAGAAGTCTTACGACCGGCTCGGCCGAATCGTCAGCAGGGCGAGATTGGCAGGCTTGCTCGATTGGTCAGCCATTGAAGACCGTACCCGGAATCTTCGAGGGATCAATACTCTTGATTCGCCGGAAGATGCGATGTTCCAGGCAGCCGACAGATACGCGCTCGATGCCTGGGAAAAGCAGCCGGCGCGAGTCGAAGTATGGATAGAGAAGGATGCGCTTGTGGGCGTTATCCAGAGAGTGTGTAACGAGCACCGGGTAGATTATTTTGCTTGCAGAGGGTACGTCAGCCAGAGCGAGCAGTACCGGGCCGGTAAGCGATTCGAGCGGTATCACCGGCAGGGACAGAGCCCGATAGTGATTCACCTCGGCGACCATGATCCGAGCGGTGTGGATATGACGCGAGACAATCGAGACAGGCTCGCCATGTTTGCCGGTGTGGGCGTCGAGGTTCGCCGTATAGCGCTCAATTACAATCAGGTGTTGGAATATGAGCCGCCGCCGAATCCGGCCAAACTGAGCGATTCTCGCGCACCTGATTACATTGCTAATTACGGCCGGGAGAGTTGGGAGCTCGACGCGCTCCGGCCGCAAGTCATAGATGAGCTCATTCGAGCCGAGATCGAGACGATACTCGATAGAGATCTATTCGAGAGCCGGCTGGAGCTGGAGCGAGAGCACAAAGAACGAATCAGAGAGCTCGCCGGCGCGATATAATCCAGGAGCTCGCTCACATCACGCCTCTGAGCCCGGTTGCGGCCGGGCTCTCTCTTGTTGGTACCCTCGACGATAGGACCATATTACTATTGCACGTGCAATAGAGATCAGGCATACTTGTCTCAGAGTTGAGAGTCACTAACAGAGAGGCAATAAAAGTGACACAGGTATTCAGCCAGGGACCGACAGAGCAGACGCTGGAAACAATCGAGTGGTGTAAAGAGAATAAAATATCCGGGCTCGTGGTCGGCGCGTGGGTTTGGGTAGAGTTTGAGGAGAAGCCAGACGCCGATACCAGAGCGGCGCTCAAAGAGGCCGGGTTTCGATGGATCAAAAAGCGCGGCAAGTGGGCGCACAATGGCGGCGTCAAGAGCCGGGCCGGCAAGGGCGCACCGTGGCACAAGTACGAGACGCAAACAATAGACGCCTAACCAGGGGAGCAAACAGGGCGCGGCGTGGGGCCGCGCTCTGTTTGTATTCTGAGAGGATCGAGTAATGAGCGATCAGCAGATTAGAGCCGCCGAGCGTAAAGCAGCTCAGCTCGCGATGGATGGTGCAGACCATCGAGAATATGCTCAGTGGCTGATGAGAGCTCACGCCGAGATTGTGGCCGGCTCGCCGAGTCTCGATTACTGGAGCACACTCTACGCAACGCTCTGGAGTGATTGCCGCTCGTACGGATGGTCGCAACTTTGGCTACAGATGAAGTCAGCGCTAATGGTCTATCGGCAGGACTAAAATACTATTGCACGTGCAACAGTTATCAGGCATACTGTTTACAGAGTTGAGAGCGCACACAGAGAGGCACGGCACAAGATGGCTTACAGACCTAAGGCTGAGATTCTGGCGAGAGTCGAGCGAGAGTACACCGGCCGCACAATCACGATGCAGGACATACGGTACTCAGAGATGCTGCCGATACTCCAGGCGGCCGTAGATTCTGATGAGCGTATCGAGAAGTACGTAGCCGGCCTCGGCCGATTCGCTCTAAGCTCTCTGTTTGGCGCGATGGATCAGGCCGCGATCAATTCGGCTGACAAGTACACAGTACGCTAGAGAGGCGGAAACAATGACTCACGAGGAGATGATCGAGCGAGCCGAGGAGATCCAGCGAGAACTCGGCGAGCTGACGCAACAGGCGCGAGAGCTATACCGAGAGGTTCCTAAATTTACGACGGCCGGTAAGTCAATGCGGGATAGTACCGAGCTGATGGATCGAGCTACCAGGGCTCTAACCGGCATTACCGGCGTTATGGTCAAGGACCGGAGTAGCGAGCGCCAGGGTGGCTAGTGTCTACCTGATTCACTTCGAGCAACCATACAAGCACGCCAGGCACTACCTCGGATTCTCTGAGGATGTGCCTGGCAGGATCAGAGCGCACCGGCGCGGCAAGGGCGCTCGGCTGATTAGCGTAGTCAACGATGCCGGGATAGATTGGGCCGTTGTCAGGATCTGGCGGAATATGACGCGGGCCGACGAGCGGAAACTTAAGCACCGGCGCGATGCACCGGGATTGTGTCCGGTATGTAGAGGTGAGGAGAGCTACGATGAGCTCAGATCGAGAGAAGCCGAGATTACGGCCGATCATACCTAGGCCGGCAGACGAGCGCTCAGAGCGCAATCTCGGCCGCATTGCGAGGGCTGCTCAGAAGTTCGGCGCGGCCGCGTTCGTCGCCGGCCTCGCGGGCCGGTATCACGCGGCCAGGCACGCGAACGCGCAATACGAGAAATACATAGAGCTTGTCTATAACCTGCAGAGATACTCGCAGGCTGAGATCGTCGAGATAGAGGAGATGATTGATTACATCGCCGCCGAGACGTATCTCGACAGAATCGCGGCCGCGAGGTGGCTGAGCATTGCGTACCAGGATCTCGCAGATAAGGGAACAGTACCGGCCGGCGTCGAGGGAGTCCAGCGAGCGGCTAGAATCGTGGTAAGCAGTGAGTCAGGTTAAGCGGCTGCCGTTGAGCTCGATTGTCAACGCTCAAACCAAGGCACGCAAAGTCAAGCCGGAACATGAGCAGATCATGTACCGGGAGTCTTACAGGTTCAAGTCATCGAGCCGTAGTAAGACGTACGTAGCCGAGCGTTGTCGGCAGGGCTGGCGGTGCGAGTGCGAGGGATTCGAGTTTTCGGGCTGGTGTTATCACCTCGGCGCTATCATGGTCATTGCCGAGGCGGAAGGGTGGGCGTTCTGGCGCACCGAAACAAGGCGCTAATTCACTACGAGCGTCTCGCTGCCGGCGCTGCCGGCCGGCTCGTCGAGTTCGCCAGGCTATACGTTGAGGCTACAGAATCGACGCTAAGCGCTCACAGAGACGAGCTCAGCTCAGCAGACGCCAGGGCGGTAGATGTGGCCGTAGAGGAGCATCTGGCGGCTCTCAGGGCTACTGCCGACGGATGGCGCAGGAATATGGAGGCAGCACAGAGAGAATACCGGGCAGCTCGGGAGATGGTGAAGTCAATCAGTCAGAACATAGAGAGGCTTAAATGAGCGACAGGAAAGAGATTCTAAACACGATTCAGCACGCGGCTAATGACGCGAGCGACGCTGCCGGTCGAGTGGAATTCGACGTAGATGGACTAGCTCGATCTCGACTAAACACGGACGCTGAGGCGGCTATTGCGTTTGTTGAACAGTTGCAATCGAGAGCCCTTATGGCGGGGCCGCTTGATGTCGCGCAATTGATCAGCGACGCGATGCAAATCCAGGTTCTTGCTACTTCAATGCTGATGACGGTCGTACACGCCGGTGTCACAAGAAGATCTCACGAGATCGTGGATGCTGCACTCGTCGCATTCTCGACGGGAATCGAGCAAGAGCTCATTCAACTGGCAGGGGGTGCCAACAATGGGACTCGATGATGCGGTGAACGAAATACAGGATTCTCGGCATCAGCTCGCCGGCAATCGGCCGGTGCAGTGGCGACAATTCGAGGAGATTCTCAACGCGACACAAGACAGAAGCGGTACGTACGCGGACGTGGCCGCTGAGCATTTAAACAATGTCATTGTGAGTGGCGCGGCGTCTATTCAGGAGATGGTGAATTCTAAGGGCGATTGGCTCGATGGTTGCGACGTGCACGCCGGCACGATGAGAGCAGAGAGTGGCCGGCAGAGATTCGAGGGTAAATACCTGGATGCTATTCAGGCTGAAATTGACCGGGTACGGAGGGAGTACCGAGGTGCTATCACCCGCCGAGATGCCGCTCGACGAGTATCTGAGCTCGTCGCGAATCTTCGATACGCGGCGAAACAAGAGCGCGAGAGCTACGCTGAGGAGTTCGCGAGCTCGGATGATGAGCCCGTATACGTAGATCTCGCGGACGCGACGAACTCAGAGCACGAGACGGTTACTCACGCGGCGTTGCTCGACGAGGACGGCAGCGCGAGCATCTACCCGCTGACTGATGTTGCCGGCACGCTCACGCTCGACGGTGACGCCGGCAAGTTGTTGAGATTCGCCGAGATCATGCTAGAGCTCGGAGTGATCGAGCACGGCGAGCCGGCCGGATCGTTTAAGCTGGTATCATCCAGTCAGGAGTAAATTCCTGGGTGCAACAGAGCTCCGGCTACGGCCGGGCTCTGTGCTATATAAAAGAGTACCGGCCGGGCCCGGACTATATACCTATTGCACGTGCAATAG
>FUIF01003974.1_pt1 | contig 14217 bp, 17 predicted proteins | sample 1003461 | NCBI WGS metagenome assembly FUIF01 (sample SAMEA80401918, study PRJEB19352) | marine metagenome | reverse complement strand
ACCATACCAGACGCAGTTAGAATCGGATATATTTCTCGTGCCGAACAGTACGCCGATTTCACCACCCTCTGAAGCGCTCGGTGCGCTCACATCATCAAGATCACTTGAAGTAACAGATGATGATGAACTGCTTACCGATGCTGCGGTAGCGTAAGCAGCTATCGCTACTATCGCCACTATTGCCACATACCACATAAAACTCTCCTTACACTATTGCGCTTGCACCGAATGGATTTGCGCCTGGGATGTATTTGAAACCTCCGTGATTTAGGAGGTTGTTGAATTTATCTTTACATGTACCTTTGAGCTTATTGCAGCCCGGATACAACGTTATCGCAAGCGATCCAGATTCGGCAAAATTGTCTTCCAAATACCGATTCCGCCTTACAATTGTTATCTGATCCCCAACGTGACTAGTGATCAGCCTGTGAGATCCGTCGCCAAACTCGACTGTCCCACTGTTAAACCATCCGTCATCGTAACTGTCAGCGGCAGATATGGTTAACACGTAATAAGTCGCGGCAGATATTGCACCACTTACAGCATAATCTGCCTTGTTTACAGCTGCAACAGTCACTAAATAGTGAGTGACGGCAAAGGCGCTGATATTTAGCCCTCACCCCGTACCGCTTCATAGATGTAAATATAGACTCGCATTCAAGCTCTAATATCTTTCCGGAAAAACCGTGAGAGGATACACGCCCCTTCCAGTAGATGATTGTATCGTCCTCACCGAACTGCCCACGATATAGCGAAAAAGTGAGCGATGTTTCAGGTGACCATCCTTTGAATATGTCAGCTATATCAGTATCAATCGGGATCTCTATTGTAAGACTGTTTTTCGACATATCCTCCGACTGCTTGACTGAGCTATGCGTAATTGCAATAGGGCTCCATGTCTCATCGTCTTGGTCTATCTCATCGACGTAATCTGTATATCTGTAATACGTGCCATTATAATAAAACTCATACAAAAAATAAGGCCTGCTTGATTCAATTGAAACCTCTGTTAGATCATAGGTCATTCTGGAACCTCCATTATCGCTATTTTAACGTCACACACTTTTGCTCCGGCATGTGAAAATTCAATGCTATCAGAATTAAACCGCATTTTTGGCATTCTGCAAATCATTTCCACTTCATCTACAATAAGCGAGACACCGAGCGCACTATCCAGATAGATCAGCCGGCTGGTGTCATCCACATCTTCCCAGCTAACTATCTCTGCAAACAGTAATGTGCCGTCTGTTTTGACAATGCAAATGTGGCCTATATAACTATCATCTAAAGCGGTGTTGGCAGTAACCGCCAAATAATCCTGAGTATCAGTAGCGCTGTTTTCAATGATAAAGTCCATTGTCCATCGAGGTACATAGAACGAGCCTTGCTTCCCACGCACATAATACAACCACTCTTGAAACGCACGCACTTCGGCTAATGTGTTAAAGCTCCAGCTTAATCGACCTGTCGTCACTGGGTAATTGTATGATTCTGTATAGTGTACCGGCCCGGCTATATTATCAAACTGTTCATATTCCCTAGTATTTGATTCTTCTATTGAGCTTGATAATACCGGTCGGTCAGTAACTACATAACTATCATTATACTCTTCATACGGTTGTGCAGCAGTGAGATTCATATTGGTGTCAATAATAAATTCCTGCTGTGTTGTGAAGAACTGCGCTGCATATTTGCGGAATGAAAAATCACCGACAATATGACAAGGATAACAAGGCATGATCAGCGCGTTACTGTAGCTATCATCAATCGCGTCAAAAGTGATGCTGGTGTCGTCCAAAGCAGTCACTTCAAAAACTTCATAATTGCCATTGGACCCGATTATAAACCCATATTGACCAACCTGAAAACGGCGTATTGTGGTATCTACATTGAACGATGTTGCCCCGGCATCAACTCCACCAGCGCTGTGGTATTCATTCCATAGCGGGATCAGAAACTCATCAAGCGTCCATGTCCGAGCCATCACCGTTGCCGCCTCGATTTCCTGTGGCAATAGATGAAACTCATACTCCACAGAAATCCGTGGGACATTGCGCAGGCATAAACGCTGTTCAGCAGACGGGCAGCGGAGGACTTCAGTCTTCCACTGTAGTGTCTCTGTTACTTCTTGTTGAGGTGGAAAAGGCCATACATTCATTAGAAACTGCTCGCTCTTCTAACTGATTCCGGATTATTTTTAATAGTGTTCATGATAACATCCTCTCCGGCACTTGAACCCATATAATCAGCCATAACAGACGGATCGATGTTATTAACAATACGGAGATTGTTGTTAACATCACCAGTGCTGCCTTGTGAGCCACTGTCCTGAGCACCAGCTATCATATCTGCCGTTTCTCTTCGACTGCGCACGTTTGCCGGTCCTGAAACAAGCTCTGGGCCGAACTCACCAACGAGGCCGACTTTGCCTTGCGGTATTGTACCACCATTGTCATATGTACCGCTAAACTCTGTGCTGCTAATAGTGCTCACGATACTTGCCGTAGCAGCGGCAACGGATGCCATAGCTGCAAGGTTAGCAGGCCATGGGTTAGCGGCAGCTTCAGCAATACCTGTCTGGATAGCAACAATAGAGTCCGCGATAGCAAACGCTTTACTGACCGCAAACATCGCCTTATACGTTTCGCTTTGCTCGCCTGCAAGATCACTTGCAATGCTAGTTAGAGAGTCGGCCATGCTCTGTGCTGACTCTTTAACCAACGCGTTACGTTCATCTTCTAATGTTTGTATCGCGGCAAGACGCTCTTCAGTAAGCGCAACTTCAAGCTCTGTTCTAGCCTCTTCTGTTAACTCTGCGTTATCAAGTATCAGCTCTTTTCTTGCGTCATAATATTCTTGTAGCTCTTCCAACTGGGTATCGTAGTCGTTAGTTTCTTCTCTGCTTGATAAAACCTGTTCAGCAAACTCTTCATCAAGTTTAGCTTTTAGTTGTTTTTGCTGCTCTGAGCCCTCGGCAGTATTCTCCAGTATAATGGCTAAACGCCTGTTGTAGCTTTCCTGGATAACATCTTCTTCTGAGCGTAGGGATTCAACCAGATTTTCAAATTCAGCACTGCGATCCGTTGTTACTGGTTCAGATTGAACGCCTGCACTAACGCTATCTGCGCTACTTGTTGGAGCTATGCCAAACCCTGCAAGTGCGTCAGTAGTTGATGATTTACGTGCCTCAAGTTGCTTGTCATAAGCATCGCGAAGCTCATCTGATTTTTTGATCTGTGCATCGAACGAGGCAGTGGCAGCATCTTTTTCTTCCATGATGCCGACGATAGAAGATCGCCTTGCCTCGCGTGTCACTTCTGCCTGTTTCTCAGCTCTAGCAAATGCATCGTTTGCCATGCCTGCCGCAAGGCTATCAAGCTCTTGCAGTCGAGCTTCGAGATCAAACTCGTCATCACTAAACGGATTTATAGCATCACCGATCGCCTGCCCGTATGCTTTTGATTTCTCGACGAGCTTACCAAACTCAACGCCAATGACGTCAGCAAAGGCTTGACCGTATGCCTGACCGTAATCGACAAGCGCAGCGATCTCAACAGCCATTAATTGGATCACGGTCCTGATATTTGTTGGCATGTTTTTAAATGCATCAATTATGAACGCGATTGTTTCTTGAGTTGCACCAGCAAGCCCTTCACCTTCAGATGTACCAAGAAAGTCGTTCCAATATTCAGCAATTATGCCGACGGTCGTTACTATATCGCGGCCCATGTTATCAAACTGACCAGCGATAGCGCTTAAATATGCTTCGGTCTGTCCAGACGCGAGCATGGCATTTAGCTCGCCAATGATATCGATAGCCATCCGCACGCTATCTGTAACAAGCGAACCGACACCAAGATTGCTAATGTTCAGCCACAGCTTATCCCACTCATCGCCAAGGTTAGATATAGCACCGTCCAGAGTGTCCATTCGCTGCGCCATAGCACCTGCAAAATTAACCTCGCCGATACCGATAAGATATTCCTCGATTTCTGCAGCGTTTTTTTCCGATGGTAGTGGTTACGCCTTGGAATGTGAGTGATACATTATCACCTTCAGAGCTTGCTTTAATACCAAACTCTTTTAGGCGTTCGAACTCACCAGTGGATGCGTCAGCAACGGCCTCAATCATCTGGTTTAGATCTTTACCCATTGCAGAGGCAGTATTCCCGTAGCTCTCAAGCGCGGCTTCTGACGGTGTTAGGCCAAGGTTTACAAGTTTAGTAAACCCTTCTGTTGCTTGCTGTAGGTCGTAAGGCGTGTTGGATGCGAAGTCCTGAATGGCTTGAAAAGCAATTTCAGCTGACTCTGCCGACCCAGTTGCAGTTATCAACTGAGCATTCAGGACTTCAAACTCTCTTGTTATTGATGTGATCTTGCTGAGCGATGCAATAGCACCTGCCGCCGCCGCCGCTGGACCTGCAAAGCGCGTAAATGATGCTGTTAGACCATCAGTGGCACGCTCAGCCTTTGCGCCGCTTTTAGTGAGGTTTCCCAGTCGCTTATCTGCGACCTCAGCCTCTAATGATTGAACCCTTATCTGTAGGCTTGCTGTATCAGTCATGAATGACGCTCCAATATAAACGATCGAGCGTGCGTATTAGATCAACCTCCCATGCTTTGATAGATTGACTGGTTAAATCCGCCCAACTCTTAATCTCAGTAAATGTTAACCACTCACCAGTTCGCATCTCAAGATACCAGTTCCAGATATAGCGTAGCTCTTCAGGAAACGGCGGCTGCTCCACTAGCTGTTTTGGTTTGACACCTGTTGTTTTCCATACCTGCATAAGATGCTCGCGCACTTTTGATTTAGATTGCTTTGCACCTTTAGCAGTTTTCGTTTTAAGCGGTTTTTTCTAATTCTATCTCAGACTTAGCCCACGCACAGAGCTCTTTTACTTTTTTGAAAAGAACGCTGCTCGTTTAACTGCAAATCGATTTACTGCATCCGCAATTTGCGGAGCCTCTTTTAAAAAGCTAATGACATTCTTTTTAGTGCATTTTTTTTTCAAAAGACCAGTCAGCGACTAGAGCAGAAATAGCTTCTAGCTCTGTATCTCGCACTGCTTGAGCTCGTTCATCGTCATCATCAATAGATGCAATGTCAATAGCCTTCCGCTTTGCAGCCGACTCTGCTTTTCTGTATTCATCTGAATCAACGCCACGGCACAAGATCCAATGCTCTGATCGTGTGCCGTCGAGGTTAAATAGAGGTAGCTTAACCCCGTCATTTGCTTTTTGTCTTGTATAGAATTGTTCCATTAGTCTGGGTCCTTAATGGTTTATTTAGTTTTTAATTAATTAAGCCGTCACACGCTCGATTAAGATATTTGTATCTTCATCAGGATCTAATAGAGCCTGGAAAGGCATTGTCAAAATAATTGGTCCAGTGCCGGAAACATCAGGCTGACCACCGGTGTATTTGATCCGTGGGATGCGGTAGCGCTGCATATTCCCGTCACTATCTGGCAAGCGGAATGTTAGGCTTGAATCTTCTTCATCAAGGAACTTATCAACAAGTGTTGAGTCCTCAAAATAAGCAGTGATCTGACCAGTAAGGTTAGAATCACCAACAGACGGATAAATAGAATCTTTGCTGCCGACCACAAATCTCGGTTCAATGCCATTCTGCAATGTTAGGCTGATCTCAGTAACAACAGCAATAGTGCTTCCGCCTTCATTTATGGTGCCGGTGAAAGAATCTAAAGGCTCTGTCTCTGACACATCGTTGTAAGTTGGCGTACCGAGATCTGTTAAATCAACTGCAGTCTCATGGCTTTGCCCGATAGTGCTCAATGTGCCTGTTATGATCGAGTTCGCAGAAATCGTAAGCTGAACCGAGTTAAACTCAACACCACGATAAATGTAATACGGCTTATCATCGATATCAGTAAAGTTACGGACAAACGTGAATGAGGAACGCTCGGTACCTGCGCTGATAGATTCAGCAGCTAAAACAAGCTCATCACCGCCGCCAGTTTCTGCACCGTGCGTCCCATCTACCGGTGTTGTGGTCATGGTAAGCGCAGTCACAGCAGTGATAACAGACTCACCGTTGTAGCCGCTACCAGTAAAGCCGCTCGCTGTAACGGTCTGGCCGACGCTGAAACCGTCATCTAAAAAGCTACCGGTTGCGCGTTCATATCCAGACGCAGTTGCGTCAATCGTGGTGGTGCCGGTTGTTGCTGGTGAAGTCCAGTCAGTGGACATCAAAACGCCCTGCAAGAAATCGTCGAAACTATCGCAACTTAGTTCAAAGCCGATGTCGCCAGCAACCTGATTAGATCCAAGGCGGAAATCAGACATTTGGCGATCACAGCGGATCTCACTGGATTGCAGGCTATCTTTATTTAGCCCAAGGCTGATACTTGTAATTCTGATTTGATCCAATGCTGGATCCGATGGTGTTACACCATACTCTGTTTCTTTAACTGCGTAGACGCAGTGCAGGCTACCATTTGCCATGATAATCTCCTATGAGCGCGTTGTTCGCGCATAATATGTAATAGATAAAATGACGCGATAGTAGCCACCCACATAGCGCCCGGGCCCGACTGAACAAGACAGCACTTTGACCTTTTGAGTATTATATACCAAAGACTTGCCAGCTGTAAAAAAAGAGGCTAACTCATCAGCCTTCTCCAGCACTGTGCCGGTGCCTTTGTTTTTAGGGTAATTTATATCAATTTGTAAAACACCCGGGTGATTGTCTTCTCCGTATGTTCCTATGGTTACCGGATCACTCTCACCGCGCAGGTTGTGTAACTGTATCCACAAACCATCAGGCTCACTTGTTAGCGGGCTATTTGGGTAACCAGTTGGTGTCGAGCTATCAACAGATAACACCCCTGCAACAAGAGCCTTTTCAATTTCAGTATAATTAGATGCCACGCGCTACCTTCCTCGCATTGTTTTTTACTATGCTATCCCATCTTAGCGCATTAACGCGCACCATTCCATCTGGTGCTTTTAATGAAAAGCCATTAGCAGTGTAGCCCTCGCCTCCTTCCGGTGGGTTAGGATATCCGCCATATTCAACAACATACGCATAAGGCATATTATTAGTGAGGTAAATATCTCTGACAAGATCAGTAGCAAGTAATGTTCGCTCTATGCGTGAGATGGTTTGCTGGCCGCTTGAATCACCATCAGTTGTTGTCTCTGAGCTACCAGAGCCTATTTGCGCAAACCAATTATTTCTCAGCACGCCTTTTTTTACCGGAGTTTCCATCACAACAGCAGAAAACAAATCGAACGATGACATACGCTTAACTTTTGTTACGTTATCTATCGATTTTTCATGAAATGCTGCTAACTGTGATGTAAAACTCATCGCGATACGTCCAGCATATACACAACGGTAATATCAGCCGGCTTAATTGGTACGAGTTTAGATAATGGAAACCAACTGCCGTCAACCTGGACTTCTTCGCCCTCGGCAGGATCTGCGCTAGATTTAAGAATCAACGTTTTAGTACCGATCCAGTTTGCCTCGCCATCGTTGGCAAAACTTTGCGCTGTTTGTTGATCTGCAACAAGTCCGGCAACTGTTCGGGAGGTGCCGTCCGTGGCTGACAGAGTATCTGCGTCATAATCTTGCGAGCCCCTAACTGAGTACGTTGTACCAAGCTCATCAATGACCTCATCAACTTCTTCAATCAGCTCGTTATAAAAGCAATCCGAATCTGCCATTATTTTTACGCCCTTATTGTGCCTGCTCCATTTGCAGCAGTTGTATATTGCCTTGCAAGTTTGTCTGCAAGCGGGAATTTTAGCCATGTCGCATCAGTTGCCATGCCACGATATTTAACAGTCGTTGTTATAGGCCCGACAACAGTTGTCTTGCTTTCTATATCTTTTGCTGTCTTACTAGACGGCGACGGATACAGCGTTGATGAGTCCGCTTCTTTTGCGTATAAACAGATCGCTTTTTTCCAATCATCAGGCACACCATCGACGCTTTTTCCATAGCGGTTATACAGATACAGCCTTGGGAACTCAAGCTCCTGATCTTCGTCTTCAGGCTCACCCTGTAGTTTGTCACCCCATCGCATATCAGCGTATTCTGTGGCAGTCATTAAGGCAGATTGCTTTGCATCATCGTCTTCAGCCCAGTCGTCACCTAAGTAATCATTAGAAAAATCTAAAGTTACATAGGAGGTGGCGTCTTCAACGATTGTGCCATCTTCAACAACAAAATCCATTTAAAACACCTCTTCTAACGCCCATACAAAACTTGGACCAGAAGCATTATCCGTTCCACCGTTAACAGAAAGCGTCAATGGAACATAGCTGATTGAGCCAGACCCGGAATCGTACATAGCAAAACGCAAGTATTCCCCGTCTAGCCATTCGGACACTGCAGAGAATTTAGTACCAGAAGCTTCATTAGCACTTGACACCTCGACTGAACGTGCGCTGCCTGCATTTTCTGTCCAAGTTGCACCGTCTGAGCTACGTTCTGACCACACTTCAACGCGGCTTGCTGCACCAGTATTATCGGGTTGATAACTGAATGTTCCCGTCATTGTCAGTGTGCGTCCGCTGTTATTCTGGACAGCACCCTCGTCTGTGTCGAGGCTGGCACCTGTTAACGCGGTAACAATCCCATCGGTACTGGTAGTTGCTTTAACAAGCCCAGTGACATAAGACGGGTTATCTGGATCGTCACCTATCGAAATAGTATCAGAAGAGGACATGTAGAAATGCTGCCTATCAAGAAGTGTGTTTACCTCCTCGATCATCTCATTGATTTTAAGCCTGACCTCTCCGTGTGCAAGCTCGCCAGCCGGGGAGCTTGTTAAGGTGTCAATAGACATTGTTTACCTCTCATTCTGCTTGTGGTTAACGTCTTGCTGATTCAAGTGCATCAATTACGCGCTGATACGTTTGATTGCCTGCGAATATGTGACCGTCTTCGTTGTAATGAGTACCGTCAGAGTATATGTAAATGTCGGCGTTACCATCATCTGCCAGACTGCCATCGTTACCTGTACCAGAAATGATAGGATCATCAGCTGTAACAATTGGAACAATGATTAAGTTTGTATCATCATAGCTTTCAAACTGGGTAATTGCAGCCTGCTCCATCGTCTGCGTGGACGTATCTGTACGTCCTTGAGCGCCAAGAACAATAATCATAGCGTTTGGTAAAGCCGTTCTTACTGTTGTGTACCAGTTATCTATTGCAGTAGGCAAATCACTTTCATAACCATTGTCGTTAACCGTAAGTGAGACAAAGACAATATCTGGGTTAACGCTGGTTACATCCGAAACGCGATCAACATAGTTATATTTTGTATCATCTTGGTTATTTACAAAGCCAGTCCCGCCTTCTCCGGACACCATATAATTATTAATGTTTAATCGAGAGAATAGTATAGGCACGTAAGACAACCCACCGATATTCGGATTTGTGCCTGTTGAAAAACTATCTCCATCCAAGACAACTTTTAGGGGGGACTGCATTGCCCATACACTATCAGTCGGTAGAACACTTACACCTCGAAAACCGCTGGCACCTGAAGAGAAATTTATTGTAATTTTTCTTGTCTTTTTGCCATCAAAGCTAAGCAATTGTTGAGAAAAATTATCCCCCGGGTCGGGGGCCGTTAATGTGGATTTTGAATGATACACACCGTCAACCTGTAACGTAAATTGACTGGATCTCATTAGGTTTATAGCTATGCTCTGCGCATCAGTATAAAATTCCCATTTTGGCAGCACTTGGCTGTAATTATCATCAACATTTCCCGTTTGCAATGTTGATACTGTTGCCAATCGCGCATAATAATTTCCATATTCAAACACTTCCATTGCTAAACTATGGAAGAATTTTTCTGTATTACTGACGTAATCAATTTGATTCGTCAATGTTTCAATTATCTCACCAACTGTACTATCAATTATATCTACTGTATCCACTGAGTCACTTGTAGCACCGAGTGATAGCGTGCAAATGCTATCGTCAGCATCAGGAATTGATTCGCTATCTTTATATTTTGACTGCAATAAATAATCAATACGTTCGTTGAAAATCGATTTTGCTATTTGATCGTTATTTAATCCTGTTTCTGTTCCAATATCATATTCCGCCATTACTACTATTCCTCAAAACTCAAGCTATTGTATACATATGAGCCATTTATCAATAAATAGCTACCGTTCACTAAAAAGTGCACCCCATCAAACCAAGACTGACTATCAATCCAATAATTATCATCTTCCCATTCAGACTGACCCCATGAATCTTCCAATAAAGAATCAATCCTGTCTTTAGTATTTAGGTATAAAACAGCACGCATATTACCAGGCCAGCCGTTAGGATACAGCCTGCGCTTTTTTGAAGGCCATGCCAGCGGAATGCGCGGCTTGCGTTGTGCGCCTGTAAGCGTTTTTCTTCGTTTATTCCGAGCCATAGCCTAGACCTGTCTTATTATAAAATGCCTGCGCGAGCTTTTGCATTACCTTCGCGCTGCTTGCGTTGCGCTTCTTGATAAGCCTTCACGTTTCGCGAGTGCGTGCCGCTGTCAACTGCGTCAGAGTTTTTCACTATGATCACATCCATTGTTTCCTGAGCAGCTTTGAAACGCTTCTGAGCTTCGGCAAGGTTAGCGCGTGCCGCGACTAATTCAACCTCAGCGGCTTCTTCTTCGCTCACATCTTCTTGCTCAACATCATTAGAATCAATATCGCAATCTTCCGCGACATCTTCGTTATCTACTGCATCATCAGGCTGAGAAATAACTAAGTTTTCCCGGCTAAATCCTTTTGCAGCTTCGTTGATATCAGCTCTTGTAACTGTGCTGCCGACAAGCTCTTTCAGCACATCAAGACGCGGCGACCCATCTTGAGTCCAGTGCTCGTCGTTAGCTTGCTCAAGCAATGCTAGTGCTTCAATCAGATCCATAATTAACCTCATCTATAAACAGGTAATAAACAAACGGGGCGTGTAGCCCCGTGATTAAGTGTGATTAAAATTCGCGAGTAATCAGACGCGCGATTTTAATTTGTTTACGCTCAGGGTAAACACGCTTCCAGCTATCAGCATGACCAAGGTTGTTGGACGTTGCTGCGTTAGACGGACCACCGTTAGCAGCAGTACCGATCCATTGGTGGCCAACAGGTGGATAGCCCACTCGGTGCGGTTGTAAAGGATTTCAGAGCCGCCGCCGTTACCAGAGTCAGGTTTACGCGCAACTTCAGTCGGTACTTTAGGCATACCCATACCAAGCTGGAATGCACCGGCACCGAATAACCATGACTGGTAAACGCCGTCAGAGTTTGTTACGCCGTCATCAACGATGACAACACGACCCAGGAACGTTGGGATGTTTGTTTCACCGCGAGCATCCGGAATAAAGTCGATCAGGTTGTTCTTCTGCATGCGGGCATACACGATTGAGTGTACTGCAATCATGGATAGATCACCCATGGAATCACCCATTGTAACAGCCGCATCAATGAACGCTTCAGCGCTAAAATCTGTAACACCAGATGAGTAACTATCACCTGAGATGTCGTTTGTCAGATCTTCTTGGACGTGTTCACTGTCAGACGGAGCTGCATCGTTATCCGCAAATACACCCGTCATTGTGGCGATAAACGCAGCCTGTAAACGGCGAGCCCAGTAACCTGCAACGCGGTCAGCAATGCTGTTCATTGGATCGGCACCTGCTAACGCTGCCGTTAAGTCAGCGCTTGACCATGATTGGTTACGGGATAGACGGACAACCGTTTCTTGTGATGTGCCAGTCTTCTTAGGCGTACTGTTTGCACTGCCACCAGTAAAATCGTCGTCGCCATCATCTGTTGAGATGTTGTCGTCTTCGTTATCAAGGTCTTTAAACGATGGGGCGTTAAAAGTTAAACCGCCGCCAGCAAGGTCCATATCAAGCTCTGGTGAGCGAACAATTGCACCAGAAGTGATCAGTCGTGACTTCTCTTCTGTTACTTGTTGTACGTATGGGTTAAAAATTTCCGGAACAATAACGTCCGAAAGTTGAGTAATTGGTCCTGTAGCCATGGTATCCTCCTTAGGAATGTAGGCTGATGTTTAAATCAGAGCTGCAAATCCCATGACCTACTAGCCCAACAATAAAAAGGGACAATCCCATGATTGATTGAGATTATCCTATATTATATGCGCTTAATGCTTGATGCAAATTATTAATTTTTAGGGCGCGGACCACCGATTGTAGTGCCTGCCGCCTTAGCCATTTGCTCAGCTCTTGCGCGGTTTTCCTGGATTAATCGACCCTGCTCAGTGAGATTCCAGTTTTTACCTGAGAATGGGTTGCTGCCTCCAGCATTGCCATTGCCGCCCTTAGCCCCGACGCCCTGAGATTCAGGCCACCAGTGCGGACGAGTTTGTTTAATTTCAGTGAGCCATACGCTAGCATCAACACCAGGAGTGCAACCAACGCCGTCTCTTGTAATAACATGCCCTGTTTCATCGACATCAAAAACACGCTCCCCAATGATCAGCGCATCTTCAATAGCTGAATCGATCACATGGCTTGCTTTGGCTGCTGTTCTGATGTGATCGTGAATTGTGCGTCGTTTTTCTTGGCCTTTGTAGGCCTCAACGCTCGATACTAGCCCGGCATTTTCAGTTTGTAGCCGCTCCAGGTCTCGCTCAAGTGGTGCAGTTTTAGTGCGCAGGCGAGTCTCCACCATCTCATTAATTTTGTTTTCGTCGATGTTTCCACCTGCAGCGGCTTCAAGTTCATCGATGCGATCAAGCTTCAGCAGCGTATCATCAGGATCTAATCCGTTGAATGCTGATAATTTTGTCTTTGTCGCCTTGTGATCTTCACGCTCTTTGCGCAGACCTTCCTGCACGCGCTGTACATCGTCAACAGTTTTCAACTGCCCGGCTGCGATCAGTACATACTTATCGCCAGATTCAACATATAGATGTCTAACCGATGCTGGGATTTCATCATAACTATTGTATTCTTCTTCAAACATTGGGTCTTTCTCCAGTTGTTTTTGTCATGCCACCATTGGCACTAACGCTAATCAGGCACATCTAGGCCTTTCCTGCGCAATTCATCCAGGGTAAGCACATCACCATCATTTGCGACAAACTTATCCATTGTCAGGTTACCTTTGCGAAACATTTCCGCACGCGTAGGTCCTAAGTATTCATCTTGAAACTCGTTGCTCTGTGATTTTAGCCATTTGTTAAAGCTAGTCTTAGCAGGCACCTGCCCGACCAATTCTTTACGGCGAGATCTCGCATAAGCGTCGAATTTCGTTTTATATCCTCTTGGCAGATCTGACCTTTTGGATACTTTGGTTATTTTAGCCTCTTTTGTATATTCTTCCAACAGTTGCTTTTCAGTAGAACTATCAAAGCCTCTATTACCCAAATTATTATCATTGATGTAAGGGATCCTTAATGATCTGCATCTAAAATGTAATGGAGGGATCGGTCCCTCGCCGCGCTTAAACACCATGTGATCGTTGGATGCGCAGACAAACGTGGTGCCACTGTCAAGAGTTGCAACAAACAGCTCCTCTTTAATTATGTCCTTGTTCGCCTCATATAGAGCCTGTTTAGCCTCTGTTTGTATCCCGTTTGTCAGTGTGAGTATTATACTCTCAATGTCTTTAAACGCCTTCCGAGCCTGCCCGTCGGTGTATTTTGCGGCCTTTGTGCCGACGATCCCGCGGGCTATTTGCGTGGGAGTTTGCCCTTGGATGATCCCGTCTTTTGCATAGCCAAGCATTCTCTGTACATCTGCAGCGTCTGCATTATTTAACCACTGTTTGAGTGTTTTACCTTGAAACGGCTGGCTATTAACGATTGATACAAGTTGAGCTGCAGTAGGCATGCTCATACCTAAAACAACCGGGACAGAGCCCTCTATTATTGATGCTCCGACTGCAGCCTCGCTGACAGACAGCTCTTTTAGTTGACTTGTAATCTCTGCGCTGATTTCTTCCCACGCCGGCTGTCTTATATCGTTTAACGCGGCTTCAAACTCGCTTTGCCACTTGCGACCGGCTGCGCCTGTTAGCGTTCTGTTTCCGTCAGCCTTAGCGATCCACTTCAATATCTCATCGTAAAGATCTTTTTCCGTGGCCGCTAAAGTCGGCAACACTTGGTTACGCAATCCACCGGCATAGCGGATCAGGTATGTCTGATGCTTTATATACTTGTCATATATATCTTCGTTAGCTGTTGCCACGATAAGCGCCTTATTC
>FUIF01023861.1_pt1 | contig 14265 bp, 19 predicted proteins | sample 1003461 | NCBI WGS metagenome assembly FUIF01 (sample SAMEA80401918, study PRJEB19352) | marine metagenome | reverse complement strand
GGATATTACTGTAGAACTGCTGCACGCGCTTATCTTCAGCGGTTTTTGCGGCGAACAAGCAGTAGTGTCCAGTGTTAGGTAACGGTTTTTCTAGGTAACTTCTTGGTTCCATCCATACCTCCCAAGTTATCTCACGGCTATCCCTCTCCCAAAGACAGCCGTGAGATTTAGCGCCTTACGGTGACAGAAAAGCGCCCGACAAATACTCCGTGCATTATGTCGGGCGTGTATCTAATCGTCCCAAGCGGCGACTATGGCATCCAGCTCGGGGTCCGTATCCTCCACGTTCGAAGGTTTCTTTGCAACCCTCTTCGGTTCTTCAGGTTCTTCCTCCTCACCCTCGTCCTCGAAGATGGACGCCTTCTTAGCTGGTTTAGCTTTCTTAGCCGGTGCCACGGGAGCTACTGGCGCGGCAATAGCGACATCACCTTTTGGCTTGGCTACACTGAACGTGATCGCTCGTTGTGTATCTGAGTGCTCCAGTACACCGGCAACCTGTTCTAGTTCAGCCTCCTCCAATGGACGTGCTGGTTTGAAGAACAGCTTGGGGCCTGCACTGTCGTCGTCAAAATACATCTCTGTAACGACAGCAATAGGTGGAGTCCTGTTCTCGTTGAGGAACCGTGCGTACGCCTGCATAGGCATCTTACGGTCGTGGACCTCACCGAACACGCTCGTGGCCGGGAGTTGCAGTTGGTACACCTTGTCCAGCTGGCCCTCGATAACAACTGCAAGTCTTTGTTGGAACCGGCACGCGCGGCTATCACCCTGCCCAGAGCCCTTTATATTCATGGCGCAGTCCATGCACCGAGCGGCCATGCGTTGCTCTTCTGGTACGTCAGCGGAGGGCACGTTAGTGTCCGCAGACCAGCACTGGGGGGCAGAAGGTTTATCGGGTGTATACACCCCCTCGTAGTACATGCGGGAGATGGGGGCAGCGTCAACGATAACGATGTTCATGCTGTTAGACTTACTAACACGCATTTCTTCGCCGCCGACTACTTCGCGGAAACGTTTGCCACGGATACTAATCCGGCGCATACCACCGCCGGAATTGCCGCCTAGTAGATTGCTACCCGCCCCCTGGAGTTTCTTGAACAGGTCGCTAGATACGAGGGAGTTACCCTCAAACAGTGTTGCTTCAGCCATTTTCGTTCTCCGTGTTGTTTTCTTCTGTGGTGTCTTCTTCGTGCTCTTCGTTCTCTTCATGGCTCAGAAGTGCAGTGACGACTGCGGCCATATTAAACCGGTAGGTGTTACCTACCCGAATATATGTAGTTGGCGGGATGTGCCCCCTACGTACCCACCCCCGCACCGTAGCCAGAGAGATGTGTAGTTTGCGCGCTACCTCATCAATTGGTACGTACTCGATGTCCAGATCGTCGGTAGATGATTCCATTATTTTCTCCTTATTGAGATTGTGTATTCAGATTCGACGTTTAACCCTGGTGGTAGTATGTCTGGATTCTCTGCCAGAAACTCCTTCACCGCAGTTTGGTTAAGACGTTTCTCTAAGAACTCGGGTACCCCGTGCGACACTACAAAGCTGTGCATGGAGCCCCAATCGCTAGTCCAATACCGCTTCTTCTGTGTGCGGTAGAACATCCCAGCGTCAGTGCGTACGCTATCAATGTCGTTGTCTTTGCAGAACTGCAAGAGAGACATCTTGATCTTATCCTGCTGCCCCTTGAGCCCATCGTCCTGCGTCTTGAATGTGGTCGCCAGCTCCTGGCGCTGAGCGCGTATGTTTATATATGCCTTGGTCAACTTACCAAGGCGCGAATTCTCTTCCATCGTGCCTACCCTGTTTTGTTGTGATTGGCTAACTTTAGTGTATTAAGACACCCTAGTCAAGCAATTCGTTATATAAATCTATAATTTTTGTGTGTACATCAATTCTCGCATCCAATAGTTTATATACGTGTTGTTCTACCGGGGAGCCGTAGAGCTGTACCACCGTGCATTTGTTGACTTGTCCCGCCCGGTGTACACGTGCGTTGGCCTGCGAGTATATCTCCAGGGAGCTGGTCGGAGCCCACCAAACAACGGTATCGGCGGCGGTTAGCGTTACGCCATGCGCCGCAGCGGCGGGTTGTATGACTAAGACGCGGGGGTCTTGCTGGGTTTGAAAACGCCTGAACGCATCAGTACGTTTCGCGGCGGTCACACTACCCTGAATGATCTCGTTGGTTATTCCATCGGCGGATAGTTTCTCAGAGAGTAGGGATATAGCATGTCGGAACGGTACGAATATAAGTACCTTACCTCTAGCCTCTTGGATGGACTCCATGAGCACGCTGTACCGGTTTTTTATATCAAACTGTAACGCGTCTCCTTCGTCCGTGTACACGGCCCCCGCAGATATCTGTAGCAGTTTGTTCATATTAACGGCGGCGTTCATGGCGGTAACTTCTTCTCCCGCCACCTGCATAACCATATTGCTCTTGAGTTCTTTGTAGTATTTCTTTTGTTGGGGGGTGAGCTCCACCTTCCGCTTGGTGTAGACCATTTCCGGTAAATCCAGGCACTCTTCCTTGGTGAACCGTATAGCGGGGCGGAGGGCATTGAACACGGTGTCGGTGGCGGTATCTTTTACCGCCCACTTGAACCTAGTCACCTTGTACATAACTTGGTCGCGGAACGAGCCGAAGAATTTCGGCACCGCTGTAGCGTTGACGAGTTTAGCTAAGCCATAGGCGTCAAGAGGACTCTGAGCTGCGGGGGTTCCCGTCATCATCCATAGCCACGTATCTTCACCCAGTAGTTTATTCAACGCTTTCCAGCGTTTGGTCTGCGCGTTCTTATAGTGTGTAGCCTCATCTACAATAACTAAGTCGAAGCCTGCGGCAGCAATATCGTCAGATACGATATCCACACCGTCATAGTTTATAATGACGTACTGAGCGCCACCGTTGATTATCTTTTGTCGTTTGTTCTTTGCCCCATAGGCGACATCCACCGTACGGTGCATGGCAAACGTAAACAGATCAGCACGCCACGCCGAGTCCATAATGGACAGAGGGCATACGACAAGCACGCGGTTGATAACGCCTTGTGACAAGAGGAAATCAGAGGCCCATATCGCGCTGGCGGTTTTACCGGTGCCCTGTTCGTTGAAACAAAAAGCCTTCCGATGCTTAGTTAAGAACTCAGCCGTAGTCTTCTGGTGCTCGAAGGGTTTGTACGTTCCTGACCACTGGTATTGTCCCTTGATAGGTGACGGCACGTCTATGTTCAGGCTCTTTAATGTGAGGGTCTCCTCTACCCCCCACTTCACAAGCACCTCGTTAGCGCCTACAGCCTTGCTGTTAGGCACTACACTTGTAACTTTGTTTGGGTGTCTAAGGTTTAGTAGTAGCGCCTTGTTGTTGACGACCTGCATTGTAGTTCTCCTTGGTGTTCATGGCTTAGACCTTTCTGGTCTTTCTTTTTGTGCCCTTGCTTTTTGGACCCTTGCTTAGCGCCCCTCCGGCAGCGCGGTTACGGGTACGGCTCTGCACAGTCACCCCGTCTTTGTTGGTGCCCCCACGTGATAGGGGTTTCCTGTGGGCTACATCTTTACCTTCGCGCTTGTCAGCTGTGCCGTTCTTGTTGGTGTCCGCGCCTGTCTTATCCATATCGCGGCGCGCGCGTTGCCGCTCCATACGGTCAGGGTGTTCGCCCCGCGCCTGCTGCTGCTTATACTCTTTTTTGTAGGGACGTTTGGTTTTCTTATACGCCATTAGTTTCTCCCGTTATGAGGACATTCCAATACAGCGCAGTGCTGACGGCACAGTCCACTAGGTCGTGGGTTCCATACACCCGTCTCCAACGCCTTCTCCATTCTAGCATAGTTTGTCAGCCATTTCTTCCATAAGGCGGGGGCGGTAGCGCTTTGGTAGCTATCCTTTACGAGGGCCTTAGCGATGACAAACAGTAGCCCCGCGTTGACCTTCTTCACCTGCGGGAAGTGTTTGAACGTGGCTAACGCCATCAACTCCAACTGTCCGGTGTCTGCATACCGGGCGGACTTACCTGTCTTGTAGTCCACTACCCATGCCGTATCGTCGTTGATGATGATTAAATCCGCGATACCACGGAACCATACGTCGTCAGCGAAGAACTCACAGGGCTCTAGGTTCTCTGTCACACCTAACTTGTACTCACACAGCTTCTCACCGGGCATATTCTTTAGCCGTGTGAGCGCGTCCTCCACGAAATCAAACTTCTTTGGTATGGGCGTGTCATCACGCATAAAGTTCTCAGCAGCCTCATGGAACAGGGTGCCATACAGCATCGCCTCAGTCTCTTTGTCTTGGTACTCTTTAGTTATCTTCATGTGGTAGAACTGCTTCGGGCATTGCTCGAAGGCTTTGATCTTACTGAAGGACCAAGGCGATACGCTATATGTCATTCACAGTCTCCGTAGGATTTCCCAACTCCGGCTTCGCAATCAACAGGGAGGCCCTTGGCCCAGTCGGGCACGGCGCGCATACACTGCTCCACGTATGTCTTAGCTTCCCCCACGTCTGCGTCGGGTACGCAGCATACTATGGAATCGTGCACAGTTAGAACAACCTTGTAGCGTCTCGCTACCTCCAGCATCTGCTCGCCTATGATGCAGCGAGCTATGGCTTGGCATACGTTCTCGACGACCTTGCCACCGTATATCCGGGTCCGGCCCCGTCTAGTCCTGTAGCTGTATTCGTATCCTTTGTCTGTCTGCTCCGCGCCCAAATCGCTGTACCGTAGCAGTAGCCCAGACGGTAGCCGGAGCGCTGATTCGTCGGGCACTGACTCTATCAAATCTCCCACGCCCAGGGGGGTCGCGTCGCCTCGTTCCAACGTAGCGATGGTGTTCTGCGCATCACGCCATAACCTGTGTATCTGGTAGTTGGCGTTCCGGTAGATATCTATAACGCGCCGTGCCTCGTCTAGGTCCATGTCAAACCCAAAGTTCTTCAGTTGCTCCTTAAAACGTACAGCGCCCATACCGTACCCAGCCCCCAAGATTGTTGTCTTACCAACAAACCTTTGGTCTTTGTTTACGTCTTCCTCGTCCACCCCATAGATGCGACTAGCCATCTGTTTGTAGACGTCTTCCTTGTTAGCGAACGCGGTAACTAGGTCTTCCTGCTCCGCAAGCCACGCCAATACGCGCGCCTCGATCTGAGAAGAGTCCGCCTCGACTATAGTGTAGCCGTCTGGCGCGACTATGCTGCGTTTGAGGGCCTTAGCATTAGGGCCACGCGATGGCAGGTTCTGTAGATTTATCTTGTCGTCCCCGCCCCAACGACCTGTGTGCGCGGCGTAGTACCTAACCGGAACCGGCAGTAACCCACGCTTAGCGATGTCAATGAAACGCTGTGTCCTTGTCTCTTCCAACGTGCTTTTAACACCAAGCCTAGCAGTGACGGCGGTTTGCACTCTTACGTCCGCGTGCTCAGTCAATGCCTTGAACGCTTCATCCGACTTAGCGAACGCGAAGGTTTCTTTACCTGTGGTTGGGCTCACTTTCATGGGCGGCTCTACGTCGAAAGCACGTAGTATATCCGCGAACTTTGGATTGCTCATGAGGTCCGCGCGTTCGATGTTCGCGTCACGGAGTAGGTTATCCTTAACGTCCTTCGTGTAGGCTAAGTGTCCCTCCAGCAGCCCCATGTCTAAGTCCAGGGTGGGCTCTATATACATCCGTAGCGTAAGGTCAATGAGCTTCAGCTCCTTGCGAGGGAACCCTACGCTCATGCGTTTGAAGAGTTCGTAGGCCAGATCGACGTCGTTTACGCAGTAGGCCCCATACCTAGCTAACTCACTGTCCGTAAAATCCGTTCGGTACTTTCCGATGGCGGCGGCGACTTCTGTGCCTTTAGTTCCGATGTCGTACCGTCCAACAAGCGCTTTGAGACTTGCACTGTCTTCCACCCCATGTATAGCACGGGACATACACAAAGTATCGGCATAAGCCCGAGGACGAATACCATAGCGCCAACTAAGAATGGCACCATCAAACATAGTGTTATGAGCAAGTACCATAGCCTCATCCAAATTGAGTGCTTGTAGCTGCGTCTTGATGTGTTTGTGTGTTCCACTAATCCACTCCGTTTCCCTGTTGTTTACCTTGACCGCCACCCCGATTACTTCGAAGCGGCGGTCCCGGATATACTCCTCCGTCGTTAGTTTACGTAAGGAGTAATCCTTGTCGTAGTACGTCTCAAAGTCTAGCGTTACGAAGTCCATCGCTAGGCCCCCTCGCGCTGAGATAGCTCCCCACCACAAGCAAGGTACCCGGCCCCATCTATGTAGTTATCTAGGTGGTTTGATTGGCCATTCTTGATGCGCGCCAGTTTTAGCAGCGTCATCATCACCGATACGTCTACGGGCGTAACAGGTGTGCCAAGGTGTGTGGACCAGTAGGTAGCAATCGTAGAGAAGTTATCCTCCATATTGCCATGCGTGTTCGCACGATCCTTGGTTACGTACTCTTCGGCTGTACGAAGTACCGACGCTCGCCTAGATATTCTTGGGTCCAGGGGCGGGACGAATGGTAGTTCTAGTTGCTCACCCATTAGTATTCCCCCCTGTGTCCCATTTGGTACCTTCTTTGGCTGGGTCGGTAGATGCTATCTTCTCAGCGGCTGTTTTTGGCACAGTAAGCCACCCGTATTGACCCACCGCACTCGCGCAGTGCCTGCACGTTTTGACGCTCCAGTTCATGCTAGATATGGAGTGCTTAGTATGGCAGTGTGGGCAGTATATATCCCTACCCCCCGACGCCCTACAGTACCTCCAAATGCGTACGGCGTTCTTTGGTTTCGTTTTTGCCTTCGCTTTCGGTTGCGTCGTGCCCTGCGTAGCGGCGACTTGTGCTTGTGTTAATACCGCCTTCTTAGGTGGTTGCGGCGCGGGTTTCGGGCCAAGTACCCTACGCGCCCAGTCTAATATACCCATTGGTCTTCTCCTTGTTAGTTTGTTTTTTTGTACCCACTGAACAACTGAGTTACGTCTTTCATGTTCTCCTCGTTGACCACTAGCGCTAAGCCGCCTGCGTCGGAGATATCACGTAGGTTCTTGTCCTGTAGAGCCGTTGGTTTATTCTTTCCGGCCTTACACTCGATACCGAAGAACATACCCTCCCAGCACCCAACGATATCGGGGACGCCACTACGTCCGTAACCCCCGGTAGCGGGAAAGAAATAGTATGCCTTCAATTCTTTGAGTTGGTTTACAACCACGCGTTTAACGCGACTCTCTGGTGTTGCCATGTAGTCCTCCCGTAGCAACTGGTATCATGTGAGAAACTATCTGTCGTATATCCAGAACGTGTTCTCATCCATTCTCCTACCCACCCCCAGTATCTCAGGGGTGGGCGGTGTGAAGCTGAGCATGGACAGCAGAGCCATCTTCTTTTGAACCCAGCTTGGTAGTTCTTGTACGTCCTTATACATACGCTTTGGTCCAGCGTCAACGCTTTCTAAGCCAAAACGTATAACATGGACGCGTTCTGTGTGTGGGTTTATAAAAACACGATGTACTATGATGTCCGTCGACGTCTGCTGCCGTCCTCCTACGTCTATCAATGTCTTATACCCCTCAGTCGGCGTAGACCAAGAATGAGGTTGCCCCCACACGCATACCTATGTCCTCCACGGGTTGGTATCGGTCGCATATAGATAACGCCCCAACGCGCGACATCTCTGAGTCTGTTAAGGGTACCGAGTAGGCACAAAAAGTATCGCTGTGACGGCGGTAATGGTACGTATCGGGGTTCAAAGATACGCACACTTTTAAGGTGTCAGGCGTGATGTACTTAACGTACAGCACGCGGGAATCTACCTTATCTAGCTCGTCGAGTGCCCGTTGCGCCTTGTCCAATGTACCCATGAACTGGGTAATTTCCTCCGTGATAAAGGTATGGCCTGAGCGGTGTAAGTGTAGAAGCTCCGTATTCAGGGCGGACTCCAACTGCACGGTAGTCGTGAAGCTTTTTGAGTGGCCGTAGCTACTCAATGAAAATCTGGCATCGCTGAGGTCGGCCCTGTGCCTGTCTACATCACTGTTAAACCATTCCCGTGGGCGCTGTGTTGTACTACGGCCCTCCAACACCATATCCATAAGCCAAATCTTCCTGGCCTCCTCACCGTCAAGTATGATTCGGGCGTGCCGTTTGATATTAGCTATAAAGGTCCGTGGTATTGTGGTGGTTATTGTTTCATGCTTCGGGTTGTGATCGGCGTACTTGTGATTGCACACGCTAGGAGATGCAGTCAGGAACCTCGGGTTCTCGTCACCGTATCTCCAACTTACGCGGGCAGCGTCGATGGTGCAGCCATCATAACCGATGTATACCACGTCTGTATCATCGCCATAGACGCCATCGGTAAAGAACTTACAACGTAATGTGGTCTGTATTTCTGCGAGCACCGAGAAGAAAGCGGCATTGGGTTTCGATGTACTCAGCCAACTCGCTGGCGAATCGTCGGGCTTGGGCACCGCCCACTCCGTGAGGTCTTCTAGCATTGTATGTAGGTAGTTAGCGGACATGGTATGTTCTCCTTGTGTGTTAGGGAGCTCCCTAACTTCTGTTTGGTTTATCGAAGCCGAGCCTCTTGTTGATCCAACGATGGACAGGGCTCTTATCCTCCACGGAGTGAAAGGTAGCTCTCCCCCCGGTCGTCTATCCCATTTATGAGTTTCGTTCCTCCAGCAAATACCGCGCTTACCTCTAGCAGATTGTAGCAAGAAGTGCTTTAACAAGTCTATTCGTGCAGGATCATTATAATCCTTTACAGCCTGTAATGCAACATCTGCGGACATAGCCTCGACGCGGAGCTTTGAATCCATTACGTCCCCTAGGCTGACCATAGGCACGACGGGTGCCATAGCCAGCATCCATAGCCAGAACTCTTCTATGTCCTCGCGGTGTTTGGCTTTCTCCTCCTTATCTATAGCCATGTCACCGTCGATCTTCCGAGTAGAAGATGTGGGTGCCTATCTTGCCGAGACGTGTCATCTTATTACTGCGTGACCACAGTGGGCTGACGTAATCGGCATGGTAGTGGGTGGCCCCGACGTTTTCCCAGGGGTTCTCCCAAGCCTCACGCACAGAGAGCTGTGCTGTGGCCCATGCCTGTGCATCCCTAGGGTTTTCATCCTTACCGTCCCAGTAAAAACTGAACGCGTCTTTCTGCTTGACTACAGCGCAGGCATCGTCCGGCCATGCACTGTGGTTGACGCGGTTCTCTATGACGTGAACCACCTGCCGTTGGCCTTCCGGTGATTCCCCCCGCGCTTCGTAATACACAGCGAGAGCTATACACATGAATGGTATCTCAAACATCTCCGTGGTCCTCCACTTCACCAGACCCATGGCAGTCGGGGCAGTCGCTCAAATCCTCGCGGATATAGCCGCCATGGTTCCAATCGGCTACGGCGATTTCGATCACAACCCGGCCTTCTCCTAAGCACTCTTGACAAACAGCCATTACAAATCCCTCCCAGTAACGTGTACAGTTTTGCCGCAATCGGGCTTGGCGTTGCGGTTATCAAGGATGCACCACAGCAATGGTATCGACCACGTACCCCAGCCCCGGTACAGATCGCCGTCTGTTAGAACAATCGTAGCCTGAGCATTGATATTGTTCTCCGCGATGTACGCCGGAACGCACTCTACATCGGTGCCACCACCGCCAGCGGGCTTAGTGCTGCTCGGTAACTTGTCCAGTTCGTGCACCTCATACACTTCCTCTGCGCACACCGTTGTGTCCCAGTACAGCACGCGCACACGTTCGGGCTTGGCCATGTCGCATATACCCTTGACCTCCGACAGGAACCGCGTGAGCTCATGCGTACCGATAGACCCAGACGTGTCAATGGCAACTACAAGTTCGCCGACCTGCTCGGTGATACCGCTAGGCATGTACTGACCTGTTGCGATGTACCGACGGTTGGGGCGACGCCATGTAGAGTAGTCACTGCCCGTGCATGTCGACGTGATGAACTCGCGCAACACCTCACGCCAATCAACCTGCGGCTTGAGTAGTTCTTCAATGCTGCGGTCCTCACCTGAGCCCATCTTGCCAGCGATCAACGCGCCCTGTCGCACAGCCTCGTCGATGTCACGGGCCAGCTCGCGCTTCTCATCATCGGTGAGCTCTTGCGCGCCGTCCCAATCATGGTCATCAAATCCTACTGCTGTATTGTTATTACCCGTTGTTTGAGAGTCGTCACGTTGATCCTCACTCTGTAACAAGTCATGGAATACGGCAGCGCTGTCCATGTCCCGGTACTTGGGATCGAGTAGGCCTCCCTCCGGCATGGTTGCCCACCCTTTAGGGTTATCGTCCGTTATCTTGCAGTTGATGACGTAATCACACGCCCGGTTGGCAAGGTCCGCGTCCTGCTCATACAGGTGTCGCCACGTAGTCAAGTGCCGGTACAGTTTGTGGTACACCTCATGTAGTACGAGGAACCGTAGCTCGGCATCGCTGAGCTTCTCGACGAACGCACGCCCGTACATCTCGTCACGCCCGTTAGTACATGCGGTGGGGATGTCGTCGCGTACTGTGCGATCTCCGATCATCAGTACACCTGCGAGGGCCACGTACTTGTCGTTGGCCATGATGTCGACAACGGCTTTCCCAAGCCGCTGCTCAACAGTGAGTTCTCTACCTATTGCTAGCATATCAGTGCTCCCTATTTCTTATCTGCTGCGAACATGTAGTTGTGGGCTATGGCCCAGTCCGTGAACTTGCGGTTGGTCATAACCACAGACTGCTTGCTGTACTTTGGCGCACGCACGCCGTTGGCGAACATGCCCTGTGCCTCGGGGTCGAGGCGCACAAGGTAAGTCATCCACGCGTCCACCCAATCACGCTCCATCGTAGCGAGCGCTCGATACACCACCATACAGATGGCTGCGGCGGAGCTCGGTACCGTGGCCGTACCCGGCGTCTGCTTGATGCTGTCGAGGCTCGGAAGCTGATCTGCCAGCTTGACGAACGCCATCAGGTCCATCGCACCGCGTGCGCCGATAGTACCCATTAACAAACCTGTCAGCGTTTGGTCGTCGATGTGCTCCCGCTGCTTGAGCCAATCGGACGCTGCTTCCATCGACCGGGGCGTGACAAATGCTGCTCGCTGATCTCGGGGGTGGTAGATGTACGGGTTTTCTTCTGGGTTCCGTACGTCCTCAAAGCTCGCAAAGAGCTGCGGGTTATCTTTCGCCCAGCCAAGTAAACTGTGTTCGATCCCATTGTTGATACCCCATTCAATCCATTCGATGTTGCTCGGCTTGCGAGCGTTGATGACAGTCATACGGTTCCGTGCGTGTGGCGGTAGCAGATCACCCACGCCCTCGGCTCCAAGGTTGGTGGTAGCAAACACTAACGAGTCAGGGTGTAGTGTATAGCTACCGATCTTGCGCTCCAGCATAAGGCGGAGCAGCGCGTTCTTCACGGCAGGGTTCGCCTTGCCATACTCGTCGATCATCAGGACAATCGGCTTGCCCAGGTGCACACCGAGCTCTTCGTTCGTCACATACGTGACGTACCCGGCGTCGTCGATGGTGGCCAGCTTAGGGATGGTGATGTCCCCCAGGTCTTTGGTCGTGCAATCGAAGTAGCACGCCGTATGCTTCGGCAGCTCACGCGTGAGGACGTTGAGCAGGCTGCTCTTGCCCGTACCCATGTGGCCCTGCACCAATACGGTGCGCTTGTTGCCGCCGAACTTGATCGCCGTGGCGATCTGATCCAGGCCCAGTGCATACATCTGTGTTGCGGTTGTCATAACGTGTTCTCCTTGGTGTGAGGCTTAGCCCCGGTTCTCATTGTTCTCGTTGCGGTAGGTGACGCCCTCGTCGAGGGTGCCCCAGTCAATCACATCGACGGCCCAGCCGTTGTCGACATCGCACCCAATGCGGTACGCCTGATCGACCTTGATGTTGCGCCGATACATATCGGCAAGCTGACCCTCTGTGAGTGGGCAGGACGTGAAGCCCATCTTGGCAAACTCACGCTGTACTGTTGCGATGTACCATTTCATAACGTGTTCTCCTGTGGTTATTAACAAATTGAACCCATTTGTTAGGGAGCTCCCTAACTCCCTACAGGTCCAGGCTTGGAAGGGTTGCGATGGTGTCGTCGATCTGCTGCTTGACATCCCGGCGGAACGTGTCGTCCTCCCGTAGTGCTTCCGGTGTGACACCACGCATGGTCATATCCAGGGTGCGTGCCATCGCTGCCATCTGCACGTCATCGGTGACGTTGCAAACGTTGAGCAGGTCAATGAGCCCGACGACATTCTCCACGAGGCTGTCGCGGAAAATCTTCTTCTTATCGGTGGCAGCGTAGTCGAGCCGCTCGGACATGGCGGACAGAGCTTTGTAGGTGCGCTGCCACACATCGTTCATGGCGGAGTTCAGCTGCCGCGAGTAGTAATCCTGATAGTGTGTCTTGATCTGCGCCATGGCGTCGTTGCCGATGTCGACCCGGAAGTCACCCGCGTCTGGCAGCGGGATGTAGTTGAGCCGGAAGGCGAACTTGCCCTCCAACGCCTCACGTGTCGGATACTCGTCACGATCAAACAGATCACCCAGTGACGTCTGTGCGACACTGATCTCCCAGTCATACGCGTTGAGGAAGTCATCGACGCGCGCTTGCCACTCTTGGCGCATCGCGTCCATCTGCTGATGGTATTTGAAGTATTGAGCCGTCGGCACGAGCCGCATACCCGTGTCGCTCCACGGCATAGTCATCGACGCGTGGAGGTTACGGATCGAAGCGGTGAGCTTCTGCACCGTGACCAATTCGGCGCAGTCTGCCAGCAGTTTCTTGTTGACGCTGGCCACGCCCGTTGCGGCGTAGTTCTGCCGGGTGACATCTTCTGACGCCTTCTTGTCCTTTTTACGGCCCGTCCATACGCTGATGGAGAGCTCTACTAGCATCGCGCTTGATGCAATGCTCGGCACGGATGGTGCAGGTGCCGGTTCGCTTGGTTTGTTAGGGACGTCCCTAACTTCTGCTTCCGTTGTCGTCACTTCGTTGGCCGCAGCCCCTACGTACATTGTCATAACCTATTCTCCTGTGTTCGCTGATAGGTGATCTATCAACTGTCAATATAGTACCATACGTGTCTATACATGTCAATGTATGTGAACAACTATCTTTATATAAAGTTTTATCATGTTTCATAGCGTACAGTGTGAACAAATTTCGACGCATGGAAGTAAAATGCAAAAACGTGTAATGTGCTGAAATGTTCTCTTGGTGGGGGTCTGCAAGTGCTTGATAAATCTGCAATGTTGCAATGTGTCAGTTTTTTGTAAAACAGTCGCTTGAGCACGATAAGTTAGGGAGCTCCCTAACAACTAGGAACAAAGCCCCCAAAGAGGGGGGTATTTTGGAAGGACATACCGCCTTAAACAGAGAAACGGAACAATAGGGTACTTATAATAAATTATAATAAAATGTAACGAATTGGTAGGCAAAAAACAGAGCTTCCTGCAACTCCTGCATACGAAAAGACACCGGAGGACATAAAAGTGAATGTAGCAACGGGTTTACTACATTAGGGGTTTTTTTGCTACATTACATTTTCACAATCCAACATAATCGTTGCGTATCAAACACTTAACAAGGAACATTGTTTTTGCCCCCAAAAAGAACATTACCACACCAAAAGAAAATAACACGTGATGTCTGGGCTCGGGGCCGCTCGGTGTAACTGGTATCAAGGCACAAAAAAGGGCGAGACCCGAAGGCCCCGCCCGGTAGCTAGATACGTGTGACGCCGCGCTGTCGCGGCATTGCCGCGTCCCGCTTCGCCATTATGGCGTATTCCCTTTGCGACGATGCCGCCGCGCGGCGTAACCGGCGCGCACGCTTGCGCGCTCTGGCTAGGTTGCGATCCCATTTAGATGGCCGCGCGGCCAGCCCCTTGGCAATAAGCATAACGCCGATCCCGGCAATCATGCCAGCCATGAATATCACGGCTGCGAATAGAACTATTGACATATCTTTCCCCTTGTAGGGGCGAGACCCGAAGGCCTCGCCCGGTTGATTATTTGGTTTGAACCGCCGTTATTGCGGCCTGCAGATGGTCTATGACCGCCTCACAATCGAAGTACGCCGCCTCGCTTTTCTGCACACGCTTGATGCAGACCGCGAGGCGTTCGATGATGAACGTAACGTCATCCGTCCGCGCGTTAGCACCCGATGCGGCCTTGGGGTTGACGCGGCGCTTGAAGGCCGCCTTGAAGTCGCCGACCTTTGAGCCGACCTGCTGCTGCCA
>FUIF01000681.1_pt1 | contig 14266 bp, 24 predicted proteins | sample 1003461 | NCBI WGS metagenome assembly FUIF01 (sample SAMEA80401918, study PRJEB19352) | marine metagenome | reverse complement strand
TTTTTAAGGATGTCGATCTCGCCTGGAGAAAACAGCTTGTTGCCGTTGTGGTCAACTGCCTTGTTTACCAGCAGTTGCAGTGCGAAGGCGGAAGCGTCATCCGATTTTGCCTGCCTTTGTGCCCTTTCCCGCTCAGCCATTGTGAGTGGAGTCACATACATCTCAAAAGTGCTGCCGTCAGATAGTGTGACTTCGCGCTTTGATGGTTCAAGGTTTGCCGCCTTACGGAGGCGGTCGATGGCACGGGTTGGAACCGGCATGGAAAATAGTTGTGTGTAAATGTACTGTAGCGCTTGAGTATGAAAAAACCCCGACAAAGCGGGGTTTTATCCTTACTTTGTAGTTGCCTATCAGGAACGGCTCAGGTCAAAGGTAGGTACACCTGCAGGACGGAAGGTAATGCTCACGTTCTGGGCATCGTCGGGGTTGACGTTATAGCTGGCCGAAATAATAACTGCATCGAATTCGATTGAACGGCTCAGTGCTTCGTTAAGAGTTCCACCGACAAAAACTTGGTCGATGTAGAGCTTAAACGCGGCCCCGACCTGCTGGCGCTGAAGAATGTCCTCAACAATCCGGCTGGAAATTGTGGAATCTTCGTCGGTCGTGTAGATCGTTGCGCTTCCGGTCCCGTCCGCAAAGCTGTTGATATAAGTACGGAAAGGAGCAAACTGGCCCGGTGTCTGACCAATAGTGGTGACATCGATTTCGGTTCTTTCAATGTCGAAGCTCCAGTCCCTGACTTGGCTTGCAATACCGAAGTCTGCGTAGGCGACCTTGAACTCGTTGGGGGCTACAGCCGTGCCATCATCGGTGATGTCAATCGTGGAACCGCCCAAAGTTGCAGAAACCTGCAGCACGCCGGTTGAAGCGGTGTACGCGATCACGTAGTAGGTGGTGCCTGCGCTGATTCCCGCTGGTAGGTTCCGGTTCCAGCGGCGCCGGTCTCGGAATGGATCACGCTGAACTCAACGGGATCCCCGACCTTGAAGTTCAGGAAGGGGGAAACGGTGACGGTGTCGTCGCCCACGCTGACGTTAGATTCACCGAAGGTGCCGGTAGTTCCGGCGGGCTTGTAATAAACAGCACCAGAAGTGCCGGAAAGAACTGTTGCTGTCATCGGGAGCACCAGGGATTGCAGGTTTCCACGGGCACTGCCCGGCTTATTACAGGTTAGCCAGTTATTTATGACAGAACAGTGGCCGTATAGCCGGTATCAATACGCCCTACAAAGTGTGGAGCCTCTTCAGTCACGGAGAATGATGGTCCGTTAATTTCTCCGATTCTTACAAAAACCCCGGAGTTAGTCTTTGCTGTGTCGTTTAATGTCTCCAAAACATTAACTGCAGTTGTGATTAGCTGCTGGTTACGGGCAGGACCACGGCCCTTTTCCGTAAAGACTCGGATTACCAACGCGCCACGGGCATTATCAACGCTTGAGGTAAGTGTTGGCTCGTTTGTAAGGCCGAAGGTGATGTTTATACGGACGTACTCGGTCGTTGTATTTGGCGGTACAGCGTGATGTTGTCAAAATACACTGGCACCGCAGGCGACAGCGCATTAAACGCATTCAGCAGCGGAGTCTCCATTGATGCTCGAATAGTTGGTAGTCCATCAGATGAAGAGATCGTCAACCTCAATTCTTACTGCCCGGTCAAGCTTTCCGCCTTCAACGTAATTTACATACCACAGGAGGTCAGCTGTTCTGGAGGACTCCCTGTCGGGGGAACCTTGACCAGCTTCACCCCTTCTAGAAGGTTGTTCCCTACCAGAGTCAAACTCTTCAAACTTTCGGCGACCTAGCTTGGTTTTTGGTTTTGGCGTTGGTCTAATAAATGCGTCTTCTTCTAAATCTCGCGCTTGGTCCGAATAATCTGAAAAATTTGAAACAGTGGTCACATATCTGTCTTTCAACGGGAGGGAACCTGCAATATTTTGTCTTCCTGTTAAAAGACCGGCAGGCAACTTAATGGGTCTTGGTTCGCCGGGCTGGCCATCGCCTTTATAAACACGCCCATCAGGGGTTTCAATCTGCCAAGAGTTTGAAAACCTACCTGTCCAGCTAGGGCCTTCCTGCTGCAGTTCTGAAATTGTGCGCTTAGCAGCCCTAGTTGGGCCAGACACAACAGCTGAGGAAAAAACTCTGTCAAGTTCTTTTACTAATTTTGAAAGTTGGTTTTTGGCCATTACTGGGGCCTCGCGATGATTGTGTGGTAGACCGGCTTGTCGCACGGTAAGTCGTGATGTCGATGATCTTGGCCTCGCGGGTTACACCCGCCTGTGGGTACTGGATACGGTCGGCTTCAGTTGGGTAGTAGTCCCCCAGTTCCTCTGTACCGAACAGAATTCGTACGTCGGTGGTTTGGTATAGACCTTCCGCTTCGCGGGGGCTCAGGCGGCTTATAACGGCCCGTACGGTCACGCTGGTGTCGTCACCCGTAACCGCTCCAGTGGCTGGGTCGTAGGTGCGGGGTGTGGTGGTTTTGATGTACGTGATGTTCTGGCCCCAGTCATTAAGGATCCGCTTGGGGATTGGGGCGAAGGTATCGTCGATCAGGCTCATGTCAACCCCTTACAACGCGGACTTGGTAGCTGCCCGAGCCGCCAAGGATGTAGGAACCTAGGTAGGACTGCAGCCACGGGTAAACGTCAAAGACGTTATTGACCGTCCCAATGGATTGGCTGTCGGTGTTGTAGCTGACCCGCAGATCGCCCAGTTGGATTTGGTCGTAGATCCCAGTGGTTGCGTTGTTGCCCGTTACTGCGTCGGGGTCGTTAGCGAGCTGACGGGCCAGCTCATAGGTTGCGTATTTGATTTCCTTGGGGATCTTGGCGCAGACAAGCTCCACCCGGTCAACGTGGTAGTTGTTGCGGGGCCAGTCCAGTGCTTGGTTGGTGCTGCAGCGGTCGCCGTAGAAGTTCAGGCTGTCGATCCAGCGGGTTGCGCTGATCAGGGCGCGGTTCTTTTGGTCGTCGGTTTTGTCGTCCCAGGTACTGCTTTCTGGGGACGTTTCAAAGTACGAGTTTGCTTCAGCCAGCGTTACATAGCTGTTGGAGGACTCCCCCTTCAAAGTGGCGTCGATTACAGCTGCCACGACAATATGCAGTACTTTGTTTTAGTTTAACGCAAATAAAAAACCCCACCGAAGTGGGGTTTGGTATTCTCTCGTTCCGAATCTATCAGGAAGGGATAGCGGAAGTATCGAGTGGGGTGTTCACGATCAGTTCGACCATGGGGATCAGGTCGATGTCGTAGGTGGCTCCCCAGTTACCAGCGGTTGCCAGAGCCGCGTTGGTGGGGTTGTCACCAGCGTTGGTCCACTTGGTGCCCATCACGTGGTAGGCGGTGTGGTAGTCAACGGACAGAACGTCCTGCTTGGACAGCACGTTGCGGTCGGCTTCGATCCGCATTTCCTGCTGCTGGCCTTCCATGATGGAGCCGGACTTCATCAGGTAGCAGCGGAACTCACTGACGTGGGTTGCGGTACCGGGACGCACGGTGTTGACCTGTGGGTCCATAATCACGCGCATTCCAGCGAATTCGCCGATGTCGCGTGCGCCAACACCAACGCCGCCGCCACCCCAAGTCACTGCGCCACCAGCGGCCAGTGCAGAAGTGGAGAAGGTCAGCAGACCGATCTGGTACAGGTAGAAGCCCACGGATGGGTGGACAACCAGAATGTCCAGCTCGTCGCCGCGCTCGCCCAGAACGGAACGGGCTTCGGAAACGGTGGCAGCGGTCAGGTAGTTGGACTCACCTTGGCCGGAAGTTGCGGCAACAGCCTTGTCCAGTGAGTGGGCCGCAAGGGTGGTTCCAAACAGACCAGCCAAATGCGAGAACAGACGGGCGCTGTTCAGCTTGTTGATGGCATCAGCCAGCTGGTTGCGGATGTGAAGCATGGGATCTTCACCGGCCGCCAGCATTGCGATGTCATCCACGGCATACGCGAAACCGCGATGGCAGATGGTTGCAATCTGGGTGTCAGTACCGATCTTCTGCGGGGTCAGGTAACCAGCAGAGCTGCTTCCCCAAGTAGCAGTACCGTCCATGATTTCCTCGGTGGGAACCACGGGGTTGAACTCGGGAACTTGGATGCGGGTGCCGCCTTCGCGGGAATCCAGGATGGAGTTGCGCACAATTGCGCCGCTCTTTGCAAACAAAGAACGCTCTTTGATTGCCTCAGACACATAGGTCGTGAGGTTATTCCTTTTTACGATGTCCGCGAGCAGGACACCGCCGGAATAATTTTGAAATGGGGCGGCCATGGTTTCTAACCAAAGTCAGGGTTGACGGAGTCCAAGTCACAGACTTGTAGAAGCTGCCCCACTGGGGCTTAAATTGATGCTTCCCGCTTCAGCACAGCTGCAAGGTCGGGATCTTGTGCATCAATCTGCATCTGCCTCGTTATGTTAATACTACCTTCTTTCCAAGGGTTAGCCATACCGGGGGCAATTGCAGAGTTAGGCGTTGGTTTTGCGCCCATTCCTGCAGCACTACTGGCTTTAAAATGATGCTCAAATCCCGAACCAGGGTTCTTGAGATTGGCGAGGTAACTATTGATGTCTTGCTTAACACCTTTGTTCAGGATTGACACGCTGCCGTCTTCACTTCTGTGAAGATTGCTCTGCAAGAGCATCAGCATTTGCTCGGCGTTGATTGCACCGGCTTGGCTGATGGCAGACAGGGCCGTTGTGCGGGTTGCTGCCGCTTCGTTGGAGACTTTTAGGTCTTCCAGCTGGCGCTGCAGGTCCGCGATCTGGGAATCCTTGTCCTGAGCCGTTTTGTTGGCTTCTTCCCAGAGGTCTTTCCATTGGCCCTGGTCTTCCAGAGTCTTTCGGCGCTGGTCGTCCTGCTTTTTGTAAACCTCATCAAGTTTGGACTTGATGCCTTGGAAGCGTTCTTCCGCTTCGTTTGCCTTGTTCTGCAGGGCAGAAAGCTGGGCTTCGTATTCTGCCCGTACTGAGGCAACGGGGTCTGGAGCGTTGTTCGCGGCAGCCACGGGCTGCTCAGGTTGCGCCACGGGCGCATCCTGGATCACTTGCTCTTCCATAATTAGGAGTCAAAGTCGGTTGTGAAGGGCTTACTGGAAGGTTCGGGGGCAGCCTTCCGCCTACGGGTGGGCTTACACACCTCAGGTTCCGGCTGGGCTTCACGCAGTTCAACTAATTCCCACTTGTAGGAACCGTCAGGCTGCAAAACCTTGTCTAAGGACTTACCCATTGGCCTTCCCAGTAACTATTTCATTCTACTGAGCTACTTAGTGCCTCTTCAGCTTCAGTTGCGTTAGAAAGTACTTCGCCTTGCACAAGAATCTGGCGGAATTCGTCGCGGCCCAGCACACCTTGGTCGAATAGTGCTGTAAGTGCTGCGATGTCTTGGCCGATAAGGCGCTCGATGTCGAAGTCGCGGCTGAGGTTTACCTCGGGTGGCTCGATTCCTAGGTAGTTGGCCGCAAGGTTGAAAGACTTTTGCAGGGCCTGCTCGATGTCCATAGAGACCATCGAAAGCATTGAATTTGTGTCTACGCGGTCTAGGCGGCGGGCATCGGCAGATTCGGCAACGAATTTTTGCTGGCTGAGAGTACTAATACCTAGCGTTGCCATCTGCATCTGCATTTCTTGGATTTCATTTGACTGCGCTTCAAATGCGCTGGCTGCTGGCTCCACGTAATAGATCTTGTTGCCGGGGGCAGTTGCCATTGCGTAGTTGACGCCAACACCAACGTCTTTGGTTTGGTCGTCCCAGCCTTCCATCACGAGGATTGGCTGTGATGCAATATGCAAGCTGTGGATTAGGTCGGCTTGGCGCTGGAAATGGGCCAGGTTCAGGTACGCGATGTCCAGAAGCGGCGGCTTGCTGGTCAGGGTGTCGGTTTTGCCGGAATACGTTGTGACCAGTGGGATCTCGCCCAAGCTGTAGTCGCCGGATTCCACCAGCTCGTAGTCCGAGGTTGCGTCGGTTGCGTCGAAGGCGTTCGGGTATGGGAAGCCGCCGTTCATGTACTTGGCGGATTCGACTTGGCGGAATACGCGGTAGCGGCCCGGCTCGATGACGCGGATCTGGTCGTAAACCTTCTCGCCAAAATCGCCGTCAGGAACGATTGCTTTTTCTTTGATGCGGATCTGGATGATCCTGCCGTAGTTGACTTCGCGGTCCAGTCGCCAGCCGTAGACGTTGCTTGGGTCGATTTCGATCCAGTAGGGGCGGCGGTTAAGCTCGCGCTCTTCTGCAAGGCTGCGGGCGTCTGTAGGGGCCGGAAAATCCACCAAAGTGTGGGCTTGGCCGTAGGTAAGTGAGCAAATGGTCAGGCGGCGGGCGTACTCATCCAGATCTGATCCACAGCCATCCACGTCCTTAGCGAATACGTCTGTCCAGTAAGAATCGCCAACCAAGCTAATTGGCTTGCGCAAAATGAGACCGGCGGCGGCTCGTACCAGTCGCTGGGTAAATGGGGAAAATACTGCGCGGTTGACTCGTCCAGGTAGGCGGCGTAGTCCTCGCGGGGTTCAATTGGTAGGAATGATTCGCTGTTCTCACGTAGATATTCCGTGCCAAGTGTCACGGCTTTCATGATTTCCCAGCCCTTCATCATGTCCAGGACCGCTTGGGTGCGGCTAAACGGGCTATCGGCACCAGCGATCGTGCTCGAACTAACGAGATGCGTGCGAATCTGGCCTGGAACCGAGTAGGTCATCTATCTAATTGGCCGCTTTGTTTTACTTTAACGGGTCCGGCTTTCCGCTTAAAATGGCGACCGCTCTGTGGTAAAAGAAGCTGTCGGTTTTGCCCGCCTTTTCCAAGGCTTGCTTTACCTTGAGCCAGTTTTCGCGGGTTCTGGAGTCCATTACCACTTAACGCGGTTTGCCCAGTAAGCGGCGGACATCTTGCCCTTTTTGATATTTGCGGCGTGGCGGGCTTTCCATGCTTTATTGCGGGCTGAGCCGTCTGGGCTGCCCTGTACGCCCTGTTGTCCGAATCGGATGAGTTTTATCTGGTCGCCGTCCTTTGCAAGCACGGCATGGCTCTTGCTGGGATGGTTGGGCGTGCGCTTCGGCCTGTTGTAGCCCGAAAATTTTTCGCCCCGGTATTCAACCATCGTCTTCAACCTCGATCATTACTTCGATGCCAGCCGCAAGGCGGGTCATCAACGCGCCAAAGTCTTCTGGGTCTTGGGGTGTCATAAACGCGAAGCTCGCACCAGTGGTACGGGATTCGGCGTCAACCTCCAAGTGTGTGCAGAAGCCGGGGATGATTCGGGTGCCCATTAGCCGTGGTACGCGACTGCGATGTAAGGCGTTACGGATGGCGTTCCAGAGCTGATGGAATCGATTCGCATACGGATTTTTGCGGCGGGTTTGCCGCTGTAGAAGTACGCGAATTGGCCGTTGGTATTGATTGTTTTGCTTGTGTCGATAGTAAACCAGGTGTTGCTGTCGTTGAAGCTGCACTCGAATGCAAGATCAAAGTTTGCGCCACCGGTTACGTTCACGGCAAAAGTGAACTCGGATGAGTGGGCGTGGACCGTCATTGCGTCGTCTTCCGCCGCAAGTGCTTCGCCTTGGAATTCAACCAGGTTCGTGTAGCGCTTGGTTGAGGTGATGTCTCCGGCGGCCATTACTTCTTACCTCGCTTTGGCTTCTTTTTAGCGGTTTTGGCGGCTTGCTTGAAGTCCTTTGCGCTTGGAGCACCCTTTGAGCCGGGTTTGCGCATTTTTTCGCCAGATCCAGCCTCAATTCGCTTACGCTTCGCGTTGATATTCGCGTAGAGGCCACGTTTAGGCATGGATCTGGCTCAACTTAGTCCTATTTTACTTCTTCTTGGTGCCATTGCCTTTGGGCTTTTTCTTACCGCCCTTGCCATACTGTCCCCCCATTAGATCACTCCCCAGTGTCTGTACTTTCGGAGTCTACTTCTTGGATAGTTTCGGCGTCGATTGTCTTCATTTCTGGTGCTTCTGGTAACGTTCCAGCGTTGTTTTGGGGTTCGATTTGGATATTTAGTGATGGAACGGAGATAGATACCTGCTCGGGGGTGGCTTCGCCCAGAACGCGGCCCAGGGAGTCCAGGATTTGGGCTGCGGTCTGGTATTGGCCGTTTTTGACCGCCGTGTAATAAAGGCCCATGCGCATGGCTTGGATGCGCTCCAGCATGTTTTCGCGGTCCTTTTTCCAGTCGTCTGAGACCCATTCTTGGACTTGTGCCCAGTCGCGGTAGGCAGTCGTCATGCTGATGCCTTCGCGCTTCTGGTGGTCGTAGACAATCTGACGGACACTTTTGCCGTCTAATTGATGCTTATACAGGCGGCGACGGCGGGCTTCGATTATCGAGTCGGCGTTTCTTGGTGCGCAGCCTCTTTTAGTTGGGCCTTCCCAATTCGGCATTTTTATATGTAATTTAGTACAACCTATAGTTTGTGCGTCCCATCACACCGGCTTTTGCCAGATTGAATTGCTGCAGGCATAGGTAGCCGAAGGCGTCGAAGGCGTGGTCAACGCCCAAGTTTTTGTTGGGTAGGCCCGTTCCAGGGGCGTAGGTAAGGGTGCGGAATGATTTGATTAGTTCTTTGCAGCGCGGGTGGATATAGCAGCGGCGGGTGTTGGTTGCGTCCAGTAGGGCGGTGTTTACGGCGGTGATCTTGTCGCGGATTTTCCATGGGCTGCGTGGGGCGCAGATTCTCATGCCGGATTTGCGCAGGATGTTGTGGTCCGTTACGCCCACGCCTGCGGTTTTGCGTGCGCCGCCTGTTGGGTCGGGGCAGGCCATGATTCGACGTTCCAGGCCGAAGCGGTTTTGGACTTCTTCTGCGAAGTCCCATGTAGTCGCGCCGCCGGTTAGAAGGATTTCGTCGAAGACGTACAAGGTGTCGTTGTCGCGGACTGCGCAGATTCCGGTCATTGGGTCCACGTTGAAGTCCACTCCAAGTAGAAGGGGCAGGATCGGGATGTCCTTGGCGTCGGTGCTGATGTTTGCGTCGCCAAAAGATACGGCGACCAGGCCGGAGAGGTTCTCGAAGCTGGCTTCAAATTCTTGGCGGAATGTTCGTGGGTCTAGTTGGTGGCGGGCGGCTTCAACTTCTTCGGCGGGTACATTGCCGCCTTCAATCGTGGTGAAGCTCCAGCGCTTCCAGTTGTCGTCGCCTGTAATGCAGTACTGCCATAGCTCGTAGAACCAGCTGGCCGTTCCATCGGGGGTGGAAATAAATAGTGCCCAGCCCTGTTTGTCGGCTAGGGCGGGGCGAATCACCTCGAACCAGACAGCTGAGTCCATGAAGGCGGCTTCGTCAAGGACCACGCCGGACAAACTGCGGCCACGGAGCGCCATTGCGTTCTCGGTGCCCTTTAATTCGATGGTTGAGCCGTTGACAAGCTCGATTTTTAGGTCTGTTTCGTTCTTGCTGCGGATCCAAGCGGCGGGAACCAGCCTTTTTACTACTTTCCAAGCAATATCCTTCGCCATTCGGTAGGTCGGGGCGCAGTAGAAGAAGGTTTCGCCCGGTTTTTCGATCGCGCCACGCACTAATTCCATGCAGGCGAGGAATGATTTGCCGAATCGGCGGCCTGCAACCAAGACGCGGAAGCGGGTGCGGTTCTCAAATACTTGGCCCTGTGCCCAGCGGAGCGATATTGGCTTACTTTGGCCCATGTGCTACAGAAGAATGTTCGGGTGCTCGTATTTTTTGGCCCTGTACTACAGGTACTTGACTTTTCAGAGATACCCCCCTATTGTATGAGGTACAAAAACCTCAGATGTACCAGTAAGTTCCCTATCGCTTTCTCCCTTCCCCCGAATCCGCAACCCGCCCCCCTTGTGCCGCCTGGCGTGGTGTCACAGTAACTCGCACAAAGCTCTGTAATGTACTATATTAGACCCATGGGAGAGATCCCATGAACCTCGAAAATTTAATCATGAAGCTTTCTGAAATTCTCAAGTCCAAACTTGATTCAATGAAGGAAATCTTGACAGAATCGATGAGATTCTAGAAGCCACTAAATCAGATTTAAAGTCTGAAGAAGAACAATGGCTGGAAGATTGGTCCCGAATTGTTGACTGAATTCGGCCCCCAATTGGGGGCCTTTTTTTGTGCCTTTTGTTGGGCCTTGGTGCCACCTGGTGTGGTGGCACAGGGTTGGTTGACGGTGGTCAGTCCTCGGTGCTTGCGGCTGCTGCGGTGAACAGTGACGTGCCAGCAACCACCACGCACATGACGAAGGGGACGGCGTGTGTCTGCGCTGCGCGGTGCTGTGGCATCTGCGAAGCCGCGCTGGCGATGGCAACCGCCCCGAAGGCTGCAACCGTCCCAGCGAGCGATCCCAGGGCCACTGTGGTGATTTTCTTAGGCGAGATTCCGTTAGTCATGATGGCTGATGGTGTTTTGGTGGGTTTGAGAATCATTTTCAGAAAGGAGCCGCGCGTAGCAGCTCCGTGTCAGATCCGTGTCAGGCTGCTTTCAGTCTCCGCTGTACTGTGCTGCGGCTGATTCCAAGGTGATCGGCAATCCGCTGTTGTGTCCAGCCCTGACGCCTCAGCCTGCGGCATCGCTGCGGCTGTGACTCGGTCGCCCATAGCAGGATCACCACGGCAGGGTGATCAGGACCAAGATCAGGGCAAGGGTTGAAGTGAACATTGTTTCAGGGAAGCGAGCAATGGGTGGGTGTCTTTCGCTTCCCTAATACAATACAGCATCAGGCCGCAAAATGCGACCCAATACCGGAAACACGGTCTTACCGTTAACATTTGTTCACATTACGCCGTCACGTAGCGAGCCCCTGAACCGTGGGCAGAAACCCACACGTCGCTTTCGCGCCATCACAAAGGGAACAGGTGACACACTGCGCAGAGCTGCCGTCAACGGTCGCTGGGCACTGCTTACCCTGTTCAGCGCCGGATCCCTTAGGCGTGACCCTAAACGTCTTCCAGCCGTGCGCAGACGCTTCTAGATAATCCGCCAAGCCATCGCAGCTGGCTTGCATCTTGCCCTTCGCCCATGCGGCCCATGGCTGACGCCACTGGTGTGTGTAGGCAGTGTGTCCGCTCGCGTAATAGTTCAGCAGATTGAACGCAAACGGCTTGACCAGTGCGGGATCCCCGTACGCTCCCCACCGGATGCGACGGCCCATCACAGCCAATTTTGATTCAATGTGATGCAAATCAAGCCGATACTTTCCGGCGTGGTAGGCACGCCAAACGCTCAACGGTGCCTGACCGGGATTCACGTAACAGGACCGGCTGCCGTCCGCTTGCTTGCGGTGTGGGCAGTCTCCGCAGATGGTGGCATCCGCCCCAGTCTGAACAGCCGTTACAGGATCCACGTCCTCGCGCAAGATCCACACTTGGCACATGTTGCCGGTTTTGCGGTTGCTGCTTTTCATGGTGAGAATCACCACAAACGGGTTGCCGTCAATCGGTGACGTTCCACGCTGGATGATGTAGCCGAGTGGTTTTTTCATGGTGTGTCGTAATGGTGGCGACATGCAAAGCATCTCACAGAATCCAGCGATTAGCAAGCGCTAGGGGAAAACTTAACAATCGATCCATTCGCTTTGATCGACTGAACACGCTCCGCGCGGAAGCTGCGCCATTGATTCAGCTTGGTGTCCATAATTCGGAACACTGCAGGATCTTTGCTTGGCTTGCCCGTTCCAAGGATCTCCCAATGTGCTTAGGGTTGGTGGTAAGCTGCCGGGTTTCACCGTTAGCTTTTGTAAATGTGATGCTGACGAATGTGCTGTTGGCATTATCAAGAATGCCGCGAATGTTTTCTGGAGTTGGTGTCATTAACATGGTCAATTCATCCGGTTTTTGATGAGATTGATGCTGGCAGACTTTGCCAAGTTCTTGCCATAGCGAACATGCAGGCAAGCCAGCCCGCCACGTTCCGCATCTTCTTTGTTGATGTAACGCCCCATATGGGGGCCATATCCGACAATCTGAAAGTCCTTGCCGTCGTTCCAATCCTGCCAGATGGCTTTTTTGCTGTTGTAGGTTCGCCCGTAGGCTCCTGCGATGAAAAGCTCGAAAATGTACGCCATGGGTGGTGTGCGTTTGACTCCTTAAGTAGAACACACATCCGGCAGCCTGTCAACCGATCCACCGCTTTTGTGTCCGTTTTTATGTCCGCTTGCGTTTTGTGGCTGTTTTGGTAATGTGGCCGGGTACAGGCCACCCTGACCTTGCATGACACGATCCACCAAAGACCAACTAAGCGAGCGCGAGACCGAAGCGCTGCGGCTTCTAGACGATGTTTCACCAGCCACAGCCGTGAAAACACTTGCTACGAAATACGGCGTCAGTCCCAGGCAGGCACGCCGCTACGTGAACAAAGCGATGTTGGAAGCCTTTGACGTTCCACTGGCTGAGGTTGAACTTGGGTTCTCCATCGCTTACAGCATGGAACGGCTGCAAAAAATCGCTGATGCAGCTGCTAAGGAAGGCGACAGGAAAACCGAGATTCAAGCCATCCGTGCATCGATCCAGGCAGCAGAAAACCGGCTGAAAGCGATTCAGCGCAAAGAAGAAATTCACCAGCGGTTGACAGGCGACGCCGTGCCGTTTTAATGTGCGCTAGCGAGGCACCTGCCTCGCAAGTTGCCACACCTAAACGCACCAATGAAAAGACCCCTCGTTTTTGATGATGATCGGCTTGTGTCGCTGACGCTTACGGATGGGGTGGGCACGATCCACCGATGCATGACGATCGCCCGAAGCCTAGATGAAGCCTACAAACGTGCCAGGCACCACTACCGGCAACCTGTGCTGACCATGAACAGCTGGGGAACCCGTGGCTGCCGGTTGAATCTCGTTTGATTGGCGGGGGCTATTTTTTACGTTCCAGCCGTGATGAATGCCATAAAAAGTCTCTGATTTTTATCAATAGCTATGTGAATGGGTCTAAGTGAATGTATTACAAAGAAAACGGCGAACATCGATTTTTGCATAAGAAGTATGCGAGACGCTGGACATCAGATGAAGAAGAAGCTGCTGATCCTTGCTACTGGGAAAAGCACTGGCTTGTCACAGTGAATGGCGTTGGAGAACACGCTATAACCACAGGCTACACCAGTGATGAAATAGTCCTTTATTTGATGAGAAAGAACATACCAGGCGTAACTTCAATAGTTTTTCTATATGAATGCAAACCTTTAACTTTTCGTGAGAGAATAAATATATGGCGTACTCAGAATAAGCTATTAAGTCAGGAGAAGTAACGCTCCACCCTTTCTAAAAATCTAGATTCTGCACCCAGTAATTCCAGGTTCGATAATTCTCGGACCTGGGGTGCACCTGTTCTACGTGCCACCACAATCATTCCGCCTAAAGGTTGAATACCCGTAAGACTCTTAAGTCCAAGACTGTACGCACCAAGCTGATCGATGTAGTTGTTGAGCATTTCTTCGCTACGTTCGCGCAGCGAGGTCTTCCAGTCCACGATGAATGGGCCTTTGCCGTTGATGTCCAGCAGGGCATCACACGTACCAGCATTCCTGCGCTGTGGTGAATGGAAAATTCGCAGGCATGGATGGCGCTGCAATTATCAGCGATCCAGCCCCTTAGTCCACGGGCATAGCCGGATGCGCTCCAAGGGACTCTAGGTGCCCCTTGAATGGCCCTTTGAATGCCCCAGCGGGTAATCGAGCCAGGGCAGCGTTCCAGGCCGTCTTCAGAGGTTCTCCAGCTGTTGCGTTTATTCGCTGTTTGGCGGGCGATTTTTGCTGCTGTTTTTAAAAGGTATTCAGCGTGTTCGTGGGCTAACGTCCCACGCTTTGCTGCCATATCTCGATCTTCGTGAGCTGTTGGTCGAGCCAGCCACCGTTCCAGGGCCTGTTTTTGGTGCTCGGGCGATGTTTCTTTGAGTATGTGCGTAACAGAATGAAAAACGCTGCCGAACTCATCCCGATAAACGCGGAAATCGCCAGAATCATCACGGACCAGGGCAGACTTACGCAGTGAGGCTAATCTGTCCTGTGCTCCTTTAGCCATGCGTGTTTCAATTGGCTGACCTTAGTGTCCACCAAGTGGTAACTACTAACCCAACCTACCTGATCTCCTACAGTAACACGTACCATCCCGTTTTCTTCTGATTCAAGCTTTGCGTGTGGAGGCTTGATGAAGTCCGGTGTAGAGCCCGTGCCAGGGATGTTTGGGGTCGTCTCTGCCATCTTGCTTGTAAAGCTGTTGAATACGTTCCACACGGGCATTCTGATCCTTAATGTCTTCTGCTCCGTAGGACATGTAGATAGGGCTTTCCATATTCAATATAGCCAATAA
>FUIF01021969.1_pt1 | contig 14289 bp, 11 predicted proteins | sample 1003461 | NCBI WGS metagenome assembly FUIF01 (sample SAMEA80401918, study PRJEB19352) | marine metagenome | reverse complement strand
ATTGTTAGAAGGGATAGGAGTCCCTTGTCAAATTTTGATTAGAATGACCAAGTGTATTGTACACTAGCATTATTATCACCGCTTTGACTTACGGCAGTACTAACTTTAATCTTAGTATTAGTATCTAAGACAAAGTCGTAATTTGCTTTCAAGTAACCATTTACGTGTGTTGGCAACTTGAATTTGTGTTCTGTGTACTGTAGATTGCCTCTCATGTCAACACTAGTAGGAACGTTTGCTTTAACATCGCCTTTTAGCATCACAGGATGTACTCCAGCACCAAGTTCTAAGCCACCTTTTTTGTAACCTAGCTCTGTCCATGCACCTAGCTGATCGCTTACATCAGTTACCAAACCTTTAGTAAAGTTTGTTTTAACATGCATTAGACTGGCTTTAGCAGTAAATCCACCTTGCTTGTAACTTACAACACTGTCAACAATGTTAGTGTTTTCAACTTCTCCCCATACACCCGAGAAGCCCATCCAAGGATTACTGTTTAACTTTGACATATGCACACTGTATGTTGTACCATCGCCAGTTTCTTCGTCTGCATTAGACCACATGTTGTAGCCCATTGTAAACTGTTGTGACTCAGTGTCAGCACCTACAGTAACACCATCACTAGTTCTAGTGTTAAAACTAGCAATACTGTTGAACATTGTTGCACCATCTGTGTCAAAGTTAGTAGGAGCAAGATTCACTGCATAGTTTCTGCCAATATCATCCATTGCTTGACCAGTTACATTACCAATATCAAAACCATAGATACTACCGTTAAGATCCAAACCAGCCATACTAAGGGTACCAATTGGTTGGAATGCTTTGTTGATGTCAATTACTGTTCCTCCCATAAACGATTGTCCAGTGTCACTAAGTGCTTGTGCGGCTTGTGCATCACTCAAGTAACTCCATGCATTCTGTATCATGTTAATAGCAGTACCAGCGGCAATAGTTGTGCCATCTAATCTACTCATAAACATAGTAAGTTTAGTATCATTTGATGCACCGCCGCCGGCACTGTTTGCCCATGTTACAAGATACTTGTTGCCATCATCTGCTTGAAAAATGTTTACAGTACTACCATTGATATCATTTAGACCGCTTGCTACTGCAAGAGCTCTTACATCAGTTACAAAACCAGTCAATACATTTTGGTATGCCGCCACGTATTTGTTATCAGAAGTTTTTAGTAGGAATTGATGACTGTTGTGTGGATCGTTCATAGTGCTTGAATCACCACCACTGACCAATATGTCTGTTTTTCCATCACCGTTGATATCAAAAAACCTAGGCTTATAAGTAGCAGAGGTATTACTTTGATATCCAATGAGTGTTGTACTTGTTGTATCTGTAAACTCACCACTGCCATTGTTTTGCATAAACTGTATTTCACTTAGTTTATCATCACCATTGTTTACTTTTTTGCTGAATACAATAACATCTGCATGTCCATCTTCGTTAAAGTCATGATTGGCAATTTCAACACTGTGATCAATACCACTAGTACTAAAAGCAGGAAGATCTTTTTCATGTGTGAATGTAAGTACACCGCCTGTCCAGTCAACACTGTACATTTTAGTTGTGTTACTATCACTACAAGTCCCGCTTACTACTGCACACTGAGCATCAGTTAGTATTACCTCATTGTTGTTACCGTTGTTCATAAAATTGCCTATTGCAACTGCTGAACCGCCGTATCTAAGATCACCAGCATTTCCTAATGGATCAACATAAGAAGTAAATCCATTCACTTGATTATTAAGTGCAATAGTTGTATTTTTACTTTTCAAATCAGCCATTACAATGTCAATGTAACCATCATTGTTTAGATCGCCTACATCACTACCGTGTGACCATACATCTAGTGTAGGAATGCTTACTTTAGTGAAGTTTGATCCGTTGTTGGTATAAAATGAAGCAGTATTATCAAAGTGTCTCATATCAGTACTAGGTGATACAAACATATCTTTCCTGCCAGTTTTAAAGAAGTCGGCAAAATGAACATTAGGTTCTGTACCCAGTATTTCATTGTCTGTTCCGGAAAACCACTGTGAGGTCTTATCAACTAGTTGCCCGTTTTCAAAAGACACCATACTAAGTTTAGTGTTGCTCCATGTACCAGCAGTAGCAGGTTGTGTTTTTCTACCAGCAACTATAAAATCATCTGCATAACCATCACCATCGATGTCTTCTACAAATGTGTCTCCTACAAAATAAGAACCATCGTTACCACCTGCCATTGGGTCAACAGTGACTTGTGCAGTAGGCGTAGTATAATTTAGTTGAGGTCTATCTGGTATTGGACTTGGATTATTATTGGAGTAGCCTCCGCCACCGCCACCACCTCCGCCACAAGCGGAAAGAGCAGTTGCACCTAGTAAAGCCACAATTAGTTTGTTATTTGATTTTTTCATTGTAAAGTCTCCTATTCTCTAACAATATAAACAGTATAGCACAGTATTAGACATTGTCAACCTTTTTATTCATATCGGCGTATTCACGTCTATAACTGTGTATTAGTTCTTCTGTTTCTTTATTTGCAAAGATACCAATGTCATTGATAGGATCGTACTCTATGTAACTACGTCTGTCATGCACAGGATGTATGAAGTCGGGCTGACCCCAAACTCTTACTGCACTCACGTACTCATAGCCTCTAAAACCAAAAAAATGAACTTGTTTACCTTTATACATACACATAGTATAACCGGATTATGCAAAAAGAGCAACCTTTTTCTTGTGTTTTGCATAACAAATGTTATAAATAAAAGTACGTTCACCCGAGAGGGCGGAAGTAGGCAATCGCTGAAGGAACGCACCTAACCATTTACTTAGGGAGGGTGGCAAAATGACTTACAGACCATATCAATGGAAGAAGTTTGCTGACGCACGGAATCGTGCTCTAGTTCATAAAATACTGAACTATCGCAAATCGTCTTGCATATGCAAAAAAGCCAGTTAGGCAGCTAATTTAATTGGTTTCTTAACTAGTCCTGGAGTTATAACTACTTCGGTAATATCCTGTTTAGCATATTCTTTTAGGCTAAACATATGCGGCATCAATATTCGTTCAAGCTCGGCTTGCAAACTTCTTGCTCCGGTTTTACGTGTTGCCGCATTTTTTGCGATCTCAAGCAGTGCTTCATCGCTAAACTTTAGTTTCACACCATCTGTTTCAAACAAGTAGGTGTACTGAGCTATTAGACTATTCTTAATTTCTGTAAGCACAAACTTTAATTGTTCTTCAGTTAATTGTGAAAGTCCAACCCAGGTTGGAAAACGTCCTACAAATTCAGGTATCATACCATACTTTACTAGATCATCTGGCTCCATGTCGTCTAGTTTGCCTTCTGCATTTGTTTTTACATCAACTCCGAAGCCAATGCCTGAACCTTCTGCACGTCTTTTGATAACATCATTGATACCAACAAATGCTCCACCAGCTATAAAAAGTATGTTTGATGTGTCAACTTCTACCATCTCAGCCTGTGGGTTTTTACGACTTGCACCAGCTGCTGGCACCCTACAAACAGTTCCTTCTACTACCTTGAGCAATGCTTGTTGTACACCTTCTCCACTTACGTCACGTGTGATAGAACTATTTTCGCTTTTACGTGAAATTTTATCAATTTCATCGAGGAATATTATACCTTTTTGACACTTTTCAACGTCACCACCTGCATTGCTTAGTAGTTTACCAATTAGTGTTTCTACATCGTCTCCAACATAACCTGCTTCAGTTATGCTTGTGGCATCGGTTACTGCGAAAGGCACATCCAAATACCTTGCTACTGATTTTGCCAATAATGTTTTACCACAACCAGTTGGACCTAATAGCAATACATTAGCCTTATCTAGTTCCAATTCTGTTGATTTGTTTTGAATTCTTTTATAATGATTTGCAACCGCAACACTTAGTACTGTTTTTGCATCATCTTGGCCGATCACGTATTTGTCTAAAAAATCTTTTAATTCTTTTGGATCTATATCTTTGTATGTAATTGCATCAACTGTTTCTTTTGCCAAAGATGTTAACAAATCTCCACATAAGTTTACACATTCATTACAAATAGCAACACTGTCACCTACAATTAATTTTTGGACTTGATTCTTTTCTTTTTTACAAAAATCGCACTTATTGTACTGCTCTTTGTCAATTGACATTATAGATCATCCTTTTTAAGTTGCTCTTCTATCGCCGCACGTTCTGCATCATTGAGAAGTTCAGGATCATACTCGCCTGAACCTAGTTTTTCTATTAGATGTTGTATGTACATATCGTTATATACATAAGATCCGGAAGTTTCTTTGTCTACTGTGATCCAAACTTCACCGTTAAATTTGTGTAGTGTACTAGGAAAAACATCTGTCTTTACGTAAGTATCACCTTTGATTGGATGTGTAGGAAATGTTTCACCAAATGTGCTTTGTGCAAATTGTTCTAGTTTTTCATCAGGTTGATCAATATACTGGTCCCATGGTAAAACATTAATTTCGCCTCGTGATAACATCTGTTCTTGATTCTTCATTGTGTCATCTGGGTTTAGGCGTTTCCATATACGTTTAGCACGTTTATTAGGATCATCCTCATCTTCTTCTTTCCATTCAAAGATGTCTTCTTCAACTTCATTTATTTCTTCTTCGGTTGGTTCTTCAGGATATATTGGTTTATCTTGCCTACCATCACTAACAACGACTGCATCTTGTTGTGTGAGGTGTTCTTGCCAGTTATAGATATTAGCAGTTTCTTCAACAGGCATTGCTACTTCTACGTTGACTTGTTGTGTTGTAACTTCTTCTTCAATTTCCTGATTTGGAACATATTCGTCTTCGTATATAACTTGTTGTTGGGATTGGATTGCATCCATATCAGGATCAGGTAAAACAATATGCTCTACATGTAGTGTGCGTTCTAAGGGCTGAGGATCTTGGACAGGTTCTTCAATATCGACTCCAGTTTCTCCTCCATCAGACTTATCCTCGCTTCTAGTCTCACCAGGCTCTTCATCTGCTGGTCCATCCTCAACTGGTTGCTGTGGCTCTGGTTCCTCTTGAGCTTCTTGCTCTGGTTCTTCCTTATTCTCTTCAACCGGCACAGGGCTCGGCATCGTCGTAACAGTTTCAACTACTGTCTCCTTATCCTGTCTTCGCCATGCAAATGTTTCAGTAGCGGCAAGTAACATCATTATAGCAAGCGGATCAAACACTGCTACTATTAGTATAATCACCCAACGGACAGCACTTTCCAATAGATTCTGATCTGGATTATCACCGTAAATCAGTTGGGCTATGTATTTAACCGGACCAACCTCTGCTTCAAACTGACGATATTGCTTTTCAAAAACGAACTTTTCTTCACGTAAACCGTCGATTTGTGGTTGTATATTTTCAATGTTCAGTTCAAGTTCTTTTATTCTTACATCAACATTTTTGTTACTGCTTCCGGCTTCTAGTGTATACTTTGCTATGTTTGCATTCGCACTGTCGATGGTTTTTGTAATGCCTGTACGTATTTTGGCTACGTTTGCGTCAACGACTTTTATCTGTTCTGCTAGGCGTTTGTTTATATTTGTTATCTCACGTTGTACTCTACTGGCGACACCAATTTCTGTACGTTTTGCTTTTGCAATTGCTTTTTCTAATGCATCACGTTCAGGCTTTTGGCTTGCACGTAGTTGATTGCCTTTCTTAACGTTATCAACATCAGCAGTAAATACTCCGCCTGTGGTAGTACCTTGTGAGGTATATGCCGCTACGTCTTTGTCAAGTTGTGCTAGTCTTTTTTCTGCAATAGAAATGTCTGCACTGGTACGTTTTTGTGCATCTCCAAGTCTTTTGTTTTGTTGTGCAATTTCTTTATCTGCTTGTAGGCGCAAGCCTTTTACTTTGCTATTTTCTGCATCTATCTGTGGTTGTATACGTTTGTTTGCTTTGTCAATGCGTTCTTGTTCTCTTGTGATAAGTCCATCAATACGTCCTGATGTCTCTCCTCTGTTTAGCCTTCCAATCTCTGCATTCCAACGTTCTACTTTTGCTTGTGCCCTAAGCAGTTTGTCGTCAATGACTTTAACTTGTTCAATTTGCTCTGTGCCCATGGCACTTTGTTCAATATGACTTTTACTTAAAAAGCCAAATATACCCATTGAAGTAATAAACATCAATACTGCTACTGCTGGTACCAAGTACAATTTCATTACAAATCTTGCACGTTGCCAGTTTTGATGTAGCCATACAGTACAGGCTAATTTAGCAACTTCAAGTATACCACCCATAACAATAATAGGTATAACAGCCGCCGCAAAGATTGCAGTCAAACCAATGATACTGTAGTAAGCGGCAATTCCACTTAGTGCTAATGCAACAAATAATATTAATAAACCTAAGAGCATGTTGTACTTACCTAAATTTAGGGTTGTTTGACAATTTTAAATCCATAAATGTCTTAAATGCAAGGTCAGGAACTAGGAACCAAACAGTGTGTGCGTCTAGGCTCCACATTGTTTTGTGGAACTTTTTACGTATACCACGTTGGCCTTTCCATTCGTTACCAAACCATGTTTTTAGTTCTGCAATAATTTCATACCATTGTTCGATGTACCGTAATTCGAAATGAACCTTGTGCATTAGATTTTCTCACCAGCTTCAAAGCCTCTAAATCTTTCAAATCTAGGAAAACGTAAACTGTATGTTCCGTCTTGATTCTGTGTTACTGCGTCTGCTTTAACTTCAACGATATAACCAACTAGACTATCTTTTCTAGTCCAAAAATCATCCCTATCACTATCAGACAGGCCGCTTCCAACGTTAACACGTATGGTACGATCTTCGTCAACACCTTCGCATACAAGAGCTCCCAAACGTCCTGCATTTCTTCCTGTTCCTTCTTCAATGTCAATAACCTCCAAGTCTACTGTTATAACTGGCTTCCACTTCATCCAAAATGTACTACGTCTACATTCATATGGAGCATCAAGTTTCTTAATCATAATGCCTTCATAACCTTCAGCAACTTTTTCATTTGCATACTTTGCCATAAATTCATGTGCTTCGGGTTCGTCTAGGTTGATTTGCTTGCCTTTGACCATTACAACGTGTTGCATTTGTACTCTATTTACTATACTTTCCAGTGCAAGTAGTCTATCGATTTGACTTGTGTTACTAAAGCCACGTTTGAAATCCTCTAGGTTCATAAAATCAAACACATTAAACACACTGTCAGTTGCAGTGTGATCTTTTTTTGTAGCACCTCTCATGAGTTCTTGAAAGCTCTTGCCAGTAATTTCACCATCAATAACAATATCATCAGTATCGTGTGATCTAAATGTGTCTGCTATCTTACTAAGTTCTTCAGCAATGTGCGGAAAGTTTTCAAACTCTTTACCGTTTCTACTGTACAAGTTTACAGTACCAGTTGCATGAATGATCGCAATAGTTCTCACACCATCTAACTTTGGCTCAATCATAACTTCGCCTGCAAGTTTCTTAGGATGTCCTTTTGAATCAGTTGCAAGTTGTACTTCAAATACAGGAATCTTCCATTCTGTTTTGCCAACTATTTTGTTAAGTGTTTTACTTGTGATACCACAACGTAGATCTTTAATAAGTACACGTCTTGCTAACAGGTTCCATTGCTCGCTATCAAACTTTTCGCTCATCAGTTGCACTGCTTCTCTTGCCGCATTGCCTGTAATAGTTCTTGTACGTAAACTTTCACACAATCCCCAAAATGCAACCCAAGGATTTTCTCTGTGTTCATAGCCAGATGTTTCAGCAACTTGTTTTATGTTATACATGAAGTATGGATTATATGCTAGGTAGCAGTTGTACAAAAAGCACTCTGCACTATGACTACCAAGTCTAGCCGCCACAAGTGCTTTTTCAATTACACCTTCTTTGTGTAAGCGACTATTGTTTTCCTCGAGATCTTGTATCCAATCGCAAGCCACTTGTAATCCATTATAATTTTTTGAAGTATATTTTATTTTGTTTAGCACGAGTGATGTCTCCATTCCTGTTACATATCATACTATAAGTATACAACGGTTCTATGGGTTTGTCAACCGTTAATTCCTAATTATTATTGCATCTGCTTCTGCAACTGTATATGTCGCACCGAGCAATGAACCTGGATTGCTTGGTGGTGTTGTTGGAATTGGCCCATCCTGTACAATATTTGCCGCCGTCAATTTATCTATATTACGTGCTTCTCTCATTGCAGCGACACTTGCTTGTCCACCTGTACTATCAAAGTTCATTACACGTTCTAACAATTCTCCTGTTCCGCCGGCAGTAGTATCAAGGGCATAGTTTGGCAAGTTAGTTGCTAACTGTACTGCATTGTTTGTGTTAGCAGGTACTGTGCTAAGATCTAAATCAATTTTGGCACGTATAAGTTTCTCTCTTGCCTGTTGATCCTGCATACGTTTGAAATTACGTTGAATAATCTGTGCTCCAGGATTAGCATTGTAGAAACTGGTCATTAATGTTTTGGCGGCAGCTATAATGCCTTCAAAGGCTTCTGTTTGTGTTACATAGGTGCCGGCACCGTATACACCGGCTGGAATGACATATGGTGTAACCGCAGGAGGTGTTGGATCGTAGGCACCAGCAACAAAGTAATCTATAACTTTGTAGATACCTGTGTTTGCACTTGCTGATCCATCATCACGTGTAAACACGTCCATGGCTCCTGATGCTTGTAATTTTTCCATTTCTATGATGTTTTGTTGCAATGGTGCGGCACTATTATATCCAGCGGCATAACCGATGGCATCACTAACTGTAAATGTACCGTTTGGTCCAGTTGCCAGTTGTATATTGCTTTGCACACTGTACTGACTTGTCCAATATGTTACGACTGCGGGGTCAACATACACTGTTTGATTCTGCACAAGAGGTAGATCTTTCAGTGTTTCGAGATTGGTCGCGGCAGTAGTGAGTGTTTCGTTGTTAGTGCTTTCAATGCCTTTGATTTGTCCAAAACTTCTTGCTAAGGCTCCGTTTGCTACGGCAAGGTCATCAGGTAATGCGCCGGCTAAAGGTGCTCCTAGACTATCAAATTCTCCATTTACTGCACCACTTGCAGTGTATATTGCTCTGTCGCCTACACTAGCGGTTCTAAGCGGAGCAGTAAGTGTTGAGAAACTTGTTGGAAAAAGTTTTTGTGGATTCATTAAGTCTCCACCAGAAGTAATAGCTGTCTGCGTATTTTTAAGTATTCCTTTAACATCACCTAGTTCTGCAGTGTTCAATCCATTGAATGCATCAAATACCTGTCCTTGAATATTATTAGGCAAAGCCGGACCTAGTTGTGCAATATCACTTGAACTAATACCTAAATCACCTATGCTAAGTCCACCAGTTTTATTTGCAATTGCATTAGTAACACTGCTGAGAGATCCGCCGAGACTTCCAGCAAGTCCTGGATCAATGTTAATATCAGCTATCTTATCATACATTGGCCCGAGACTTCCTGCAAGGTCCATATTTTTTAATAGTTGTCCTGGTGAACCAAGATCACCAATACTGGCAAAATCTATTGTACTTCCTAAACTTCCAAGATCTGCACCAAAGTCCGGAAGTGCATTTGTAATTCCGCTTAGTCCGCCTGTGCCAATAGCATCCATTCCGGGAAATGTGCCGCCAGCAAAACTACCAGCGGCATTTGTAGCGGCCGCTATCATTTGATTCGAACTACCTACAAAGCCTTCAGCGGCTCCTAATATACTTCCAAACTTGCTTGCATCACCAACTATATTAGCACCACTTAAACTTCCGCCCATCACCTTGGCCGCTTCTGATAAGCCAGTTGGAAGTACACTTCCGATGCCAGTTGATGGGCCTAATACTGCAAGAGCATCTCCTGAGAACACATCAAAGCCTGCACTGAAAGCATTGTCACCTAGTCCGCTTGCCATATTACTAAATGTTTGGGGCATAGTACCGCCAAGTCCTGACACACCACTGATTGTGCCTGTTAGTGCAGTTGGTGCCGCTAATCCTTGAAAGGCCGCTTGATTACTTGTCAATGCTGCCATTGTTGGAGCACCTGTAAGTCCAGTCACACCGTCGGTTACATTTAATGGTGCACCTGATACACTTTCAAGTGGATTGCCACCAACACTGCCTGCTAATCCTGCACCTGCCGTTAGTACTGTAGCGGTAATTGCTCCTCCACAAGCCATGTTATCCCCTTGGTATTATAACGTCGTTACTTCCAGTTGCTCTAGTATGAAAGCATGTGTCTGGAGAACCAACATAGTTAATAGGTTTATTTTCTGCAAGTACACTCATTGAACCAAGTGTCGTTACTGCGGCACAATGTATGCTACAACCTGGGGCACCACAACAAGGATGTGGAGTAACTGATGTTCCTATAAGGCATGCTGGGCGGCCGTTGATAATTACAGTGCTTGCACCTGTTCCTACTGCAAGTCCACCACCTGAGTTTGGATCACCTATTCTTACTGCGCCTGGCATTTTTATCCTTTTAGTATTCCTTTTGGTGCAGCCACTATACCAGTACTTGCTTGTATGTAACTTGCAATAACATCTTTGTTTGTTTCAGTCCACATTGTAATGTTATTTGTATTTATGGTCACATTTTTTGTCTCATCTGCACTCATCATAGCAGGCAAAAGTTGCACACCTTGTTGTGTTGGAATTAAGGAAAATGGATGGGATATAATAGTTGTTGTTTCATCACTGCTAACAACTTTGCAGATTATTTCACTGCTATCACTTAGTCTAAGTGAATAGGTTTTATCTTTTTCAAGCATGTCTTCTCCGGGGTTACTAGTTAATTAGTATCCGGATCCGTTCCACCCTGTATTTTCTATATAAGCACAAAGATCATCATACCCACCAATAACCTTGTGTTGTATAACAATTTGCGGAACTGTCTTTGCACCTGGTGCAACTTCGAGAAGTTCTTCTCTAGTAACATCAGTACCAATCTTTGCTTCGTTAAATGGTACTTTCATCTTTGTTAATAATTCTTTTGCGGCGTCACAATATCCGCATAGATCTCTTGTATAAACTGTTACACTCATAAACTAAATCCTTTAAATGTGTTATTATCAACGTCTTGTTTTGTTCCACCGTTGACATATGATGTAATCTCTGTCTCTTGTGGTGCTACTTGCACATCGCCACCAGCAATCCATTTTTGTGTCCATGGTAGTGGGTTTGAAGCGCCTTTATAACTGCTAGGTACACCAACAGCAGTCATTCGTTTGTTTGCAATCCATTGCACATATTCTTTCAGCAACTGTGCATTCAGTCCAATCATTGATCCATCTTTAAACAAATAGTCAGCCCATGCACATTCTTGTTCCACTGCATCTTCAAACATCTTAATTACAAGTGGCTCGCACTCTGCTTTAATTTTTACAAAGTCTGCATCATCTTGTGGCAGGATTTTCATCAACTGTTGTGTACTTGCTAGATGTACATTCTCATCTCGTGCAATAAACTTGATAATTTTAGCATTACCTTCCATCTTCTTAAGTTCAGCAAATGCCCAACTGCATGCGAATGACACATAGAACCTTACACCTTCTAATATGTTAACACTTGCCAAACATATCCACAGTTTCTTTTTAAGTTCGTATAGATCAATTTTAATTTTCTTACCGTTTACAGTGTGTGTACCTTCACCTAGTAAGTTGTAGTAACTGCAAGTTTCTACTAAATCATCATAGTATGCAGTGATATCTTCTCCACAGTCAATGATCTCTTGTATGTCCATCATCTCATCAAACACCTTGCTTGGATTTGCATATACATTACGGATGATGTGTGTATAACTTTTTGAATGTATTGTTTCACTAAACGTCCAAGTTATAATCCAGTTTTCAAGTTCAGGCAAACTCACAATAGGACCAAATGCTTCAATTGGTGCTCTACCTTGCACACTATCCAACAAGATTTGTCTTTTGAGATTACTTGTAAAAATATGCTTTTCATTCATAGTAAGCTCTTTAAAGTCTTTTGCATCACGTAGTACATCTACTTCTTCTGGTCTCCAAAAGAAACCCAACTGCTTGTCAGTAAGTTTATCAAACTGTCTGTACTTCAGTGTATCATAACGTTGTATGCCGACTCCTCCTGCTGGATCTAAAAATGCAAGACTGGTCGTATGGTCTCTATTGGCTGTATTCAATACACTCATTGTCGTTCCTATATTGTGCAACTATCGCAGGCTTCCTCGTACATAGGATCTTCGATAGTAAGTTCTTGTTGTTGTGTTTCGTTCATTTTGTCTACGTCTATTTCTCCAGCACCATCAAATGTGTTGAAGTAATACAACTGCTTGTGTCCATATTTATAACAAAGCAATAGATGTTGTAGCATTGTACTCATTGGTATCTTTTCATCTTCGTAATGTACGGGGTTGTAAGACGTGTTTACACTTATACCTTGATCAATATATTTTTGCATAACTGCCATAATCTTTATGTAACCCTCTGGAGACTTTTGATCCCATAGCAGTTCATATTTGTTTTTGTAACGTGCATATCCAGGGACTACCTGTTTAAGCACGCCATCTTTGCTTTGTTTTATACTTACAAATGCTCTTGGAGGTTCAATACCATTTGTACTGTTGCTTATTTGTGCTGATGTTTCAGCAGGCATAAGTGCCATCAGTGTTGAATTACGTATTCCTGTTTCTCTAAGTTGTGTTCTCAAACCTGTCCAGTCAACTGCATCTACATGTACTACTAATTCATCAACATCCTTTTTATATGTGTCTACTGGCAACACACCATCTGAATATTTTGTTTCGTTGTTCTTCGGACATGCTCCAAATTCAACTGCAAGATCAGCACTGGCTTTGATCAAGTAATAACTCCAGTGTTGTGCCCAAGTGTCAACTAATTTAAGTGCATCTGGATCACTATAACTTACATCGTTCTTTGCTAAAAAGTATGCAAGATTAATAATACCAACACCAAGCGGACGTCTGCCTTCTGTTGCCATCTGTGCGGCTATGATTGGATAGTTTTGATAACTTAACAGTGCATCAAGTCCACGCACTGCCAGTGTACATGCTTTTTCCATGTCTTCGGGATTTGTAAAACTACCCCAATTGATAGCACTCAATGTACACAATGCTATTTCACCTTCTGGATCATTTACATCGTTCAGTGCCTTTGTTGGCAAATCAATTTCACAACACAAGTTACTCTGCTTTATAGGTGCAACATCAGTTTTAAAACTACTGTGTTCGTTAGCATGATCCACATTCTGTAAATATATTCTTCCTGTGTCTTTTCTTTCTTGCATAAATGCACTAAACAGTTCTGTGGCACTTATTTTCTTTTTACGTATACTTGTTTTGCGTTCTGCGGCTTCGTATAGTTCACGGAACTTATCTTGGTCAGCAAAGAATGCATCATACAATCCTGGAACATCATTTGGAGAGAACAGTGTAATGTCTCCACCACTCATCAAACGTTCGTACATCAGTTTATTAAACTGTACACCATAGTCCATGTGTCTAACTCTGTTGTCTTCTGTGCCTTTGTTATTCTTTAACACTAACAAGTCTTCAACTTCTAAATGCCACAATGGATAATACAATGTAGCCGCTCCGTTACGCACTCCGCCTTGCGAACAACTGCGTGTGGCCGCTTGAAACATTTTATAAAATGGCACAACGCCTGTGTGATAAGCATCGCCATTGCGTATTGGTGATCCTAATGCTCTAATACGTCCACCGTTAATACCAATGCCTGCTTTTTGTGAAACGTATTTTACAATTGAACTTGCAGTTGCATTGATACTATCCAAACTATCATCTGTTTCTATTAGTACACAACTTGAAAACTGTCTTTGTGGTGTACGAACTCCTGCCATCACTGGAGTTGGCAAACTTATTTGGTGTGTTGAAATAGCATCATAGTAATCTTTTACATAACGCAGTCTGTTTTTGCGATCATAGTCTTGAAACAGTGTGGCGGCTATAAGCATGTATGCCATCTGCGGAGTTTCATAAAGTGTTTTTGTTACTCTGTTTTGTACAAGATACTTGCCACGAAACTGTTCCATGGCAGCATATGTTAGTTGTTCATCACGTTCATGTTTTACCCAACCGTTAATAGTATTCCATTCTTCTTCAGTGTATTCACTTAACAGTTCTGCATCATAGAAGCCAGATTCTACATTATGCTTTACAAGTTTGTAAATATGCCACGGCGTTGCACCACCATAAACCATTTTGTTAATATGATATACTATAAGTCTACCAGCAACTGTTTGATAGTTTGGCGTTTCTTCTGATATTAA
>FUIF01003552.1_pt1 | contig 14289 bp, 19 predicted proteins | sample 1003461 | NCBI WGS metagenome assembly FUIF01 (sample SAMEA80401918, study PRJEB19352) | marine metagenome | reverse complement strand
GAAATGGATGCGTTAGCATTGCACCAAGCCGGTATCAATAACGTTATATCAGTACCAAACGGCGCAACTCTAAATAGCAACAATCTAGATTACCTCGATAACTGTATCGATTATCTAGAAGATAAGGATCGTATAGTCCTTGCGGTCGATGCTGATGAACCTGGCCAAGCTCTTAAGCAAGAGTTCGTCAGACGTCTAGGCGCTGAAGTCTGCTACCTTGTGGACTTTGGAGATCAGAAGGATGCTAACGATTATCTTATCAACTACGGAGCTGATATGCTGCGTAAGGTTATTGATAGTGCAACACAAGTACCACTCGAAGGTGTATCAACACTTAGAGATCTTGAGGCTGACCTGTTAGACTTTGTGCACAACGGTTTCAAACCTGGCTTTCAGGTTGGGCTTGAGAACTTTGATAAGATTTTCTCAACATATACTTCACAGTTTATTACTGTAACTGGTATACCTTCGTCTGGTAAATCCGACTTCGTAGATCAGATGTGTGTTGGATACAACCGCAATTACGGATGGAAGATAGCTTATGCGTCACCAGAGAACAAGCCTAACTACCTTCACGCCCACAAGCTTATTCGTAAGACATGGGACGGTATGCCTACAAAAGACGATGTTGGTTCAGACAAATGGAAACAAGTAACAGATCATGTGAATGATAATTACTTCTTCATTGATATGGACCGTTACACCTTAGAAGAGGTACTGAAAAAGGGTGGCGAGCTAGTGAAGCGTAAGGGCATTAAATGCCTTGTGATCGATCCCTTCAATAAGGTTCGAGATGTTAACTGCAAAACAGAAGACGTCAACAGGTACACAATGGAGTACCTTACGAAGATCGAAACGTTCGCTAAAAAGTATGATGTGCTAGTAATCATCGTAGCACACCCAACTAAAATGTATAGAGACAAAGATGGAAATATTGAAGAACCAACTATGTACAACATTAAGGGCGGTGGTGAGTGGTACGATGCTAGTTATCACGGTCTACTTGTTCATCGCGATTACGAGAACAAGACAGTTAAGGCGAAGGTACTTAAGGTAAAGTTCCAGAACCTTGGCGAAAATGGAGCTGAAGCTCATTTCAATTGGGAACCTAAGTCCGGTAGTTATGTACCGATCATGTCGGATCTAGCTGAAGACGAAGCACTACCTTGGGAATGAGTAAAGCACCAAAAGGCCGAAAAGCAGGTACTTAAGCTACGACCCTGAGATGATGAGAGTAGTTGCATGGTGCATGAATAACAACATAAGTGTTTCTATAATGCCAGACTGGAAGTCTGCTAATCTATGGATTGTTACTATTAAAATTAATGGTAACGCCCACGAAGATCCAGTTCGGTATAGAGACAAAGATGCTTTGCGGAAGATGTACGACTACTACGATTACTACTACAAAAAATACAACAAAGATGCTTGATAGATTTAAAAACGCAAGTGACGCTTACGATTACTTGTACGAGTGGATATCACTGTTCGGCAAGGACTTTGCTGGCACTAAAGCCGTTTTCAATTGTGGCTTCTATATTGAGAACCCTATGGACAACCTTATCCACAATAAAGATAGAGGTTGGTCTGAAGAGTACGCATTCGCTGAGTGGCAATGGTACTTGTCGGGTGATAGAAACATAAAGGCTTTAGGTCAAATGTACGGTAAAGTTCCAGCTATATGGAAGCGTATGGCTGACAACAACGGTAACGTTAACTCAAACTATGGTTGGCAGTGGGATCGTAATGATCAACTTGATAAGGTTATAGCCATGCTTAAGGACAACCCTGACACTAGGCAAGCTACAATCTCTATATACGATGGTAAAGAGATAGACAACTACGAGTTCGATACGCCATGCACTTATGCTGTGCAGTTTAGTATCATTGACGGTTGTTTAGACATGGCAGTGTGTATGAGATCAAACGACTTGTGGTACGGTTTCTGCAATGATCAATACTGCTTCTCAATGCTTCAAGGTTTCGTTGCTAACGAGCTTGATATACCAGTAGGAGAATACTATCACTACGCTCACAACATGCACTTGTACAACGATAAATTATCACAATGAAATACTATGTATACCACATACCCGGTAAAAAAGTAGGTGTAACAACCAACCTTAAACGAAGGGTAGAACAACAGCAGGGTTATACGCCCTTTGATTACGAAGTGCTAGCTGTCACTCAAGATATAGACGAGGCATCTGATCTTGAAGTAAGTTTTCAAAAGAAATATAAATACCAAACAGACGTTTCATCCTACAAAACCGCATCTAATATGAGAAGAGGAATAACAAACAAGACTGACTTAGGCTCTATAGAAGTCAATGTTACTGACAAGACTACAACGTTTCCATGTAGCATAAACAAGCTTAAAGGCAGGTTGATGGATAGTTAGGTGCATCATGGTCTACAGATGATGGCAAATTTTACATCACGCTTAGATCAATAGACTGGATCATGAACAATGTTGAAGAGTCTAACTTCAGAAAAGGTAGGTGTTATATCTACAACAAAGCATTTGCTAGAGATAATAACAACACGACTACGGGCGGTTTGATGTTTTCTACGCCAACCCCTAAACCTCAAGACTCACAATTCGACTTGATAAGAGACTGGGCTAAGCAACGAGGCTTATATGATGGTGGCGACTCGATGACGCAGTACGCTAAGCTCATGGAGGAAGCTGGTGAGCTTGCTCAAGGGTTACTTAAAAAGCGTGACACAGAGGTCGTTGACGCTATCGGCGATATGGTTGTAGTGCTTACAAACCTTGCGCATTTGCAAGGCGTATCGATCGAGCACTGTATAGACTCGGCGTATCAAGAGATTAAAGATCGCAAGGGTAGTATGGTCAATGGTACATTTGTTAAGCAGACGTTATGAGCGATAGAGAAATTATGAACGCAAAGGGTATGGATCAAACAGTGATGATGACTTTTCGAGATCCGGTTGTAAAGAGAGTATGCGAAAAGTTTAGACAGCGATCAGACGTAGGCTTTGAAAAGTATGGCCGCACGCTGCACGAAGAACGCACAACCCGTATGAAGGGTTTGCTTGGTTACTTAAACGATATTCAAGAGGAACTTATGGATGCAGTACTTTACATTCAAGCGGCACGTGAAGAGATTCAAGATGACCTTGAAGCACACCGAGACTGGAATGAAGAGTACGAAGACTAAGAAACGTAAGGGTCCAGTAAGGGCTAAGAAGGTGGTGTGTGACGGCATCACCTTCCAGTCCGGCCTTGAAAAGTTTATGTACGTGTGTTTGCGTCAGGCTAACATACCGCACGAGTACGAAGGTAAGACGTACACTGTGTTCGAGGGTTTTGATTTTCCTAACGACAGCTTTGAAAGACAAGCTAACGGCAAGGGTGATCTTACAAACCGAGGCAATAAGAAGATCTTACCTATAAAATACACTCCAGACTTTATAGGTCCAGGGTTTATTATAGAGTGCAAAGGCAGAGCTAACGAAAGCTTCCCAATAAGATGGAAGATGTTCAAGAGGTATGTAAAAGACAACTTGCCAGATGTGACTTTGTATAAGCCTCAAAACCAAAAGGAGTGCGAGAAAGTTATAGAATTAATATTGAGCAATGTCTAATTACAACTGGAGTTTAACTATAGGATTCTACCCAGGTATACTGTTTGGGTTTAGAACCTACCCACCAACCGATAACAACGGTATCACTAATCACGTGGCCTACATACCGTTCTTCGACCTATGTCTAACAGTTCAAGGCAGGGAAGATGAGTAACATATTCGACAAGCGAGTCAATATATTACCTTACCAATACCCACAGCTGTTAGACTACAAAGATGCAATTAGACATTCATACTGGATCGACACAGAGTTCAACTTCACAGATGATGTCCAAGACTTCAAGGTTAACATTACGCCGGAAGAAAAAGACATTATCAAAAAGACTATGCTATCGATCGCCCAGATCGAAGTAAGCGTTAAAACTTTCTGGGCTGACATGTACAAGCGTATGCCTATCACCGAGATCGGAGATGTAGGCATGACGTTTGCTGAGTCAGAGGTTAGACACAAGGACGCGTATGCAAGACTGCTGCGCATCCTTGGCCTTGAAAAGGAGTTTGAAACTGTGGTTGATGTACCTGCTATATCTGCCCGCATCAAGTACCTGACTAAGTACCTTGACGGTACTAGATCTAGAGACGATAAGATGTACACCAAATCGGTGTTATTGTTCTCTCTGTTCATCGAACACGTCAGCTTGTTCAGTCAGTTCTTGATCATGATGTCCTTCAACAAGCACAAGAACGTGCTCAAAGGTATTTCTAATGTCGTTGAGGCTACATCTAAAGAAGAAGATATACACGGTAACTTCGGTGCAGAGATCATCAATATCATCAGGTCAGAAAACCCAGAGTGGTTTGACGAAGACTTCCAGGAGTTAATTACTACTGCGTGCAAGAAAGCTTTTAAAGCTGAATGCGGTGTGCTTGATTGGATCTTTGAAAGCGGTGAGCTTGACTTCCTGTCTAAACAAACGATACAAGAGTTTATCAAGAATAGATTTAACAACTCATTAAAGAAGATCGGGTATGACCCTGTTTTTGAAATCAACCAAGACCTCATCGCTGAAACGAAGTGGTTCGACGTTGAGATTACAGCTACAAAGGAAGGTGATTTCTTCTACAAGAAGCAAATTGATTATAATAAGAAAAGTAAAAGCATAACTGAAGACGACTTATTCTGATGGAGTACAAAAAATACTACTGGTTAAACGATGAGTCAAGGCTTTTCCTTTCGCGTGGGTATATAACCGAAACACCGGAGCAGCGAATCAAAGATATAGCTAATACTGCTGAAAAGTATTTAGGTATAAAAGACTTCGCTATTAAGTTTGAGGATTATATGGCAAGGGGTTTTTACTCCTTGTCTACTCCCGTGTGGATTAACTTTGGCAAACAAAAGGGTTTACCGATCAGCTGTTACGGCAGCAACATAGATGACAACCTAGATTCAATCCTAAACGCATCTAGGGAGATCGGTATGATGTCCAAATACGGAGGAGGAACATCAGCATACCTCGGGAACATAAGACCACGAGGAGCCGCGATATCAACCGGCGGCAAAGCCGATGGCCCAGTGCATTATGCGCGCATGTACGACACTACTGTCGATGTATGTAAGCAAGCCGAAGCTAGACGCGGCGCTTGTGCCGTGTATCTACCGTCGAACACGAGGACATTGGTGAGTTCCTAGATATAGGTACTGAAGGAAACCCAATACAAAACCTCCAATATGGAGTCACAATCACTGACGACTGGATGCAGTCAATGATTGATGGAGATAAAGATAAAAGAAAAGTCTGGGCCAAGATCATACAACGGCGAAGCGAGTTTGGCTTCCCTTATGTAATGTTCAAGGACAACTCAAACAACAATTCACCGTACAAAGATCTTGGCCTAGATATTACGGCATCCAACCTATGCTCTGAAATACAGTTACCAACCGATAGCTTCAACTCTTTTGTTTGTTGCTTAGGTCGATCAACGTCCTGCACTGGGATGAGATCGTTAAGACTGACGCTATACAAGTATACGTGCAGTTCTTAAACGCTGTTATGGATGAGTTCATAATTAAATCAGAGACACTGCCCGGCCTTGCTAGAGCCCATAGGTTCGCTAAACAACACAGAGCAATAGGACTTGGCGTTCTCGGTTATCACAGCTTGTTACAGTCTAAGCTCGTAGAGTTTGAGTCATTGCAAGCCAAGCAACTCAACGCTGATATATTCAGGACGTTGAAAGAAGAATCTGAAGCGGCGTCGCGATGGTTGCATAACGCTCATGGCTACAGATCTCTTCGTGCAGGCTTTGCTAACACAACGCTCATGGCTGTCGCACCCACTAAGTCTAGCTCATTTATACACGGAGCGGTTAGCATGGGTATTGAGCCTATCAAGTCCAACTACTTTATCAAGGACTTGGCTAAGACGAAGACTGTTTACAAGAACCCTTATCTTGAGTGCGAGCTAGATAAGTACGGACTAAACACAGATGAAGTATGGGAGAGCATATTAAAGAAGGACGGTTCAGTCCAACACTTAGAGTTCCCAACTAAAGAGGTGTTTAAGTCTTTTATCGAGATCTCACCTAAGGAGTTAGTGCTACAAGCAGCACAGCGACAGAAGTATATTGATCAGTCGCAAAGCTTAAACCTCATGATTGACCCTAGCATACCTGCTAAAGACATCAATCAGCTTTACATTTACGCTTGGCGCGAAGGCATCAAGACTCTGTACTACCAGTTCAGTCAGAGCTCAGCACAAGCATTTAGTCGAAACATTCTCGAGTGCGCTGCATGCGAGGCTTAATTTAATACTATGGAAGATTTAAAAGAAACACTTGACCGTATGGGTAGCGAACTTACACTGGCTCTTATGGAGTACACGAAGTTTGCTTTTAAGAACAACGCTTCAGCAGGCACACGCTTGCGTAAGCACATGCAGAACATAAAGGCCCAGGCCCAAGAGGTTCGCGTTCAAGTTCAAGAGTTGAAGAACGAAAACAAAGTTCTTTAATGGATGTAAAGCTTATTGGCGCTACGCCTAATGCTGAAGATCAAATCGTATATGTCGCTCGGGTTTCTAGCAGCCGAAAAGATAAGGCTGCTAAGCCTGAGGGGCTTATCAATTACCTGATCAAACACAAACACTGGTCACCGTTTGAACATGCGTCTATGACGGTTGAGATCGAGACCAGTAAAGCTATAGGTATACAGCTTATACGACACCGCAGCTTTACGTTTCAGGAGTTTAGCCAACGATACCAAGACGTTAACAAGATCGGCTTCGATATGTTTGAGCCGATAGAATTTAGAGCACAATGCGAGGACAACAGACAAAGTTCGACAGAGGTTGTGGATCCACCTGTACCAGTTGCTGGTGGGCATCTACCGGCTTCTGTCCTTTTAGATGACCACTTAAATAGGTCGCGCAAACTGTACGACCAACTGCTAGCAGCGGGTGTAGCCCGTGAACAAGCGCGTATGGTTTTACCACTAGCAACTAAGACCAAGATCTATATGACTGGTACAGTCAGATCCTGGATACACTTTCTAGACATGCGAGACGATGGTCACGCTCAAAAAGAAATACAGGAGGTTGCTAGAGCTGTTAAAGAAGTTTTTAAACAGCAGTTTCCAATTATGAGCAACGCTTTAGGTTACATCTAAAAACAAGAAAGGGAGGCATTGTGCCTCCCTTTTTTAGTATTTACCCTTTCGGTTTGACGGGTTAGACTTGGTGTCTTTGCCTTTACCGCCCCATAAATTCTTACAAGCCCAGTATCGAGCTGTAAGTTTGTCTTTAGCTTCGCTACATCGGTGCCTAGCCCTAAAGCTTTTGCGAGCAGCTGGTGAATAGTTGTGCCCGTAACCGCTAGCACCGTAGTGAATAACTTTTTCTTTACCGTTAGCACATGCCTTGACGACTTTCTTTTTACCTGCCTTCGGTGATTTGCGAGGCTTATTGCAAGCCATCTTTGATTTGTCTAGTCGCTTTGCCATTAGTATCCTGTTAGTAATCTTAACACATCATCCACTGCCGGGTGGCGGTGGTTATCTTCAAGCACGACCTTGAATACGTACTCTGAGTCTTTTATTTTCGCCACTTCATTTATGGCTGAGTAGTTCTCATCTCTCAAGTCTATCTGTTGGTAGTCTCCACAGAAGATCATTATAGAGTCCTTACCTAAACGTCCTAGACACATGTTTAACTGAGCCTTTGTAAGGTTCTGGAACTCGTCTACGATAACAACGGAGTTGTCAAACGTACGGCCTCTAAAATGACTGAGCGATACAAGCTCTATATCACCCATGTCCATCATCTTTTGAATTTTGTCTTCCTTATTGTAGACCTTTTTCATGTTAGACACGATAGGCACGAGCCAAGGCTCCATCTTTTCTTTTTCTGATCCAGGCAGGAAGCCGTTGTCTTCCGTGGCTACCGTTGGTCTAGTAATAACGATCTTGTTGTACTGCCTTTTGAAGTGCATGTCTAACGCAATCTGTACTGCTAACAAGGTTTTACCTGATCCAGCCTTACCAACCACGAAGCTGTAAGCATGTTCAATAACTTGCTCTTTAGCTCTCTTCTGTTCGTCAGATAAGCTGATGCTAAACCTAACGTTACCACGTGGTGGTTTCTTTTGTTTGTTTTCCAAGTTCGAATGTTATAGAACTTTGTATTCAATGGTCACATCTTCCCCGCTCTCTAAAGCGAGTGCTATATTTGTATACAGTTTCTTATAGGCAGCAACCGATTTACCTATAAAACCGTTCTTTACCGAGTTGTTGTTGCTTTGTGTGTCACCCACAAGCAAGCATCCCGCAGTGTCCTCATCGTCATTACCACAATGAATAAGGATATAAGTGAAGCCTGGCACATCCATGACTTCAAGCATCCCCACGTGTATGTCAGGAAATCGCTCAGTGTAGCGGGCGTTAAATCCACCAACTGTTCTCCAACCGATGCAATACTTTCCTTCAGGTATACGGCTTTCTCCGTACACCTTTGTTTGACGTCCTTCATCTTCGAGAGTATAGCAGAGAAACTTCCTTTCACCGTTACTAATATCAAAGAGTAAACCATTCGTGCTGTCTCCATTGTCATTAAATCTTAATACTTCTAACTCCATTAAATAATAATTACTGATATGTCAGCTTGGTTTCCTGTTTCACTGATCTTCAAGCTGAATCTATTACGGTCAAACGCTAGGCAGTCAACTAAGATAAGCGCTGAACCCTCGTCTACTTGACCGTGTTTCAAAAAGTGAAACTGCTCGGTTCCGTCATCAAGGTAAATATCGATAGTAGCCTTGTGGCTATTACTTTTGTTAGCTATACTCATCTTGCTGATGCTTGAGCCATGTCTATCTTGAGAAGCTATCAATGTCGTGGTATTTCCTCTTGTTATGTTTTTATATATAGCCATTATGTTATCTCTCCTGTTAGTGTCATAGACATATATATTGTGCTGTTACTTCTGTGCCCATCCTTCTTTATCCAACAAAATATACGATCACCAGCGGACACAGCGTTGTTACGGTTGAACGTGCTATCATTAGCAAAAGTTCTACCATTGCCGTAGGTTCTTATAGAACCAGTAGTTAAACCAAAGCCCTGTATCATGCTGACGCTAGACGAGTTGTTAGACGCGGCTGCTTTATATAAGTAAACCTTGAAAGCATCAGTACTATTAGTTGAACCTCCATATCCTGATATACTTAACGAGGTGACAACACCGTCTGCAGGCACCGTAAATATCGCCGCAGGATAATCATAAGCAGATATAGAGGTAGGTGATGTGTCTATGTTTCCCCAATAATCATACTCGGGCCTGTACATTGTGTAGTAGCTAGTGCTGTTGCTCATAGACGCTGTCCTGCCGCCAAAACTCACAGACCAGGTCCTAGTGCTAGATCCGCTAGAAAGTAAAGGATCCGATGCTGATATCCCATAGCCCGACAGAGTAGTAGGCGTTTGAGTTATCTCGCTAAACGTGTGACCGTGCGCGGCTGATGCATAGCTAGAGTCATGATTATGACCTATAGCGGCGTAGTCAGCATCGTGGTTGTGAGACTCTGGAGGAAACACAGACGGCTTGCCTGTTAAAGTAGCCCAATCAGCTGCACCTGAAGAACTATCTTTTCTCTTTGCTATTCTCTTCATACAAAAATGTAAGCGATAACACTACCTATTATAGCCGTGTACAAAACCCACAGGGCTTTGTTTACACCATCCTTCCACCGCTGCATCTCTTTGAAGTCAGTTATAATCTCTTCGTATTTGGTCATATCTCTTTCCTTTTGAAGTCTATACTCCGTGTTCTTGTTGACACGAGACACGAACCCATCATCTGGATTTAACAGTTGCTGGGTCAAGTTATCGATCTTGCCATCAAGAGAATCGATCTTTTCCTCAAACGAATCCATCCTCTGTTTCATAAGTGCTATTTCTTGTGCAGTAGAAGCCATTAGTAATACATTAAGTTATACTATAAAAGAACGCGCGCCAGGTTATCATCACATACCTGGCGCTTTGCTTTATATTATTGGTGTGCGTAGCACAGTCCGTTAGGGTTGTCTGTCTTGTTTTTACACTGCTCACCGTTACTCTTGATCGCGCTGCATCTAGTTCTAGCCGCTTGGCGAGCCGCACGTTCGTCAGCTCTCTCTTGCCTCGCTGCTCCCTTAGCTTCTTCAAGCTCAGCATCTTCAACGCCAACATCCCACTTGCTCCATCCAAGGATGAGTGCTGCTCTTTGCCATGCTCTAAGCCCTCTTGTATTGCAAGCTCTATATTAGCAGCCTTGTTCATTATCCTAGCAAGAGGTATGTTTGCTCCTGCTTCAAGGACATTACCAAGAACGTTCCAAGCTGGGTTGTTCGGGCTCCAGTCCATCTTGTCGATGGTGTCTTCGTTATACTCGTACGTTTTGATAGCGTTCATGATCTTGCGAAGCTTAGCTCCCATAGGTGGCGAAAGGTTTACAACCTCCTGAGCAACCTTACTCCAGTCTTGTCTTCCAAAACCTTTATCGTGTTCTTCAGCCCACTTCATTATAACGTTTTTGATAGTAGCTGCAGCAGCCCCGTATATACCAGTACCTCTAAGTATAGAGTCAAGCACTCCATTAGCTATACGCTGGCCCTTACGTCTTTCTTCTTCCTCGTCTTGATCGTCACCGAACATAGTGAACATCAAGCCCGACTGAAGCATACCGAACAGAACGTTCTGCATAGCTCCGTAGTACAGCACTCTAGATATATTAGACTTAAGATCACCTCTACCATTAACGATATCTGACAGCGCCTTCTTAGTCAAGCGCGTCATCTGCATTGGAGTGTTCTGCCAAGACAGTATGAGTCGACCAAGAGTTCCAGCCTGTTGCTTAGATATAAGGTCAGGTCTAGAGGACTGCTGAGTTTCTTCAGCGATCTCTTGGAAGTCCTCAAACGCTTTAGATTCAGCCTCAGACTTAGTCATACCTTCCTTAAGGTACTTATTAACTCTGTTCCTGTAGAACGTAGAACCACCCATTGCGATAGCCAAGCTATCAGCTATTTGAGTAGGTGTGAAACCAAGGTCAAGCAACTTTGATATCACCGCCTCCACTTTACCTCCAGCAGCTTGAGCAGCAGCAGATATTTCCGATGCGCTAACGTCGATCTTAGTACCTGCACGCCGTTGCTTGAGCATGTCTGAGTTGTAGAGCATAGCAAAGTCCTTCCAGAACTGAGGTTGATTAGCAAATGCTTTAGCAGCTTTGAATATGTTGTTATCTTCAAAGTTAATGAAGTTAACTGTAGACATCATCTGGAGCAACGCTGATCTAGTGTTGAAGAACATTACCGTAGCAACGGAGCCGTTGATCCAGTTAAGGAACGAGTTAACCTCTCTGTCTACGCCCTTAGGTCTGTTCGTGCCGTTCTCCATACGGTAAAGCATGTCCTCAAGAGCCTCACGGAACCTAGTACCGTATATGGCTTCTATCTTGTTCATGTTCTCCTCAGAGAATATCACGTCAGCATTACTCTTCCATTCAGCTAAGAACTGTGCTCTAGCTCCTTTAGTAGCTTTAACAAGGTCAGTCGCAACGCTACCTGCAGTCCAAAACTTATCAGGCTTGACGTAACCAGCGGGCTGCTTAGACAGCTTGCCTAACACCATAGCGAAGTTGATCAAGTCGTTATCCATGTTGACTCTTCCAACTATAGCATCAACCTCCTGCTTGCTAAGACCAGGTATGTCTATACCGTTAGCGTGCCACAGCCAAACTCTAATAGCCTGCTCTGTCGTGTAATTGCCGACACCTATTGGCTCTTTAAACCGCTTGATAGTAGGCTTAGCTGCTTTTTTCAGTGCTGCGTAGTCGTCGGACATACGCTGTCTAAATGTGTTAAGCTGCCTTATGCCGGCGGCAAAAGGATCAACAAGTTCTCCTTGAAGAACTGCATATCAGCATCACCCTTAGCTCCTTTGCCTAAGAAGTTGTACAGCAATCCTTTGAAGTCCTCTGCCGACGGTGGCACAAAGAATCTGAAACGACCTTTGTTTCTACCTACAATAGAAGCTTCAGCAGCAGAGATCTTCTTAGTAGACTCCATGCCTTTAGTTGCTTCAAGCATGTTATTGAACTCTACTCCAGCAGTCTTACTAAACAGTATCTTGGCTTGTACTGTTCTTCCCTTGATATCGAACTGGTCGAATACTTTTCTTACAGCTTCGACATTAGGTAGGGCGTCGTCAACGAAGTACATATCGTTGTAACCTTCATTGAACTTTTCAAGCATCCACTCACCCTTTGCTTCACCTCTGCTGTCTCCTAAGCCAGTGATGTTTTCGAGCGGTATGTCAACGCCCTTAGACTTAAGCCACTCATGTATAGGCACGGCAGCTTCTTGCTGTCTAGCCGTCAGCACGAACACGTCTTTGTTACCAAAGTCTCTTATGCGCTCCCTCATCTTCTCTAAGAAAGGACCTTCCTTACCTCCACGCACTTGCGCGAAGTCAGAGAAGTCAAAGTCATAACCCTCAGCCGCGAGCGCTGGACCTTTGATAGGCCATTGGTCAGAGCTGATCTTTAAGGTTTGATCACCTTTAGTTGCGGTTATAAAGTTCTCACCATCGATGATGAGCGTTTCGTCAAAGTCGAAAGCGGACATTCCTACTGGATCGAAGTCTCCGTCCTTAGAGTAGAGCAGCGAGGCTGTCTCCATAGCCTTAGCGCCTTTCTCATTAAGCTCAGCTCCACCCTTCTTGATCAAATTGTTAAGATCAACGAATGACTGGCCTATGATTTCACCTGTCTTTATGTTTCGAAGTGGCACCGAGTATTCACCCAGCAATCTCTGATTATAGTACCTATTGGTAGCAGGGTCTCCAGTCTTCCACTGAGCAGGCATAAAGTCCCTAAGCCCATTAGCTATAAGACCTCTGTCCATATCCTTAGGTATAATAGCTACCTCGTAGTTATCCCAGAATCCATCAGGTAATTTACCGTTATCAAGAAACTCAGATACGAGCTCTCTAATCTTGTGGTTAGTGGGTATGATGTGCTCGTACTCTGTCTTACCACCGGCAGTTTTGGCGGTCAGCCCGTCTTGCTCAGCACCAACATACACGTAAGCTAAGTTAGCGGCTCGCTTCATAGGTGAACGCATGCTAGAGCCAAACATCTTGGTGAGCATGGCAAGATCACCGTAGTCTAACGTACCGTTTTTAATACCATCCATGTACGCTTCCATAAGCATAGTGGTTGCTTGTCTAGCTAAGTTAGCCTGCTTTAAACGACCGTCGTAGTCCTGATCTCTAAGGCCATCCCAGCTCTTGTCAGCGAACTTAATGCTCTTAAGTGCGGCTTTACCTTCGGCCTCGGTATACCCCATAGAAGACCTGTAGTCTCCCATGTTTTCAAACACCTGTCCTCTAGGAGAACCAATCTTTTTCTTAGAACCGTCTTGCTTTACAACAACACCGTCCTCTACAATCATCGAGCCGTCATGGATCTTGCTGGACGAGGCATACATACCTGCCATCATCTCCATAACTACTATAGCGTCTTGCCTAGACATTGACATGCCACCATCTTCCTTGGATGCGGTAAGCTTGTCGAATATAAGCTTAGGCATAGCCCTAGCTTTGTTTATTCTCTTTATGTCATTGAACAAATCGGTTATACTCTTGAACCCATCAGGCAACACATCCTTCAAGAGCTCAGTCATGTTTCTGTCGTTGAACTCCTGCTCTAATTCACCCTTGATAAACTGCGCTTGAGTCATGTCCTTGAACGCCATGTCCTTAGACTTCTCCTTAATATCAGCAAAGCTAGCCGCGTACTTGTTTATCTTCTTAGCGATTTTAGCATACTCTGGGTTAGTCGGGAAACCTTCGCGGTCTCCACGGTTTTCCATTAACCAGTTCTTTACACTCCTAAAGTCCGTAGCAATTACAGTGCCATCTTCGATAGCTTGAAGAAGTCCAGGCACTTGAGTATTAAGTGCAGCCACCGTGTCAGTAGATACAGCATTGAAGAACAGCGTTGCATCCAGATCGCTCTTACTGAACAATATAGATGGGTCTCTGTCTATGGCTTTACCTATAATTGCTGACTCGTTTTCTACACGATCTAAGCCCTGTATCTCGAGTATAGCAGCTCTACGTTCAGCGACATCAGCCTTTGCAGTACCTCGGATGTAGCGTCGAACGCGAGCTCAACAGCTAACTCCATAGCTAGCTTATCT
>FUIF01026407.1_pt1 | contig 14296 bp, 14 predicted proteins | sample 1003461 | NCBI WGS metagenome assembly FUIF01 (sample SAMEA80401918, study PRJEB19352) | marine metagenome | reverse complement strand
AATCACAACACCCACCACGGAGGACACCATGGCCACACGAGGCCGACCCAAGAAGCCCGCCACCTATGCGGAGGCGCTTCAGACTGACAAGCAGATCAGAGACGCGGCTGAAGCCTTTAGCAACGCCCGCCGAGAGCTCACCGCGCAGCAGTGCAACATCTACGAGACGCAGTACAAGCTGCGGGCGGTATTCGAACAGCAGGAGATGATCGCCAAAGCGCTCGAACCTGTCGACCCACCGTCAGACGACGACGAGGAACGGATCTGCCAGCGCATGAATTACCTCATGGACAGAACCATGGAGCACATGGCCGAGCTTGCGAGTGAGCTGGCGTGTGATTTCAATGCTTTGGCTATGCAAAACAGCAGCTTGAAGCAGCCGCACAGGCGCGCAGCAAGCGCTGTCAAGAATTGTCCGACGCATACACCAAACAGTGCGACTGATCCTTATTCTCACGGCGCTCAATGCCTTGGTATGGGGCGCCTTTCTCAACTATCACGGCACGCAATGGATCGAAAAGGCCCGACCACACTCCAGCTCCAGCAGATTTTTCGAGACTGGTACAAGGACACAATTGGCCGGGCTCCGGACAGCCAGATGATTGCGATTGCGTCACTGTTCGGCACCCACCTGCTCAAAAAAATCGAGGAACAGACCAATGACTAACGACTCACTGATTTACGACATCAACGACAAGCAACCAACAGCAGCGCACGCCAACAACCAGGGCCTGGTGCTGCTGTACGACCCCATCGGTAAGTGGATGAGCGGCTCATGGGACTGCGTGCAGTACCGCAAGGGCGTCACCCACTGGATGATGCTGCCTGATGCGCCGCCGATCACACAGACACGGGAAGAGTTGAACGAGCAGCGCTTTGAACAATGGCTGGCCGCTTACAGCCAGGGCAAGCAGCTCACTTTTGAGCAGCAGACCATTGCCCACCAGGCCTTCCTGAAGGGGGCCAGCTATGTCTAGTTGGACGCTGCACGAGGCAGCCAAGGTCACAGAGCAAGTCCGCTACGCAGGCAGCGGTAACGAACGCAAGGCGCTGTGCAACATGCGCCTGGTGCTGGATCATTTCGGCCGCCAGGTCAAACTCGACGACATCACAACCAGCACCGTCGACGCCTACATCCAGACGTTGAAGGACAGCGGCAACGCACCCGCCACCATCAACAAAAAGCTGGCGGTGTTAAAGGCGATTTACACGGACGCCATGCGCCGTGATGGTTGCAGCAAGCGGCCGCACATCCCGACCATGAAGGTGACATCGTCCCGGCTGCGCTTTATGTCAGTCGAGGAGGAGGACGCACTAATTAACTGGTGCTGCACCGAGAACGAGCTGCAGGTATGCGAGGCGTTGATCGTCCTGATCGACACCGGCATGCGTGTTGGCGAGCTGTTCCGCGTCATTCCTGCCGACGTGGACCTGGAGCAGAACATCATCAGTGTCTGGAAGAACAAGGCAGACAAGCCCAGGTCGGTGCCCATGACCGACCGAGTGCGGCAGATTGTCGGCCGTCGAATCAAACGGCGCAACATGACCGGCTCAGTGTTTAACACGTTGGAGCGGGGCCACCTGGAATATGTGTGGGACTGCGCCAGAGGCGACCTGGGCTGGGAGGACGACAAGCACTGGGTCTTGCACATGCTGCGGCACACCTGCGCCAGCCGACTGGTGCAGCGTGGCGTCGATCTGTATGTGGTGAAGGAGATCCTGGGCCACAAGAGCATCACCGTTACGGAGCAATACGCACACCTCGCCAACCCACAGCTGAGAGATGCCATCGCCAAGCTCAACAAGGTCGACAGCAGACCAGCTGGAACTAGAGCGGGAGATGCTTACGCTCGGGCGGGATCGCGTTGAGTTGATTGCCAACCGCCACCGCAAGGGGCGGATGGAATCACTCAGCACATGGGGGGAAGCGCTGACAGCAGCGGGGTGGATCAGCTAGTGATCCACCTTCGTGCTGTTCGGCGCCGCATACAGGCAGGCAAGGCGGGCCAAGCGTTCGCCCTGCTTGCACCCGTGACACACCTTCCACCCCAGCAGGTCGCTGCAACTGCCGTGCGGGTGGTAGTGGACAGCATCAGTGCCTGCAACACGCTGCACCACGTCGCAGCGGAGGTCGCCGAGAAGCTGTGGATCGAGACCATGCTCGATCGAGCAAGCGCACAAGAGCTGCGCACGTTCAGACGTGGCCGCAGCAGGCGCAAGCACCAGGTCGCTGCGATCAGTCACATGCAACGGACAGAGCATTGGCATCCCCGTGAGCGCATGGCCTCGGGTGTGTTTCTAGTTGAACTGATAGCCAAGGAAGTTGGCATCGTCGAGATCACCGTCGACCGCAGCTACAAGCCACCACGCAGGGTGGTGGTGCCGACTGATCAGTGCATGGCATGGGTGCAGGACGTGAAGCAACAACAGAAGCTGATGACACCCAGCTACCTGCCCATGCTGGTGCCACCACGACCATGGACGTCACCGTTAAGCGGGGGCTACCTGACTGACAGCATCCCGTTGGTGCTGATGAAGTCAAACGCAGAGCTGGTGGCACAGCACACCAAGGGAGACGAGCCGTACCTGCAAGCTGCCAACCTGCACCAGGCCGTGGCCTGGCAGGTCAATGGCTGGATGCTGGAGCAGGTGCTGCATGCCTACGACAACAGCATTGAGGTGGGCTGTCTCATGCCACGTGAGGGGTGGCCGGTTCCGCCGTACCCCAAGCACCTGCCGGAAGACAGCGAAGGCGTGCGCAAGTGGCGCATGCAGGCCCGGCGCATCCACGAAAAGAACGACAAAACCAAGACAGCGCGTATTGCCATTGCCAAATGCTTGTGGGTGGCGAAGCGTTTTGTTGGCGAGCAACGGCTGCACTTCCCTATGTCGCTCGACTTCAGGGGGCGCTACTACTACCGCCCGCCATACCTCAACCCCCAGGGCAACGACGTCAGCCGCTGTCTGCTGGTGTTCAGCGACGGCCAGCCCATCACAACAGAGGAGCAAGCCGACTGGCTGCGAGTGCATGGGGCAAACATGTATGGGCACGGTGGGCTCGACTTCCGTGCGCGCATTGACTGGGTGCATCAAGAAGCAGAGCGCATAGGGGCAGCTGCTGCTGACCCGTGGCAGCACGCTGAGTTCTGGATGCGTGCCAAAAAGCCGTGGTCCTTTCTTGCTTTCTGCCGCAGCTACGCCGAGTTCATGCAACAGGGCTACGGCTACGCCTGCCAGTTGCCAACCATGCTGGACTGCACATGCTCGGGCATACAGCACTACAGCGGGCTGCTGTTGGACGAGGGCATGGGCAAGCTAACCAATCTGCTGCCGTCTGACACACCGCAGGACATCTACAGCGCAGTGATTGACCGAGTGCTGCAGGTGCTGCGCAGCAATGGCGACGAGGACGCACGCAAATGGCTGAAGCTGCAGCCCGACAGGTCGCTGGCAAAACCAGTGGTGATGTGCCTGCCTTACTCCGCTACGCACAGCGCCTTCTACTTCCATTGCTACGACTGGGCAGTCGAGCGCACGCAGGAATTATTCAGCGGCAAGTCTTGGGCCACACGCAAGGGGGCAGTGCAGACCGTGCATTACATGGCGCGCATCCTGCACAAGGAAGCATCGGCACTGATTGGGCCAGCTGAGCAGGCCATGAAGTGGTTCCGTGCCATCGGCAAGGCAGCCGGCAAGGCCGACATGCCACTGCAATGGCGCACACCAAGCGGGCTGCTGGTGCAGCAGCAGTACATGGCAGACCACGTCAAGCGCATCCGACTGAAGTACCTGTCGGACGTCAGGCTCGACATCAAGATCAAGGTTGACGACGAGGTCGAGCTGGATGGCAGGCGCATGGCTAACGCACTGTCGCCAAACGTCTTGCACTCCATGGATGCCAGCCACATGGCGCTGGCAAGCATTGACGCAGCAAGCAAGGGCGTGGTCAACTTGGCCGGCGTTCATGACTGTTTCGTCACAACGCCTGCAGAGATGACACAACTACGCAACTCTGTACGAGCAGCGTTTGCTGCGCTTTATTCAGAGCGCTGGTTCGATCGCATATCGGATCAGCTCCTCACACACACACAGGTTGAGCTGTCACGGCCACAAGCTGGGCAGCTCGATCCTTCTCTCGTGAAATCTTCCGACTACTTCATCACATGAAACCTCAGAAGTTTGACTCCCTGACTCTGACCACACCGCCTTGCCGTCTCACCTACGCCTGGCTGGTTGAACCCGACACCAAGTACCCACCTGCTGTTTACAAGGTCACAGCACACGTCCCCGCTGAGCAGGCTGCAGAAATTGCTGAACAGTTGGACGCGTACTACGCCTCATACATGCAGCACCTCAGCGGCAGCGCACCTGGCACCAAGCTGCAACTGAACGACAAGCCATACAAATTTGAGAACGACGACCAGGGCCGTGCCGTCTTCTCGATCAAGATGAAGCGCACCGCTAACGGCGTGCGCACTGACGGCACCACATGGTCAGCCGAGGTTGCGCTGTTCGACAGCCAAGGCAAGCCGATCGGCAACCGTGATGCTCTGAAAAAGATGGGGCCAGAGACAACAGGCCGCCTCAACTTTGCAGTGTCTGGCTACACGGGTGGCAAGGGCACTGGCGTTACATGCAAGGTTCTGGGCGCGCAGATCCTGGAGTTTGTGCAGTACACCAGAGGGGCGACCAGCTTTGGCTTCCAAGCAGAAACCACCGGGTTCAAGGCGGGCGACATCACGGAAACGGACGAGCCGGCAACAGAAGAAGCAGGTAACTGGTAGGTATCGCAGCAAGTTTGAGGCGAATGTTGCCTCTAGCTTGGACAAGCGTGGCCTGGTGTTTCAGTACGAGACCCAGGCCCTGCCTTACCGCATCGAAGCTGTCTATACGCCTGACTTCATCCTGCCCACCTGTGTGGTGGAGACAAAGGGGCTGTTCAGTGCAACTGACAGGCGCAAGATGCTTGCCGTAAAGGCTGCGCATCCACATGTAGACATCCGCCTGTGTTTCCAGAACGCCAAGGTCAAGCTCAGCCGTGCGCCCAAGTCACTGACTTACGGGCAATGGGCCGATCGCCATGGCTTTGTCTGGTGCGAGGGCCACATACCCACTGCTTGGTTCGATGAAGGAACGACGCAAGTCAAAGTTTGTCAAACATGAGCCGTGCCCACAGTGCGGCAGTAAGGACAACGCAGCACGCTTTGATGACGGACACCTGTACTGCTACAGCTGCGACGCCGTCATTGAAAAGAGCCCGTCACCTGAGCGGCTGCCCAAATACAAACCCTCACCCCCGCCAAAAGTGGAGTTGCTCGAATTTGTAAAGCCATTGGCCCTCGAAGCAAGGGGCCTGACGTTAGACACCACCACCAAGTTTGATTACGGCGTGACCAGCCACCACGGTGAGCTGGTGCAGGTCGCAACCTATCGGGATCAGCTGGGCAAGAGGACAGCACAGCACCTGCGGTACAAGGACAAGCGCTTCCGCTGGATAGGACAGACGTCTGGGCTGCAGCTGTTTGGTCAGCACCTGTGGCGACAGAACCATGGCAACGGGACAAACATGTTTTGTGTTGTCACCGAGGGCGAAATTGACTGCATGTCAGTGTCACAAGTGCAGGGCAATAAGTTTCCTGTGGTGTCACTGCCCAACGGTGCATCGTCTGCTCGTAAATACTTGGCTGCAAACTTGCAGTGGTTGAGTCAATTCAACCGCATTGTTTTGTGCTTTGATTCGGATGAGCCGGGTATCAACGCAGCCGAGGATGCAATGCAAGTTTTGCCGCCAGGAAAGGCAGCGATCTGCAGGCTGCCACGCAAAGACGCCAACGAAATGTTGGTCGCAGGTGAGGGAGAACACCTAAAGGATTTGCTGTGGAAGGCCACACCCGTCAGGCCTGACAGCATTAAGAACGCATCAGAGCTGTGGGATGTGCTGGTTAAGCCAGGCGCATCAGCCATCTGCCAGTACCCATGGCCCAAGCTCAACGCTGCTGCTCACGGTTTTCGCAAAGGCGAAATGGTGACGCTGGCAGCAGGCAGTGGCGCAGGTAAGAGTTCCATCTGCCGTGAGTGGATTGTTCACTTCTTGCGGGCAGGGCTCAAGGTTGGCGTGTTCATGCTGGAGGAGAGCATGCAGCGCTCACTGCAGGGCATCGTGGGCGTCGACATCAACATGCCCATCCACCTGGACCCGGAGCTGGTCAGCGATCCGAAGGTGCGCACCGCCTTTGACGAGCTGATGAGCACCGGCAACCTGTTCCTCTACGACCACTTCGGGAGCATGGACCCCGACCGCTTGGTCGAGCAGATCAAATACCTGGCGACGTCAGAGGGTGTCGACGTTGTAGTTGTCGACCACCTCACCATTGTCGTTAGCGGCATTGCTGATCTGGATGAACGGCGTGCCTTGGATGTGACATGCACCAAGCTGCGGCAGGTGGTGGAGCAGACAGGCGTTGGCCTGGTGCTGGTGTCGCACCTCAAGCGGCCCGAAGGCCGCGGCCACGAGGAGGGCGGGCAGACAAGCCTGTCGCAACTCAGGGGAAGCCACGCCATAGCCCAGCTCTCGGACCTTTGCATAGGCGCAGAGCGCAACCAGCAGGGCAGCGATGAAGAGCGCAACAAGCTGCAGCTGCGCATGCTCAAGAACAGGTTCTCCGGCGAGACAGGACCGCTGGATGAGCTGGTGTTTGATCGCAAAACAGGGCGCCTGACTGTTCCAATGTCCAGCTACTTCGGGTTATGACTCTTCTCTGCGACGGCGACTGGCTCAATTACGTCGGCTGCACTGCCAACGAGCAGGACATCCGATGGACAGAGACGGTGCATACCTTGCACCTTGACGAGGGTGACGTGAAGAACACGATTGTCACCATGCTCGATGGCTACCGGGCCATTGCTGACGACGACGACGTGATGATCTGCTTCAGCAGTTACCCCACGTTTCGGCACGAAGAGTTCCCTGACTACAAGGCCAACCGCCTGGGCAAGCGCAAGCCGCTGGGTCTGTCTGCCATGCGCCAATGGATGACTGACAACTACCCGACTGTGGTCAAGCCAATGCTTGAAGCCGATGACTGCATGGGCCTACTTGCCACCGATGGCAGCGTGCCTGACCCAATAATCGTGTCGATCGACAAGGACATGCGGACCGTGCCATGCCGCCTGCTTGCCAATCAAGAGGTGGAGACCATCAGCGCCATGGATGCTGACCGTGCATGGATGGCACAGGCATTGACCGGCGACAGCACCGATGGGTACAAGGGCGTCAAAGGCGTTGGCCCAGTAGGTGCCAACAAAATTTTGGGCGACTTGGTCACTGTGCAGGAAATGTGGCCGAAGGTGGTTGGCGCATACCTGAAAGCAGGGCTGCAAACAGCAGACGCCATACGCACAGCAAGGCTGGCCCGCATCTTGCGAGCCGGTGACTACGACGAGCAGGCCCGCAGCGTCAGGCTTTGGGTGCCTCCAGCAGCGCTTGCTTAACCATGGCCACCATGTGGTCATCGACCTTGTTGTCGGTGGTCTTGGCCGCTGCCGTAAGAAGATCGACGATCAGCTTTTTAACGCTGTTGCTTTTAAGGAACGCAAAAAGGATCGGCCTAATTAACAGAAGCATGGGTTGATGCTCTCGTTACGCTTTGACGGTAGCGCTGCTTTGCAATGGCAAACAACGACACCGAACACAACGGTGGCATTTTGTCTGACCTAATCCGCATCATTGTTCTGGCCTGGTCTTTGGCGTGCCTTAGCCTCAGCTACCTGGGCCAGGTCAAAGCCATGGATCCCACATTCGCCGCCTCCATGCTTACAGCGGTGTTGAGTTCCTATGGGGTGAGTGTTGGTAAGACCAATGGCAAAAAAGATGACAGCAATAAGCTAGACGTAAGCAAGACCACGCCACCTGCTAAGCCATGAAGATCCAATGGCTACTGATCGCAGCCCTAGCGCCCGCTCCAGCGCTGGCCAACACAGTCACACCGACGTGGTCGACTGGCAGCATGCAGAGCACGACCACCACGACGCAGACAATCGAGGAGACGATAGTCCAAAAGATCTACGGCTCCGAAATGCAGACGTGGTCTGGAGAAAACGTCACGCCAAGTGCTGCGGACATCACGGGCGCCAGCACGACATGGGATCTGACGACCGACGGCGATCCGTTTTCCTTCGAGTACACAACTCGGGACGCCGACACATTGATCGAGCAGATCGACATCGACCGCACGATCGAAACCGATTCCACCACTACGTCGCTCAGTGTGTTCTCGCAGTGATGCTGGCGGCACCTGCCGCTGCCGAGACAACTAACAACTCGGCGCCCAGGGCCCAGGCTACGAGCAACAACACCAACCAGTCGGTCCAGTTCAACAACAACGGTGCTCCCAGCCGGCAGCACTTTGGCGGCAACGTCAGCTGCAATGGTCCGACTCTGGTCGTCACCCCTTTTCACCTAGAGGCGCACGCTGATCCATATCCATCAGAGGATTACACCCGTGCGCAAAACTTTGGCGCGCAACTCAGCATCAACGTTCCGCTGGATGGGTCAATCACCGAAATGTGCAAGGCCATGGTGCGGCGAAAGCTGGCAGCACAGCAGCAGCAGATAGAAAAGGAGAAACTCGACTACCACCTTGTAAGGGCTCTCAAGTGCGCTGAGCTTTACAAGACAGGCTTCATGCTGCATCCAGACTCAACGCTCGGGGCTACTCTCTGTTCCGACGTAGTCTCAATCGACGTCTACCGAAGGTCTCAGGGTCTTTCCCCCGTAGCTTTGCCAGCTTCTTCAGCGCCGTCTGAAACGCAGGCTTCAGTACCTTCACGAGATTCTGCGCAGCAAGCGTTGCCCCGACAGAAGCCGCTGCCGCCACTGCCGCCGTCGTTGCAGCCACAGTCACCACCTCAGGAGTCGGCAACGCAAACTCCAGAGACGTCCCCGGCACAGTCACCGTCGGTTGCTGAACCTCAACCTTCTCGATCACAGGCGGATTGACCAGCAGGTTGATCGTTTCTTGCTGCGCCTGGATGTTTTCGTTTAGCTGCTCGATCTGCTTCTGCAGCTTTTTGGCAGCATCGCGTGCGCTTTGGTCGACACCTTGCGGTGGCTTTGGCGGTTTAGGTGGCTTCTTTGGCGGAACGCTGGGTGGGATCAGCAGCGGGTGAGAGGGAGCCGGAAAGACCGGCTCCTCAATTGATGGCCTCGGAAGTTCAATAGACCCAGGCAGCTGTATGGATGGCAGCTGCAGTGGGTCCACCTATCAGAAGTCGATGACTGCGCCAGTTTTGACGTAGCTGCCGGTGTCAGAACCGTCGAATTTGCTAAAGCCCACCTCGGCGTAAACGTTGGCTTGGTCGTCGACCTGGCCGCTGACGCCAGCTTTGCCTGACCAACCCCAGTCAGTGTTGGCGGTGTCGTTGCTCATGGCAGGACCAGCCTGGATGAAAAAGGGGCCGTCCTTGTAGCCAACGTGCAGGTCAAGGCTGCTGCCGCTGCTGCTGCTGCCGCTGAATCCGGTCACGAATTCTGGGTTCGCATACATCTTGCCCTCTGCGTTCGCAGACGGGGCGCCCAATGCAAGCGCCCCAGCGACGACAGAAGCAGCAATCAGAAAGCGCTTCATGGTTATCGGAAGAAAACACGCAGACCTTAGTAGAACTACTTACCAGGGCACACCCGTGCCAGTAGTCGGAGTGGCCTGCTCTGTCAGCTGTGCCTCTAGGGCAGCGTTGACTTCCGCAACCTTGTCCTCGCCCAGGGCGGCCTTGACCCAGCCCACCACCGTTGCCTCGTCAAGGTCGGCATACGCAGTAGTTACGTCGCCTTCAAGAGTAAGTTCGCCGTAGGCGCCAGCGGAATACACCTCGTCGTCAGACCGTGCATCAACTGCGTAATGCACAGAATCGACGCGGCCGGTGCTGAGTGTGCGGGAAAGCGTGTTCACCTTCCAGGTAATAGTGGACATAAGAAGAAAGCAATTGAGTCAGAGTAATTCAAGCTGCAGCTTCTAGTGCTGCAACCTTAGTTTCAAGGGTTTCAATTTTGGCAATTGCCTCTTGCAATGCTGCAGTTAGCAATGGCACCAACTTGGACTGGTCGATGCCTTGGTACACAGGGTTGTTTTCGTCGTCAACTTCGTTGTGCGTACCAGTGACAGCCTCTGGAACTACCGTTGCAGCTTCGTGAGCAAGAAAACCATCAACGATTGTGTCGGCGTCAACAATAAAGTTGAAACGTTTAGGAGCAAGCTGTTTTACGCGACTGATTGCGCCATCTAAATTAACAACATTTTCTTTAATCGATAATCTGAGGAGGTCGCATAATTAGTCGTTGATGCAGTAACGTTGATGTTGCCGACAACAGAATTATTTCTCTTGAACTCAATAGAGGTGCCGTTATCGCTATATCGCTCAACGATCATCGGAATGTTGCCGGTTCCAGACCCAGTTGCGGCAAAATAGCTGGTGAAGTTTGTAGAACCCACCGACAAGGCTGCACCAATTCTGGGGCTAAAGTCTTTGATCCGAACATCACCTAAAGATGTGATTCGTATCCGCTCGCTCATGTTGGTTGTGCCATCTCCACATGTGTGAAGTTGCATCATCGTTGGCTTAGAACTACTGCTCCAGGTCCCCCCTTCTCTCTTGCATTGGATCATTGCAGAGGCTGTATGGGTGTTATCCGAAAAACCAAGCAAGCCAAGCGCTTGGCCATCTAAAGGTGTGGACGCATTTCTTGCAAAAATGACATCGCCACCACCAGTTCCACCTCCAGCATTGCCCTCAAATACTGCACGAACGTTTTCCGGAGTTGCTTGTAGTACCAGACAGCAGCCGCCCCGAGCTGTCGATTCTAAATCTCTCCGTAGCGTTAGTCCATAAAGTTAAATTATCACCTTGATAGCCAACATATCCACCACCAGCACTAGAGTTTTGGAAAGCTATATAAGCACTTCCCGCAGAACTTTGTACTCTTAATTGAGTGCCAGCGGACCCAAAAAGATGCAAAGTATGCACCGGGCTGGTGGTGCCAATGCCAACGTTGCCAGAGCTATCTATGCGAAGCCGCTCTGTGCTGCCAACTTTTACTTTGTATTCTGACGCTCTTACATTTAATGGAACGTTTGCAGATCCAGCATCATTTATGATTTCAAGACTTGCTTCACTAGAGGCAGTAGTATGCAAAAAGTTAGCATCTGTACCGGCTTTAACTTGCAATTTGCCGAAGGGTGCCGCAACACCAATGCCAAGATTGCCAGTAACTTTTACGCCACTGCTAGTGGTTTCAAGTTTTTTGCTGTTATCGTGATAAAGCTCAACTGCGCCATCAGTAATAAACTTTGCAAGATTTTCTGAAGACCCTTTTGTAAAAGCAATGGCTGAACCGTTGGTCTGTATATTCAGATTGCCAGTCCCATTATCAGCAATGTATGAAGCACTTCCGTCATGATAAATCTGAAAGTCGCTGCTAGTACCAATCCGAAGTTGTACGTTATCGCCGAAGTGCAGATTATCGGCACTAGCGTCGTAAAAGATTTTGCCGCCATCAATATCAAAACCGCCATCAACATCTAAGCTGTCACATTCCAGCTCACCCACTACGTTGGCGCCGCCGGATGTTGTTGAAACCCTTACACCTCCATCGTAATAAAGATGTACATCTCCATTTTCGTTGGCAGCAAGATAGTTTTCACCGTTGTTGCTTTCAAGAACTAACTGTGAGTTACCACGAATATGTAGTTTGCCGGTCCCAGTATCAGCAATGTAGGAGTTGCTGCCGTCGTGATAGATCTGCAGGTCAGTGCCTGCGCCGAACCTTACCCTTTCGTTATCGGCAAGATCAATAGGTTTTTTGAGGCCGTTGCCACCATCAACTTGTGTGAGTGCCATGGTCAGGAAGCTCCTTCGAGTGCAGTGAGTCGAGCCTCAAGAGAGGTCATTTTGTGTTTCAAGTAATTCGATCCTAGTCTGTGCTTCTTGCAATGCCTTAACAGCTTTCATGTAAAGCACGGAATAATTGATTGATTTGATGGACTCCAGTTGGTTTCCATTTGCGTCTAAGACTGTTTCACCTTCTCTAACGTCAGTTGTTTCGACTAACCCAGGGGAAACAGTTTCGACCTCCTGCGCAATCAAGCCAAGCTGAGTGTGCGTTTGGTGTCCAGTGGCTTCTCTAAAGTTGTACTTACGAACTTGCAAAGCCTTGATGTCATCCCACTGCGAAGTGGCATCAACAATGTTCTCCTTCAGATTTTGATCTGAAATTGATCCATAGGAGTTATTAGTGTTTTGGACATTGCCGTTGGTGTAAACCCTAAAAGAAGAGTTCCAGCGCCAAGATCAGTGGCGCCGTAACGGGCGTAGATAAACGCTTCGTGTTGCCAGAACTTTGTGAATTTGCAATGTCTATATTGACGTTAGACGAAAAAGTTTGCCAATCACCGACCGACGTTAAACGGGCTCGGTATGCCACGCTTGAACCTTGAATCCTGGTTCCGAAAAGCATATCTGACGAAGAGTTTTCATAAACACCGTTCGCCTTAACGACATGAATTACCCCACCCATTACATGGCCGTTGCCATGATGGTTGTAGAAAGTTATGCCACCACCTGTACTGGCATTTCCGCTCGTGGCAGACGTATAAAGCTCAAGTGAATCATTATCACTTGACTGCAAAGTCCCTCCACGAGTGCCCGTAATTTGTATTTTTCCAGCTGATGTAATACGCATCCGCTCGGCAATAGAACTACCACTTGCCTTTGTATAAAACTCAAGCCTGCCTACATTATTTGATTCTGACCCTGCATGAGTTTCAATTACACCATTAACAGCGGCAACGTTGAAGTTGTCTAATGAGCTAAAAACTAGGGAAGCACGGTTGCCGTTTGTTGCACTACCTTGTTTTAATCTAAGAACACCATTTAGTCCTGTTGTAGCTGTGCTACTACGCTTTACGGTCAATTGACCGCCACCATTGTGTTGTGGGCTAGCTTCGTTAATGCCTACAAAGCCAGAGCTATCGATGCGTGCTGCTTCCGTAAATCCGCTTTGAAAAAACCTGAGTGCGTTATCGGTGTGGTTATACAGAACACCACCAACTAAATCAGAGTCAGTGTCTCCAAAAGCAATACCTGCGTTTGCTGCATTACCACTAATTACGTTCAGATAATTAGAAGTGTTTGTGGCACCTGCATCTTTAACAACAAGCTTGTGACTTGGGCTGGTATCCCCAATGCCAACATTTCCACCGCTAGAAATGCGCATCGCTTCTACGCCGTCCCTAGCAAAAATTAGGTGGTTGCCATTATGTGCATACCGTATATAGCCTGCACTTCCGTTACTAGCGTCGCCAAATCTTACTTCACCATTGCCAGTATCTGACGTAAGAATTCTGATTGCAGTAAAGCCGTTGCTAGTGCTTCCGACATTTAATTTGTCTGGAGCTGTCGTGCTACCGATAGCAACATTTCCAGAACTGTCGATGACCATCCGCGCTGTCGCGGTGCTTGCGCCGTTTGCTGTTGTGCTGAAAGTTAATTTCGTCGGCTTACTGCTAGAAGACCATGACCCACTGTCCCTAAATGCAATAATACTTGCAGCAGTTGAATGTCCACTATCCGTAAATGAGATTTGCCCAATCGTTCCTGTCGAACTTGGGGTTGCTGTTCCTGTAGCAAGTCTCAAATAAGACGGACCACTAGCGCCATCTGGTGACCCTTGCAGAAGAAGTGTTGTCGCAGTGCTAGAAGCACTAGTAGTCCCAACCAACAACCGCCCTGAGCTGTCGAGAACCATGCGGTTACCCGTTCCAGCAGTCCTAAACGCTAAACGATCATTTGTATGGTTATATTCAACAGCTCCACGATATGCAGCATCGCCTGAAGTTCCATCAGCAAAAGTAAGTGAGCCTTGATTGTTAGTCCCAGAATAAACTGTTATACCTTCACCACCTGATCCACTGCCGACAACAAGATTGTCAGAAGCGTTGCCAGTAAAACTGGACATAGTGGTATTGCCAATACCAACGCGGCCAGTCGTTACAACGTCTTGACTACCAAAGTTCGGGCTAATCTTGGTGCCAGCAATAGCTGCACTGCTGCTGACCTTGGCGTTAGTAACAGCACCATCGACCAGCTCTGACGTGTCAACCGTGTTGTTGCTGGGCTGGCCAACGTTGACCGTAGAGCCAATGGTGACGATGAAGTGGCTTGCACCAGAGGCAGGTGCAGCAGCAAAGATGATGTCGTTGTTCTGAATCGCAAAGCCTTCAGACGGCTGGCTAGTGCCGCTGTT
>FUIF01016611.1_pt1 | contig 14312 bp, 24 predicted proteins | sample 1003461 | NCBI WGS metagenome assembly FUIF01 (sample SAMEA80401918, study PRJEB19352) | marine metagenome | reverse complement strand
CTCGGCGGCTCACTCGGCGGCTCGCTCGGCGGCTCGCTCGGCGGCTCGCTGGGCGGCTCACTCGGCGGCTCACTCGGCGGCGTGGAAATCCATCGCAGCCAAGTCCCTCGAAATCTTCGCCGCCGCTCCCGTTTCCAGCGAATGTGAGTCGTGCCAGCAGGAGCAGGCGGAGGCGACGATGATTGTGCTGCGGACGCAGGAGATGGTGGGGGTATGACGCCGCTCCGTTTACACAGAAAGGAGGATGCCCGCAATGGCGAGTAGAACACTTACGTTCGGCTCGCTGTTCGCGGGCATTTAGCTTGGCGGTTTCGATCTCGGTTTCGAGCGTGCCGGAATGCAGTGTGCGTGGCAGGTCGAAATCGACGACTACTGCAATCGCGTTCTCGAAAAGCACTGGCCGGCCGTTCGTCGATGGAGGGACGTGCGTGACTTTCCGCCGGAGCCGGTGGACGAGTGGAAGGTGGATGTGATCTGCGGGGGTTTTCCGTGCCAAAATGTTAGCAACGCCGGAAAGCGGGAAGGTATCGACGGTGAGCAAAGCAGTCTCTGGGGTGAATTCGACCGCGTGGTTCGCACGCTACGACCACGAATCGCAGTCGTGGAGAACACAACAGGACTCGCTGTTCGAGGGATGCAACGAGTTCTCGGAGACTTGGCCGGCGGCGGGTACGATGCGGAGTGGGACGTGCTGCCGGCGTCCGCGTTCGGTGCCGTCCACCGACGTGAAAGGATTTTCATTCTTGCCTACCCCGCTGGCGTCGGACTGGAAGGGCGGATCATGCGACCGCGAGAAGGTGAAGAAACAACTGCGGCACTGGATCGGCGTCGTCACTGGCCTGCCGTATCCGAACCCTTCGGCCTACGAAGCGCTGATGGGATTTTCGGCGGGATGGCTGGATTGCGACAGCGAATCAACGCACTCGGCAACAGCGTCGTCCCTCAAGTCAGCCAATGGATCGGCGAGCGAATCATAGAGGCACTGTCATGACCGCATTCACCGGCACCGACGTCTACACGACCGGCCAGGTCGCACAGATCACGGGCCTGTCGGTCAACACGGTCAAGCGGTGCTTCCACGACGGGATGCTTCAGGGCTTCACGATTCCGGGTAGTCACCACCGGCGGATTACACGGGAGAGTCTGGAGCGGTTCATTGCTGAGAATGAGTTGCCGGTGGAGTTGGAGGGCAGATGAGCCTCGACGTCTATCTGGAATCTGACAATCACGTCGGAGAGACGGAGGAGCGAATCTTCATCCGCGAAGACGGGAGGATGCTGGAGATTCCTCGCGAGGAGTGGGACATTCGGAATCCGGGAGTCGAGCCGGTTGTGTGCGAATCGGAATCCGAACTGTTCCACGCAAACATCACGCACAACCTCAACACAATGGCTGGCCACGCCGGTCTGTACGAACTGCTGTGGCGTCCGGACGAGAACGGAATCACGACGGCGAAGGAACTCGTAGAGCCGCTGTCCAAGGGACTGGTGCGGTTGCTGTGCGATCCGGAGAAGTTCCGCCAGTACAACCCGGAGAACGGGTGGGGAGACTACGATAGTCTGGTCCAGTTCGTGTGCGAGTATATCAAGGCTTGCGCCACGTATCCGGAAGCGTCGGTTCGTGTTTGGAGGTGACAGATGGCGTGTCCAGTTTGCGATCACACAATGCACGGTATATCCGTATCAGCCGAGCACGTTCAGCCAGACCGCCGCGTGTTCTGGTGTCCGCGTTGCGGGACGCTGAAGGATACGGTTCCGGGGCCATGAAGACGTTGACGTGCCGAAGCTGGTGGAGCGTGCGAAGACATTGGTCAACACGCTCACGCAGGAAACTCCTGACGGCGTGTTTGATCGTTCCATTCGCCAAGTCCGCGAGTCGTGTTGTCTACCGGAGGAGAGATGAGTGGCTAGACTGTCTCCCACGCAACGCACACTCGCCGCACTCCGCAACCGGGGGTGTCTGTGCGCCATCGTGGAGAAATGGAACCAGTACGCCGGGCCGCACGGTATCCGGCAAGACCTATTCGGCTTCATTGACGTTCTCGCCATCGAGCCGGGAGTCAGCGGTTGTGTCGGCGTCCAGTGCTGTGCGGTGTCCGGCATGGCGGCGCACCGGCGGAAGATCGTCGAGGACTGTGCGGAGGACGCCGAGACGTGGTTGCAGGCGGAGAACCGGATTGAGCTTTGGGGCTGGGCGAAGCGTAAACGGAAGCGCGGGGGCGTCGCGGTCGTCTGGAAGCCGACCGTTGAGGAGATCACGTTGGAGAGTTTTGAATGAAGCCGAACGCAGCCAAACGAATCGAGCAGTATCGCGTCGCGGGCGACCCAGCATGGGGGGCTGTTGGGGCGTTTCAGATCCCGCACCCCAGCGGCGTCGTCCTCCGGGTCATCGCCAGCGACGGCGTGGACTGGTCGTGCAGTTTCACGTCCCGCGCTCGGACCACGTCAACAACCACGAATACTGCCTGCATCTGTGGAGAGTGGTTGGGGAGGAGTTTCCGCGACCACCGAAACGCGCGGTGGGCATTTAAGGACTAACGGGGCATCGCCATTCTCGTGCACACAAGCCGTCAATGGCGCGCTGCCGTGCCGACGGGGACGTGTGACCTGTGCGGCCGCGATGTCCCGATTCACGGTGGCCGCATGGGACTCCGCCGGTCCCGCCGCTAACGGCAGCGTCGGCGTCGTTTTCACTTCGCTGGTGGCGGCGACGACGGGGCGGGACTGGGTTTCAAGAAAGCGAGGTAAGCGAGTGAGCGACGAGTGGGACGACTTTGCCGACAGTGCGTTTGAAGACCACGAGGATTGCCACGAATGCGGCGGCGAAGGATGGATCGTCGATTGCATTGACGACATCTGCGTCGGTCAAGGCTGGTGTATGCACGGTGACGGAGACGTGCCGTGTCCACACTGCAATGCCGGTTGCGACAATCAACCGTTTCCCAGTCAGCTACCGCGATACGCGGTCGAGAACGGATGGGAGCCAAGAATTGACTGAAGCGGACCTCGACAAGCTCCAACCGGGGCACCTGATCTTCAGCCGTGCGGGGACGGTGCGCGTCGTGCGCAAGGTCACGCGGTGGGAGGCACGGTCGGGGCCTTTCAGGGGCCGCGTCGTGACGTATTACGCGGACTGCACGATTCGCCACTGTTCATGGACGCACCGCTGCTACACCTGCCTTCACAGATCGGAGTTAAAGCGAAACTATGAGCTGGTCGACGTGATTGTGCCTCTCGACTCGGAGTTGGACAGGCGGATTGACGAGGAGATTCGGAATCACGGTCCACGGACAATGTCCTGTTGCGATGTGAAGGGGATTGATTGATGGGAACCTACGGACACGAAGGGGGATACTGGATGAACCCAGAACAACGGAGTTCAGTGACGCCGTGGTGGGTTGAGTTCTTCCGCGACATCGGTGCACGAGAACGAGGGAAGAACTACATCCTTGACGAGTTCGATCACGACTTCTACCTGCGATTCAACACGGAGTACTGACCCCGACACTCCAGTTTCAGCGAACACCGTCGACATCCATGTTGAGCGACCGGGACACTCACCGGGAGAGCATGGGATGCGAGTTCGCGAGAACTGCAGCAAGCGGGACGTCATCCGTTTCCTGTTCGCGTTGGGACTGGCGCGGTTCTCTGAGACGACCCGCAAGGGCGTGTACGAGCACGTCGGCAGTCCGCTTCGGGAAAGCGAGGTGAGCGATGACGACATTTTGGAAGTACGAACTGACGAAGGCGGCTTTGGAGCACGACGTGACGGTGGAGGTGCCAGACGGCTCCTACCCTGTGCACGCTGCGTTCCAGGGCCGAACGCTGTGCGTCTGGTTTCACGTTCCCGACACAGACGCATCTGAGATTCGCTGCACGATGCGGGTGTTCGGCACAGGATGGCAGGTTCCGGACGAGAAAAGCGACGAGCGGATCGTGATGTACCAGCACGTTGCGACTGTGCACGACGGGCCGCTGGTGTGGCATGTGTGCGTCAGGCACGAATATCCTGCGATTGCAAAGCCAGTGGAGGTGAGCGAATGACCGACACACGACCGCCGTTGCCGCCGGGGTGGCGGTATTTGGAAGAGGGAGAAAAGGTTCAGGAAGGGGACTGGTGCCTACTTCGTTCGGATTCAAGCAATTGGGTTCCTTCTATTAATTGGAAGAAATTCAAGGGACAACAGGGTTACGGGTGTCTGTATATCCGCCGCACCGACGAACCGACCGGCTGGATTAAGTGCTCGGAGCGGATGCCGACGGAGGCGGATGGGGATGTCAACGGACAAGTGTTTTGGGGGACGAGAGAACGAACGTGGTTGGGTTCTTGGGACCAGAATGGGATCAATAATGCTAGTGCGTGTAACTATTCATGGAGACCAACCGGAATCGACACCTTGCCAGAATCAGAGCCGCCGAAGCGTCTGCATTGGAGTGGGGTTCACGACATCGCGGCCAATGGGAAGAACTACGAGACGGATTCGATATCCGTGCATCAGGTGTTCGCTAGCGACCCCGATATCGACGCCTGTAAGGAGTTGATTAAGTGGATTGAGACTCAAATAGGAGTGGAAGAGATTTCTGGTTGTCTGCTTTCGGTGACAAAATTGCGAAAACTGATCGCCAAGTGCAAGCGACATGAAGAAACCCACGATGACGCAGCCCGGTGGATCGAGAGACTGGAGGGACAATGAGTGACGTTCGTTGCCCTAAGTGCCAGCACGAGTTTGATGTGTGGGACCACAAGGACTGGAAAGAAGGAATCTTCGGAGCGGAATGCCCAGGGTGTGGCGTCGTTCTGGCGGTTCAGTGCGAGGCTGTTGAGTATTCCTACGAGGTCAAGAGAGTCGATGAACAAGCCGAATCCGGGGAGTTCGGAAGCGATTGAGCAGGGGTGCAGGTGTCCTGTCCTTGATAATCATCATGGTCGAGGTCGCCCAGATGGTTCATTTTGGATGAATCAGCGATGTCCGCTGCATGGGGAATTCAATGAGCACTCTGACGATGACTCTCCTGATCGTGGGAGTGATCCTGCGAAGGCGTGCACGATCGCGACACCGTGGGTGATTGAGGCGTTGATTCGAGAGTGGAGAGGGGGTGGATTGACATCGAGGACTACAGACCTTGGTGGGGGAAGCATGACAATTCGGCAGCAGAGAAGCCGATGACAAAACTCGGCAAGTTGGTGCCCAGTCCGGGTGCTGGGGAGAATTCCACCACCGTAAGTCTTGGCGGTTCGATGCGACGAAACGGCGAATCCGTGAATGCAACGATCGCTCGGCAGCCGGTAGCCCGCAATTCAATCACAACTGCGAAACGCAGGCCGAAAGGCTAGGACTCAGGGCGGCGCTTTTCTTCACGCAATTCCCCGTTGACACAACCGTCTGAATGCCGGACACTTGAAGCGTCAGACACCAGCCGAGCCTCAGCCAGACGAGGGGCGGTGTCTGACAATATCGCCTTGGCCGACGCCTCGGTTGGTTTTCACAGCCAATCGAGGCGTTTTGGTGTTTCTCGCCCGCACATTTCTTGCTGGGTTCGTCGTCGCCGCCGCCTGCGTGCTGCTGGTGGCGCAGGACGTCTCACCGGACCGCCAGTATGGCCGCGTGTGGCTGCGTGTGGCCACCGCTGAGAACTGCCCGCCGTGCCGACGCTTGGAGGCCGCACTGCACGGTCCGCTCGCGCAGACGCGGCGGGGACTGCGCGTGCAGTACGACGACGGTTCGCGGCCGGACCTCGTGCCGTACCGGTTTCGCGCGACGCCGACTGTCGTTGTGCACGTCGCCGGTGCTGACGATCGGTGGTACGAGCGGTTTCGGATGACGGGGTACTCGGAGCGGGACCGTGCGGTGCTGGAGGCGATGATTGACCGGGCGGCGGAGCAATAGCCAATGGCGGGAGACGAGCCACGGTACATCCAGAGAGAGCGAGTCGACGGAAGCATCGACTACGAGTGCACACGCTGCGGGAAGGTGTTGTTCAACATGAAACGCACGACGCCGGACGGCGGCATATTCGGCGGCACGATTCGCTGTCGAGACTGTGACGGAGACGAGAAGCCCAGCGGTGCGTCGATCACGTTCGGGTGAGCAATGACCAGATGACCACACAGGAGAAACTTCAAATGCTGAGAGCGATTGTCGTCATCGGTGTGATCGCGGCGTTGGCGTTGCTGGCGTCGGCGGCGCTGGGGCAGGAGTATCCGCGTCAGATTGGACCGCAGCAGTACATGCCGGTGGTCCCGGTGATGCCGGTCGCTCCGTACCAGACAGGACCGATTGAATACCGGATGCCGCAACAGCGACGGTGTCCGCCGCGTTACGGGTATCGGCGTCCTCAGCCGAGGGGCGTCGCGTGGTTTGGTCCGTTCTGGTGGTATACGTATTGACTCAAAATGAATCGAGGCAGACCGGCATCCAACTGCCGACCTGCCTCTAACCAACCCTTTCTGTTGAGGAGAAAGCGATGGCTGCGCAGGATACTAGGTTCAAGGACATTACCGGGCAACGGTTCGGGCGTCTCGTTGCCATCGCCTATGAGGGGAATGGCAGATGGAGATGCGAATGTGATTGTGGAAACAGGTGTGTCGTTCAAGGGAAGAAGCTGCGAACATCGCACACCAGAAGTTGTGGTTGCCTAAGAAAGAAGTGGCGAGCCGGAGGTCCATGGCGCACGGCCACACGAAGAGGAAGACCGTCTCTCCTGAATACAGTGTGTGGGCAGGCATAATCAAACGATGCTGCAACCCAAACAGCAGTGTTTATTCTCACTACGGAGGTCGTGGAATTCGGGTGTGCGAGAGATGGCGCGAGTCGTTTCAGAGATTTTTGGACGACATGGGTCGTCGCCCAACGAACGAGCACACGATCGACCGAATCGACAACGACGGTGATTACGAACCGAGAAATTGTCGATGGGTGCATTTTTCTGAACAGGCCAATAATCGTCGGACAAATGTGATTCTCGAACATGAAGGAAAAGCAATGAATGTCACGCAGTGGGCCAAAGAAGTGGGCCTGCCAGCCTCTGTTGTGTTTCAGAGACTGTATGCTGGCTGGTCCCCCGAACGCGCCCTCACAAAGCCTGTCAGGAAACGATGAGCAACGGCAAGCCCACCGACAGCGGGACGATCAAGCGTGTGCGTGAGGCCGCACATCGCAAGTCGCCGCTGTGGGATGCCGGACTGTTTGGAGTGATCGTCCTGCTGGCACTCGTGCTGGTGAGCCTCAACGCCAGCAACGTCGACGAGACCGAAGCGAAATTTGTCCTTCAGTTCGCCACGATTCTCGCGGCGGTGTGGTTCGGTAAGCGGAAGCTGGAGCAGTGATCCATTTAATGCGCGTCTGGGGACTCATCGCAGCGTGTCTGTGGCCGTCGGCGGCGGAAGTCGTCGAGGTCGGCAAGATCGCCGCGCGGTATCAGTTGAGCCGCGAGGTGGTGCTCGACGACGGTACGCGGTGCGATTTGATGTCGCCGGCATTCGCAATCGAGTGTGAATGGTCCGACAAATTCGCGGAGAGCATCGGCCAAGCCCTGCACTACAGCATCAAGACTGGCAAGCAACCCGGCATTGTCCTAATCCGCCGCACCGAGACGTCGGAAGAACTGCACGCACGTTATCTCGAACGCTGCCGGGCGGTGTGCGAGCGGCACGGAATTACGCTATGGCAAGCGGTGGAGGGTGACGACACGGTGACGAAGGTGTATCCGCCAGACCCGTTTCACTAAGCGAGCGAACGATGAAACATCGCTTTGTCACACTGACTCTGCTGTGCCTGTCGACGGCGGCATGGCTACACGAGCGGCACGAGTCGCAAGAACTGAAACGCCAAGTCGTCGACCTGAAACTTCAGATGAAGTGGGTCAGTGGCGATCTTTACAACGACCCGCACCGGTTTGCATCGGGCGGCCTGCATGACTACGCCATCCGAGTCGGCCGACGGGTGAACCGCCTCGAACACATCCTCCTCGATTCGCAATGAAGCTTCTCCTCAAAACCCTGCTCCTCGTCGGCGAACTCCTCGCCTGTGCGGTGAGTGCGTCCGGTGCGGTCGGCACGGTCAAGGTCGATTGTCCTGGTGGGCAAGGATCAGCCGTCTGCGTCGCCAAGGCGAGCAACGAAAACGGTCAGACGGGCTGGTGGTTTCTCACCGCTGCCCACGTGGTCGAGGGGATGAAGCCGCACTGCGTCAGGCTCAATATCAACGGACAATGGGTCAACGCGACGGAGATTATTCGCGAAGGCACCGGACGCGACATTGCGGCGATCGTCGTCCCGTACAACGGAACGTGCGAGCACGCCTGTATCGCCGACGAAGTGCAGAACGGGGAGCGGGTGCACGCGGAGGGCTTCGCCCACGGACGGACGCAACCGATCAGGTACGGAACGTGGCAGCAGAACGGGCCGCAGATTCAGCGGGGCGTCTATCCTGGAGACTCCGGCGGCGGCGTGTTCAACGAGCGTGACGAGCTGGTCGGCATCATCAGCGGGTACTCCAACGGACACAGCGACGTCGTCGTGGAGAGTTGCCGCCGCATCCGGCAGTGGTACGCACAGCGGGGCTGGAGTTGTCCGCCGTGCACGCCGCCGCAGTACGCACAGCCGCCGTACCAGCAGCCACCGCAGCCGCAACCACAGCCGCAACCCCAACCCCAACCGCAGCCGACACCCGCCTACGTCACCATCGAACAGTTCTCGACGTCCATCGAGGAACTCAAGGTGCTGATCGCGGGCGTGCAGGGGGCTGAGGGGCCGCAGGGGCCGCCGGGACAGGACGGAAGGGACGGAGTCGACGGGCAGCCCGGACCGCCGGGACCCGACGGCCAGGACGGCCAGAGAGGGCCGAAAGGCGATGCCGGCAGCAACGGCATCAACGGTCCCGGCTTCGTCCGCCTGTGGATGAGCGACAACGTGCTGATGGTGGAGGACACCGAGGGCGTGGAGCACGTCGTCGGGGAGATTGACATTCCCAGTGGCGGTATGCTGAGCGGGCCGTTGTTCCAGATTGTCTACGAGGGCGGCGATCAGGATGACGAGCCGAAGCGTGTTGTCGACGTCTACTTGGGCGACACGGTGACGATCCCGCCGCAGAAGTTGCGGATCAGAAACATCGACGAGGACGGCAACACGATTGGCGGGCCGTTTGTGGACAGCGCCCCCTTGGGGCAGGACTTGCGAATCAGATTTCGCCCACCTTTGGAGGCATCACAGTAGATGCCCGAAACAGAAGTCGGCATTGCCGAAGAAAGCGAGGAAGTTATGGACGCTCAAATGGTGGCTTTTTTCAACCACCGGCTGATGCAAGATCGAGATCGCCACAGCACGAACGCCACGTCGTTCGAGAAGGTGATCGAGATGCAGTATGCCGCGTCGAAGGAGCTGCGAGACGCTTCTGCAACCCGCGTCGTGCTGGAGAGTGGTTCGGGTCGGACCCGTGCCGAAACCAACGCACCGCTGTCGTCCTCGGCGCAGCAGTGGCCGCCTAACATCGCCAACCCGGCGACGCCTCAGGGCTGATGAGCGACTTGCTTCCTGAGGTGGACAACGAAGCGATCCTTGCCGACCTCGCGGCGATGGACACCGAGTCCATCGACCGCGAGCGGGCATTGGAGTTGGCGTATGCGAGCGGTGATCCGGAAGCTGTTTCGAGGGTCGTCGATGACTGGGCGGAACGGGAACGGCAGTCGGTACTCGCCGAACTTGCAGAACTTGTACCAAGACGTGAACCCTTTGGAGAGGGAGGTGCGGCTGACGTCGATAGCGCATGACGCCATCATGGTCGACCACCTCGACCAGAAGCTGCACCAGAACCGGGAAGACCTAAAGCGTTATCGTGAGCAGGGCATGGATGCCGTGTTCGATAAGACGTGGGACAGCGAGGAGGATTCGGAGAGCGGGGAGGACGATGGGATGCCTGGCGGCCGAAACCTCGTCCTGGGAAACCAGACAGTCAACCACATCACGAAAAAGGGGAATGGAATGCCTGATTGGCTGAAGACCGGCCTTCTGGGTGCTGGACTGATCGGCGGCCCCCTTCTCGGCGGACTGGCCGGATGGACGTTGTCTCAGGGAGGTGGCAATCACGAACACCAGCAGTCGGACTTCACGGACACTGACACTCGCGGATTCCTTGAGGTGGACCGATGACGGAGATCGACAAGGCCACTGAGGAGCAGATTGCACACGCGATTCGCCAGACCGGCGTGACATGCGACACAGTGAACGTGGCCGTGCGTGCGGCGATCCAAGCAACGACTGAGAAATGTGTCGACCTCATCCGCAAGTGCCGGACGGCCGAAGACCTCCAGCACCTCTGTAACGTCTTGTCGAGCGAGCAGGCAGAAAGCGAGCAAGGTGGCGAGTGACCCGCGCGACGGTTTGTTTATTCCACGGTGGTTCCTCTGGCTGCAGTCAGTGATCACACCGGCCATCCTCGCTTCTGCACTGTGGGGGGCGGCGTCTCTCAACAACCTCAAGGCGCAGTTTGCGGTGATGACGACTCGGCTGGACCTTATGGCTGCGGAGTTTGAAAAGCGATCTGCAGTCGTGCACTTGCTCCAGGAGGACATTCACCGTCTGGAGTTGCAACTCACGGAGTTGAGGCGTGACACAATGACACTGGATTGACTCACCGGCGGCGGCGCACTTGAACTCGTAGAGAGATTGGGTGCCGTCAGTGTGCTCCCACCTGCGACTGACAGCCGCCGCCGATTTTGACACATGACCATCAAGCTCACAGAGTTGCCCGAAGCCCCGCCGCAGAGCATTCGCGCTCACCTGGAGACGATCCGCAAAGCCTGCAATGCGATTGAGAACATGCTGCCGCCGCAGGTGCACTTCGACCCGCACTATGCTCCGCTGTCAGCCGTTGAATCGCGAGAAGAATTGGATGAGGCGCTCAAAGCGGGCGGCACAATCGAACTCGGCAGTAACAACTTCGGCGATCTCGTTCTGCGGAACGCCAAAAACCTCAAACTCAAGGCGGTACAGGATTCGGTTCCCCAGTTCCGGTCGATCCACCTGAGAAACTGTTCAATGGTGTGGCTGGACGGACTGACCATTGGCGGCGGCGCACAGAAGGCGGTGTTCATCCAGGACTGCGACGGCGTGGAGATCGCGCACTGCGACATCCGTGATTCGCTGCACGGACTGTCGATGCGGGGCAGCAGCAAGGTGTTCGTGAAGCGGTGCCAGTTCTTCGCCAATCGGGGAGACAACCTGAAGATCGGTCCGGACTGCGAGGACGTGCTGATCGAGAGCAACGACTTTGAGACGCTGGATGATCCAGCGAACTCGGACAACGTACATCAGGACCACATTCAGGTGTTCACGAGGGGGGCGACGAAGCCGACCAAGCGGGTGACGATTCGCAGCAACAACCTCTTCCAAAGGCAGGGAGCAACGCAGGGCATCTTCATTCGCAACGCGGACGAGAAGCGCGGGATGCTCGACGATTTGCTCGTTGAAGACAACCTCGTCGTCAACGCCCACAAGAACGGCATTGTTGCAGCGGGTGTGTCGAATTCGGTCGTGCGGAAGAACACCGTCGTGTGGAGCGGGGAGGACGTGAAGCGGGGTGAGCCGGAGATTCGCGTCACGGGATGGGACAACGTGGTCACGATGAACATGGCGTTTTTTGTTGACGCCGATGGGTCGACAGACTGCGTCATGTTGAGCGGCGGTCATTACGAGAAGGCGTTCCGCGACCCGCACTCGCCATTGGAAACACGCAAGCCGTCCGACTACGCACAGAAGCAGGGCGGACTGCTGGACAGAGACGGACGACTGATCGGAGCGAGACGGTAGGAGCACGGAGTTGGCAGGAACGAAGCTCACAGGACTGAACGAACTCGTCGCGCCAGCAAGCACCGACTTGCTGTATGTGGTCGACGATCCCGGCGGCACGCCGTTGTCCCGCAAGGCGACGGTCGCCAACGTCCTCGCTGCGGCGGGAGGTGCACCCGGTAGTGACACGCAGGTGATCTTCAACGACGGCGGTGCACTGGAGGCCGACTCTGGCTTCACGTTCAACAAGACGAATCGCCGCATTGTCGTCGGCGACGGCACGAATTCGCAGCCGCAGTGGACGCTGCACGGCTCCAACGGTCACGCGATGCTGTTCACCGCGTCGACGTCTTCGGGCGTCGTTTTCGATGACGCACTGCCGATCCGGTTCGGTATCCAGCCGACGGCGGACGTGGGTTCGTTGTCGAACTTCACGCCGCTGCTGTCGCTTACTGAAGATTCCGGCAACAGTGAGAACATCGTCATCGGCGGGATTGAGAGCACGTCGTCGGGATTCCGAGCCGCAGTGTTCGGTGCGACTCCTGCGAGCGGCACGAACATCTCCCCAGACTCAGTCTATCTGCGACCCGGCATCGCGACCGGTACGGGTACGACCGGCAATGCGATTCTCCAGACGGCGGAGGCGATCGGCAGCGGCAGCACGGCACAGACAGCGATCGACGCACTCTCTGTGACGCCGACGGGCGTGGTGATCGACAACTACAGTGCGACGGTAACGCCTTTCACCGTCAACGCGAATGCCCTTCAGTCTGGGAATCTCAGCGAGTGGTACGACGCCACACCGGCACTGCGGGCGACGATTACTGAGGCGGGCGAGTTCAGCAACACCGGCGGGCAGAGTGGGAGCGAGATATTCGGCGACGGGGCGAGCGTCAGTGCTGCTGACGCTACCGTGTTCGGCAACGCGGCAAGTGGTGCGACCCGTTCGGTTGTGGTCGGTGTACGGGCGACAGACGGCGCATTCGGGTCGTGCGTCGTGCTCGGTCGAGACGCACTGGTCACCGGAACACGGTCGGTATCGATCGGCAATCTAGCGACGTGCGGTGCTTTTAGCGTCGGCATCGGTCCCGAAGTGACAGGAGCTGGCGACTTCTGCACGTCGATCGGACAGGCAGCAGACAACGGAGGATTCGACCATTGTCTCGTGTTGGGTCGGCAGAGCACGGCAACAGCCAACAACCAGTTGGTCGCGGGGTCGACGAACAGTCCGCTCTCTGCCGGCTATCTGGGCAACGGCGTCACGAACGCCACACCACAAGCGTTTGCACTGCGGGGGACCGGCGGGTCGGGCACGAATGTCGGCGGTGCGAGCTTCACACTGAGCGGCGGTGCGGGAACAGGAAGTGCTGCTGGTGGTGCGACGATCTTCACGTATGCGGCTGCTGGCGGATCAGGCAGCACTCTTAACACTCATGCTGCGGTCTTCAGCGTGGGGGAGGCGTCGGCAAGTTATGCACGGGTCACGAGGGCGGGGAATTTTAGTTGCACGCAGGGGCAGACGAATTCAGAGGCGTTCGGGTCTGGTGCAACCGTTTCCTCTGGCAACGCCTCAGCGTTTGGTCAGGGATCGACAGCGTCGAACAACGGGACGACAGCGCTTGGTAAAGGTAGTACGTGCAGCGGAGCACTATCTACTGCTGTCGGAGATTCTGTTAGTGTGACGTCAGCTAATTCAGTCGGAGTGGGCCAAGGAATCACCGTATCTGCATCATCTGCTTTTGCGATCGGGCAGAATGCGTCCGCGACTGGTACGGGTGCAATGGCGTTTGGCACAAATTGCGCTGCTGCACACGATTCTGCTATTTGCTTGGGTACGGGAGCATCGAGTACAGCAACTAGGCAGTTCGTCGTTGGAGGAATTACAGGCGGTTTACGATACGTCACCACCGGGTATTTCGGGTCAGGAGTTGTCGACGCGACACCTCAGAGTTTCGCCCTCAACGCCACCGGCGGTTCCGGCACGGACATCGCCGGAGCGAGTCTTACGTTGGCAGGTGGGCGTCCGACAGGCAGCGGATTGGGCGGCGACGTCATCATCTCAACAGCACCAGCGGGGGCGAGCGGCACAACGCTGCGTAGCCTCTCGACTCGCGTGCACGTCAAGAGCACGGGTCGTGTCGGCATCGCACAGTCGTCGCCGACGGGACTGCTGCACGTCAATCATGCGGTGAGCGACGGAGCCATCCCCACGCTGCACTTGGAGCAGGACGACGTGTCGGAGGAGTTCATCCGCTTCACGGGGCAGGCGGCGGACACCGGCGGCACCGAGTTGACACAGAGCCTTGTCGACGCCGCCGAGGTGGGCGGGTCCACGGTCGAGGGGTACATCCGCATCAACGTGGTCGATGAAAACAACGTCATCTCGGACGGAGCCTACTACATCCCATTCTACAGTCTCTCCTAGGAGGAGACACATGCCACTTTCCACAAGCAACGCCGAAGTCATCGCGACGCGAAATGACTGCGAGGACGCCGCACGTCTGCTGTTCCAGGCGAAGAAACTGTTC
>FUIF01009410.1_pt1 | contig 14317 bp, 15 predicted proteins | sample 1003461 | NCBI WGS metagenome assembly FUIF01 (sample SAMEA80401918, study PRJEB19352) | marine metagenome | reverse complement strand
GGTGGTTGGCCACCAAGCGGGCACAATCGACGGTGTCAGGCAGGCTGCTAGGTCCTACAAGGCCCAGAAAGGGGACCGTTGGCATCATTGTAGTGGACTATATCCAGCTAATGAGGTCCCAAAAGCGCAGCAGTAACCGCACTGAGGAGCTTGAGCAGATAAGCCGGGGCCTAAAAGAGTTGGCTATGGAACTGGATTGCGTGGTGATTAGCATCTCTCAACCCACAATGGCGGCTAAGAGGACGAAAGAGCGTCCAACTATCCGCGATTCCAAGGGTTCAGGAGCAATCGATGATGATGCTCGATTTCGGGTCTTGTGCCTTGGCTGCTACATAATGTTAACGAAAACGCTAGCCCTTGGGAGGCGCAGATTGGCATGGATAAGTTCCGCCATGGCCCCCGTCGCAACCTATATGAGAGCGATATTGAGTGGGATGGCAGCAGAACTCGTTTCATTCCGGCGGGGTTGAGGCATCGTGGCTAAATCAAAGAGCAAGTTTCCCCCGTGTCCCCCTCCTGCCCACCGAGCACCTAGCCGATGGGTCAGTATTGACCCGGCGAGTGGCAAGAAAGCCACCGCCGTGGTCGTATGGGAGGGCACAGAGCCCGTTGACTTCCGTGACATCGACCATACGGACTACCTTGCGGTAAGCGGGGTGGCTCTCGATATCGACCTGATGGTGATGGAGGGTGGTGGCTACGTCGGTGTGAACGCAGCAGCGTCTCTTGGGCTGTCCAGGGTGCGTGAGCGCTTTGCAACTAGCGCATGGTACGAGGATGTGCCCTATGTAGAGATATCGCCCACCCACTGGAGGGTTGAGCTTGGTTTACCGTCGCAGCCAAGGTCGCGAGCAGTTGCGGCTACGCGCGACATGTGCAATATTCTGTCAAAACCCAGACATAGCCCGGTATTGCCGTTGGCTCATCTGGCAAAGAATGACGACAGGCGAGCGGCTCTACTGATTGGTTGGGCGTGTTGCCACGCCTGGGACTGGTTGGAGTAGACCATGAGTGAGAAAAAGGTTGTCAAGCGTACCCGTAAGCCTAAGCCCGTCGTCACTGACGAGGCAAAGACCATGCTCCGAGCGGCAGCCAAGGAGAAGACTCCGCGTAAGCCGTCTACTGGCCCAACCGCCATGGATGTGGTCGCTAAGATCCAAGCTAAGGACCTGGGTAAGGAGCAACGCAATTTTGTCGCTAAGATCTCTAAGTCCGCTGACCTCAGTGAGAAGCAGGTTATCTGCGCGTTAGTCAAGATGGCACTTCGCTCCAGCAGAACGCGCGGCCACCGCGCGGTTGCTGCCAGCGTCAAGAGGTTCTGCAAGTGAGTATATTCGCACCAGAGGGCGGAGCGCTTGGCACTGCCAACACCATCTCCTCCAAGGACGTTGTGGTTTACGATGAGAGCGCTCGCTCTGGTGGGATTGGCAAGGCAACGCTTGTTGAGGGCCTGATAGCTGAGTGTGTTGCTAGCTGTAAGCAGTCTCTCGATGTTGCTTATTACAACCAGGCCGACGTCAGTCTTGAGGTCGCCCTTATCTCCTCGTTCAAGCTCATTGGCATGGAGTTGATGAACCTCGTCGACATACTGTCTGGCTATCATGACGCAGCGCTCCGGCCTAAGCACCGCGCTTGTCGGCAGATTGTGGTGAACATGCTGGAGCGTATGCGGTCTAACGACATTCAAGAGGATGCCAAGCCAGAAGACCTTGCGCTTTTTGCTAAAGATGCCGTCCGCTTCTTCGAGTGCATGCACGTGTGTATGCTTGAAGAGACAGACCGTAAGAAGCGACACCGCTGGAAGAAGAGGTTTTTAGATGGCTGAAGCACCCGTGCATTACCCTGAGCCTGAGGACATCATCCTCACTACCCAGGAGAGGGCGATGAAGAAGCGCATGCTTCGCGTCCTTGAAGCTCTTGAGGCCGGTCACAGCCGCCAATCAGCGGCATCTATGGCTAACGTGTCGCCTCACACGGTAAAGACATGGGCTCGCAAGGGTCAGAAAAACCTAACGCACTCTTTGTATCCATGGTTTTACCATGAAATCAGCCGTTCAGAGGGTGTTGGTGAGTCTCTCTTTGCAGACATTGTTATCCGAGAGGCTACAGAGAAACACAACTGGCGCGCTGCGATGTTCGTGTTGCAGAAGCGATACAAGTGGAACGATAGGCCAGAGATGGATGACGAAGTCCAGAGAGAGCAGCAGAAGGCTCAGCTTGCCAAGACTAAGGCTGATACGGTCTACGTTGAGGCCCGCACCACCAAGCTCAAGGAGGACAGTGAAGAGATTGTCCTCGACCGTCTGCGCGATATCTTGAACGAGGTCCGCGAAGAGGTGAAGCCGAGTGTCAAGGAAGAGCAAGTCAACTGAGGAAGAGCTGCGGCGGTGTGCCGCTGACTTCCGTTACTTCTGTCGACACCTCAGGATTGTTGACAAGAAGGCGAAGCTCATCCCGTTCAAGCTGAACGCCGCCCAGGAGACGCTCGTTTCCTCCATCGAGGACAACCCATGGGTGTTTGACCTCAAGGCTCGTCAGATGGGCGGCACTACGGGTATCGCTGCGTATGCGTTCTGGCATGCCTGCTTCAGGCCTAACTTCCGCGTTGGCGTCATGGCTCAGAGCCGGGAGTCTGCTGAGCAGATTTTCGAGATCTACAAACGCTTCTACGACAACCTCCCACAATGGCTTCAGTTTCCTACCGATAAGTCCAATGTGCGGGAGATGTTGTTTTTCCATGGCGGCATGATTCGAGTCTTCACCGCCAACACGCAGAGTGCCCGTGGCACCACCTATAACTTCCTTCATTGCTCTGAGTTCGCCTTCTATTCGGATGTTGAGAACACTGTACGCGCTGTCTTCCAGACAGCCACGCCAGACGCTATTGTTGTCATGGAGACCACAGCCAACGGCTTGAACCATGCCCATCAGTTGTGGACTGACAAGAATGGCTACAGCAAGGTCTTCTTGCCGTGGATGCTCTCTGAAGAGTACCAGCTAAAGGAACGCCCTGATGCGTTCCGTGGCAAGATGACAAAGTGGCATGACTACGCCAAAGAGCACAAACTGACCAAGTACCAGTTGTGGTGGGCGTTTGATACCTATCGAACCAAGTGCGGAAACAACTGGCAGACGTTTCATCAGGAGTACCCAGCCACCGCTGAGGTGGCGTTCATCACATCAGGTGAGCGGTACTTTGATGTCATCTACCCTCACGCCAAGGCGTCTACGGGGTACAGGGAATATGCTAAACCGCAGAAGTATCATGTATATGCAATGGGCGTTGACACTGCTTCGGGCTCGCCGTCTGGGGACTTTTCTTCGTTCTGCGTCATGGACATTACAAACAAGGAGAAGCCAAAGTGCGTCAGCACCTACTACGTCAGAGTCTCACCAAGCGAGTTCGCAGCAAGAGTCCTAGAGGAGGCGAAGAAGTGGGACGCTCTGGTGGTGGCGGAGTCCAACTCCTACGGACTAAGCATCATCGAGCACCTCATCGGAGAGGGCTACGCAAACCTCTACAGGCGCACCAAGTTCGATAAGATGGCCAAGCGGTGGAAGGAAGAGCTTGGCTTCGTGACCACCGTCGCCACTCGCCCGGTCATCCTGGCTAACCTGCACAAGGCTTTGTCTGCTGGTGACTTGGTTGTTAACGATGACCGCATGAAAGCAGAGATGAACACTTTTGTTTACGGTAAGGGTGGCAAGCCCCAGGCAGACAGCGGAAAGCACGACGACATGGTGTTTGCGTGGGCTCTGGCGCTGGCTGGAGTGGGCCAGATAGACGCCGTTAAGCAGGAAAAGTTGTCAACTAGACCTACCAGTTTGCGCGAACTCTTGGCATATGAGCACGCAACGGGTAAGGTCTTCCAAGAAGAGTGGGTAGCTAGTGATGAAGAATCATTAGACATTCTCTCTCAAAATGAACTCGCGCAAAAGCGCGTCAACCCCGCCAAGATTCCACGGCGTTAAAAGGAGCTAGAGATGGGTTTACTAAGCGAAGAGAAAGCACAGGAGCTAACTGAGAAACTGGAGCTTGGATTCTCCGAGCAGAGTGAACCTGCGTCCGTGACCGAGGACGTGAAACCAGAGGTCGAGGCTGCACCCGCAGCCGAAGAGGTGGCTGAAGCCCAGCCTGAGACACCGGAAGTACCGGCTGATCAGAATGAGGTAGAGGCCCAAACCGGCGAGAGCGAGGCGAAGACAGGGGTTAAGTCAGACAACGGCGCTGACGAAGACGACTCTTTGCCACCGGGCCACCGCGTACCGTATAAGCGGTTTAAGAACGTACTGGAAGCGCGTAACAAGTATCGAGTAGATGCTGAAGATGCTGCTGCGCAGGTCCAGTTGTTCAAGCAGCAGGTAGAGGCAATGCGCAACGAGGTTGCGATGATGCGGAACTTGCAACCAGCCAAGCCGGTAGAGAATGAAGCAGAGGTCTCCGACGAACTCGATAGGCTACTGAATGGCAACCCAGACCTTCCCAAGGAAGTGAAGGATAAGATCGCCATGATGGAGGCTCGCCTGCACCAGCAGGAGGTCCACGCTGAGCGGATTCGTCTCCGGCAAGAGGTCGCCGATGTCACTGACAAGTATGACAAGAGCCTCACTACAGACCTTCAGCAAGTTCTCTACAGTGCCGTACAGCGTGATCCGAATGTAGACTTAGATAATGTGGCAGAGCAGTACACGACGTGGGTCGCTAAGCGCGAAGAAGAGGCGATTGCTCGGTATCTTGAGAAGAACCCCGGTGCATCTGTTGCAGAGGCCGAGACCAAGGCTACCGAGGCGTCGTCAGGTGTTCCTTCACGCCCAAAGCGTGCAGGGACGGGAGCGTCAAGTGTTGCTCGAACCGCTGACCGCAAGTCTTACAGCACGATCAAGGAGGGCACAGACGCCCTCTTCAAAGCCATGGAACGTGGCGATATTAAACTCTTCGGTTAGGGAGAAATAGAAAATGACAGCAGCGATTGGAACAGTTGCAAATCCTGGGGTCCTCGGCCCTATTCTTAAAGACTTTTACATTGGGCCTCTTCAGGAGCAGCTCAATAACGAGGTCATGGTCCTTCAGATGTTTGAGAAGGCCAAGATCTCTTGGGCTGGTCGGCAGGGTATTGTGCCCGTGCATGTTGATCGGAACAGTGGCGTTGCGTTTAAGGGAGAGAACACTGACCTTAAGGCAGCGGGCTCTCAGAAGACCAAGCGCCTGACCTTTGAGGCTGCGTACCTCTACGGTCGATTCGAGGTGACTGGCCCCGCGATTGCTTCGGCAGCCAAGGGTGGTACCGCGAGCTTCATCGGGGCGCTTGAGCTTGAGATGGATAAGCTTAAAGACGACATCCGTAACACAGCGGACCAAACCGCTGTTAGCGGTGGTCGTATTGTTGGCTTCCTTAGCGAGCACAGAGCCGCTAATGCTGGCGCTGGTACTGAAAACTGGCACTTCCGTGGTGATTTCGCAAAGGTGCAGGCTGCGTTGACCGCAAAAGGGACAACCATCCAGGTCAAACTGGTTGACTGCACTAACCTCACCTTGGTGCCCGCCGCCACGACCAACTCGTATGAGTACACACAGGGCGCCCACCACATTAACCTGCACTCAATCAACTCAACTAACGGCACAATCGCGCTTCAAAAGGAAGACTCCAACGGCGACGTCGTAGACACCACTGGCGTAAGCCATGGCTATGCGATTGCTGTTGAGATTACCGACCAAGATGCGTCGTTGTCTTACTTAGATCTTGAGCCAGAGGGCATCTACGGCAACCTTGCCGGAACCGCCCTGATGGGTGTTGATCGTGGCGCAGTTGCTGGTGACGCTACTGCTCTCCAGTCTGTTGTGTTCCAAATGGACATTGACAACGGTTCTGCTGGCGCACCTGAACCTCTTAACCTTGAGCGCATGCAGGAGGTTGTTGACAGCATCTCAGTGATGAGCGGCATGACTCCTGATGTCATCTTGATGAACCCGATTGACCGCGCTAAGTACATCGGGCTTATCAACAACGACATCTTCAAGGTTGCCGACAAAGCAACGAGTGGAGACGGTGGATTCCTTGGTCTTTCCTACGGTGGGATCCCAATCAAGTCTGCTCGCAACTGTGGCCAGGGCATCTTCCTCTTTTTGATGACGAAGTGCTGGAAGCTCGCAGTCCTTGAGGATGGCAAGTTTGCCGACCTCGACGGCAACGTGCTTTCCCGAGTGAGCAACCGCGATAGCTTTGAGGGCTTCTACAAGTGGTACTACAACCACTACTGCTACCGCCCTGGTGCTAACGGTATTCTTACTGGGTTCACTGGGTAGGTTTAGCATGGCTGTTCTCCACGACATTCTACTTGTCCTCCTCCTTGCAGGTGGGGTGTTCGTGGAGGTACAGTTGGCTAGGTTTCTGGCCACGCTGAGGCGGGTAAAGGAGGCGGAATCTGACCACCTCCTGAACCCCGCTTCGGTTGACCCCACTCCTTCTGAGATATTTGAGGTGTTGTATGGATCCAATAACAGCGGGATTGATAGCAGGGGCACCTAGTCTTTTGGGTGGTTTGTTTTCCCTTTTTAAATCAAAACCAAGGGAGCCCTTGCCCATGGCCCCCTCCCTAATGGGTGGTCAGCGATTTCAACCTGCTCAGGAGGAGCCCCGTCAGGGCCCCACCCCTGGTCAGTTAATCTTAGACGGCGTCATCTCTGGAGGCCTTGGTGCACTTGGCGCTTACGCACAGCAACCTACGGCTGATTCGGGCATGCTGTCCCCTCGGCAGTATGCGGCTCAGCAGGCCCTAATGATCCCCGGCGGCGTTAGCCTCAACAAGCCGCTTTCATCCCTTCAGCCAAGAGGGCTTTCGTTTATGGGTCAGACACCTCCGTTGGGTGTTAGTGGGTTCAGCCCAGCCATTGAAGATTTTGATGACGCTCAACGTATATACGGCGGCCTCTAGGATGCCGGAATACCCAGACAACATGGGCAGCCAGATTGAGGCTTCCCGCAGTGATAAGACCACCTACGGCCGGATGTGGGACCTATGCACCATGTTCCTCGAAGGGCGCCAGTGGCTTAACTTTGATCGCGACAGGGCTGCGTACCTTATTAACCAGCGCGCTAGGCCTGACGGCAGTCAGAGGCAGACGGTTAACCTGCTGCTTAACATCTACCGGAACATCATGGCTCGGCTTACGCTGAGCTACCCCTCTATCGCGGTCATACCCGCATCGCCTTCTAATGATGACATTATTAAGGCGAAGAGTTCTGAGATTGCACTGCGCTATTATTGGACGCGCGAGGACGTCCAAGACAAGGTGCATACCGCATTGCAGTGGTTGTTGGTGACTGGGACCACTGCAATGCACACTTATTACGACGCTGATGATGACGTCATCCACAGTGAGCCCATCAGCCCATATGACCTTTTCTTTGAGGATAAGGTCACAAACCCTCGCGACTCGCAGTGGATAGCTATCCGCAGCTACCACGTCAAAGAGGATGTTGAGGCCGCTTACCCGGATAAGGTGGACGATATGTCCTACTCCGGGGGCAACAGTGACGACTCAGGCTTGGACTACGAGTTGCACACTGTGCCTGATGACCGCGTAGAACTGATGGAGGTTTACTGGAGGGATGGCCGCCACGCCATCCTGTCTAACGATGTGTACCTGTACAAGGGCACATGGAAGACCAAGACCTTCCCGGTGCAAGTTATCCGCTACACAGAGGTGCCTGGGCGACTGTGGGGCATCGGCTTGATGCAGCCTCTATTGGACCTACAGCGCCTGTACAACGAGCAGCGCACGCAGGTTGTTCACAACGTCAAGCTCATGGGTAATCCCAAGTGGGCCATCCCTAAGACAGCAGGCGTCAACACCTCGTCGATGACCAACCGCCCAGGCGAGAAGATTTACTTCAACCCTGCTGGCGGCCCTCCTGCTCAGATCCAACCAGTTCCTCTGCCTGGGTATGTTTTGGACAGTATTACCCGGACGCAGGCAGAGATGCACGACGTGGCGGGCATCCACTCGGTGAGCCTTGGTAAGCGCGCTGTTGGTGTTAGTTCTGGTAAGGCCATGCAGGTCTTGGCTGAGCGGGATACGTCACAGCTTCAGGAGACTCAGACCAACGTGGAGCGCGCTATCCGAGAGATGGCCAAGGTTGTGCTTGAGTTGATGAAGGCTCACTACACTGAGTCCAAGATGGTGCGCATGCTCGACCAGACGGGTCGGGTGCTTTACCAGGCGATTAGTTCAGAGAACATTGTGGACAACCCAGAGGTGTTTATCGAGGCGGGTAGCGCCTTCCGCTTCGATGCTCGCGACCGTGATCAGCACGTGATGGAGTTGTTCCAGGCTGGGTTGATTGACCCAGAGACAGCGATGCAGGAGCTTTCCTTCCGCACTGGTAACGCCTACATCACCGAGAAGGTTCAGGGTCTGTCTCACGCCAAGAAGCTGCTTGAGGCGACCAAGCAAGGCTTCGAGATTGAGATCTTCCAGTCCGATGACATCAAGTCGATGCTCAAGGTCTTCGCTGACTTCGTACATACTGACGATTTCTACGCCCTACCCGAGGAGCGTCAGTTGTACATCAGAGACGTGGTGGTTGCCCTAAGCAACCCCATGGCGACCACTGAGGAGTTTGTTAAGGCTGAGACGATGCAGAAGGTGTTCCCACGCCAACTGCCAACCCCAAGCCAAGCGCAGACAGTTCAGAGCATCTTGGCGGCACAGTCGCCTGAGACCCAAGGGCAGATGGCTGAGGCTGCGGTCGGAATGGCACAGCAGCAGGATACGATGGAGGCTGCACAGTCTAACACCGCGCGAGGCCAAGAGGCGCTTATTAGCCCGGTATTCGGGGGTATCGGATGACGGTAGCTGAGCTAGTATCTAAGTTTCGGCAGTATATTGATGAGCCTGATCAGACATTCGTGTCTGACGCGGACGTCAATACATACTTAGATGATGGGTATCGAGAGTTTCGCAACATGGTGTGCGACATCAACCCAGTCATTTACAATGTCACCGCTGACATCGCCTGTCCAACGCCATCAGCCACGACCTGGCCGCCGTCGACCCCAAGCTTCTGGGTGAGACTGTTGCCTCTAGTGGCCGCCTGGTAAGGCTCAACACCATAGTGAAACGCAACTCCGACGGGCGCATCATGGAGAGGCTTGAGGCGGTGAGTAATGAGCAGGCCCTAGATGTCGTGCCTTGTAGCTACTACTTGGCTAACACCGTCCTTAGGTTTAGCTCCAGACTTACGGGCACCTACGAGGTCAACTACGTGCCGGAGGTCAACCTGACTTGGACAGGCGATACTCCCAGTACGTTCATCGATAACCTTTCGCCCTTCCACGACCTCATCGCCCTGCTGGCTTACCGCCAGTACGCCATTGTGGATGGCGCTGAGAGCGGACCAATCCTGAGGCAGGCATCTACACGCATCTCTGAGTTCAGAGATTACCTGCAAGCTAGGGCTTACGACGGCTACGACTACATCCAAACCGTACCCTGGTACAGCTAATGGCTACCAAGGCTCAAGAGGTACAGGTCCTCCGAGACGGCATCCAGGCGAACGCACCCACACCAGGGTCGTTCGCTTTGAACATGCTGTTCAGCAACAACTGCTGGCAAGTGCGAGAGGGCTTTGGTCAGGTTACCCAGTTCGATACTGAGATGTCTGCCATCTTCAGCGGCAGTGTCAATGCCGTGTCTAATGGTGAGTGGGGCTTCACCAAGCACCTTGGATCACATCTCATCAAGACAAGCTTTGGCAACCTGCAAATGTTGTCTGTCTTCCTTGCAAACGTGCAGTCCTCTACCGCAGGTGGCCCCAACCTGGCGTTCTCTTACTCTGCACTTAAAAGCATATACATAGCCAGCGTGTACGACCTGACTACCAACGAACGCTTTGAAGTGCCACTGTACCCGCACACTAGCCAGACCGCTGTGGCGTCAAGCTACAATGATGAGGTCCCCACCGCCCTTGGCGGGCGCGCAACAATCGCAGTCTCTCCAACCAACCTTGACGACCTCTTGCCCCAATACCAAACATGCAAGAGTGAGTCTTACGAGGCGTGGGTCCAGGCAGAGGATGAGTTCTTTTATTTCAAAGAGTTTGCTGACATCCTCTACTTCGGGAATAAGCACACTGGCACGTGGGCCTATCTCCCGTCGTCATTCAATGGCACCCGCAAGACTTTCATAGATAAGTTCAACCTGCGCGACTATGCCCTGCCCTATGGTGAGTCGAGCATGATAACACCTGTGGTGCTTAGCCCTGGCATCAACACAGATGCCTACGCTTACTTCAGAACCGCAGACATGCCTAACGCTGTGGACATTGCAGTGGTGTCCGGGCGCATGGTTTACGCGGAGGGTAACACGGTCTTCTTCTCGGACCCGTTTTATCCCAACGCCATTGTAGGCGACAACTTCGTGCAGGTGCCTTCTGAAGAAGGCATTACAGCGGTGGCTGAGCACAACTCAAACCTGATGATATTTACAGCCAATGAGACATGGCTGTACCAGCCTTCCGTAGGTGACCTAGCTTCAGCCGGTAGGATTACCCGTGTGAGCGACACGGTGGGCTGTGTTGGGCCTAACGCAAAGTGCCGCATGGGGTCGGCTTTGGTATGGGTGGATACAAGCGGTGTGTACCAGACGACGAGCGGACTCAACATGAGTCGCCTGTCGGACGATGTGCTTCCATTCTTCGAGAGGGAGGGGATGACAAATCCCCTCACGTCTTACTTTGTGGACCACGGCAAGGCAGATCCCTCAGCAAGGGAGCAGCCGACTACGACGCTGAGGCTGAAGCCAGAGGGCGTGAAATGCACCTTCGTTGCGTCGATGAACATGCTCTCGATCTGCGTCCCAGGCCTGAGCGGCGCCCTTGTATTGAGCGGCGGGAAGTGGTCTTGGTGGACATTTGAAAGCATGGTCGCCCAATCGGGCGGCTCTGCTGTAGTGGGTGTCAGCCAGAACCTACCCGCACCGTGGGTGCTGAACTACCAAGATGACATCTTTGCTATTGCAGGACCAGACGTCCAGGCACTAACCGACGAAGCTGTTGACGCGTCTGGCTCAGACATTAACTTCGACGTCACCTCACGCTCGTTCTTTATCATGGAGTACGGCAGAGGCGGGTCTATCGACCGCAGCGTCTCCGATGAGGATGACCGCAAGATAACAGGATACGGCGCGTACACCCCAGGTGTCGGGACTGGCGCCACGCCTCTCGGTGGGCTCTACCTACACGACCCAATCAAGGTGCCCGTTGGGTACGTGTTCCCTTCCGGGGTCACCACCGCAGATAACGACGACTACATTCTTGTCCCGCTCAGTATTGTGCTCAGTCAAAACATGGACGTAGATGCAATCATCGTAGATCTGGCGTTTGACAACACGCACTGGAAACCAGTGTTTAATCACGCAACCCAAGCCGATGTTGACTTTCTGCTGCCGACAGAGCGGCTAGCAAGCGCTGCTGGGTGGCGAAGCTCAGGCCAGCCAGACGGAGAGGTCCACGTCTACTCTGACTCCGCGATGACATCATCAAGCCAAAGCGGCGCGTACATTAGGACCAAGTGGGACTACTTTGGCCTTGCGACAGGTTACCAGCACGCCCCGCACATGAACCTCAACGTGCTTCGCGACAATCGCCTCATATACTTGCCCTTCAAAAGAATATTGGCAAAAGCCAACGAAGACACGAGCAGCATGGGTTGGTCAGTGCTTGTAGACGGGTCGGGTCACACCCGGTTTACCGTGTTTGATCGCACCGCTGGAACAACCATACGGCCTGGGGTCAACATCTTTAACAGGTGGTCCTTGGCAACAACCTCGGTGCGCAAGGAAGACTCTGTCGCCCAGCCTGTAGACTGGGCCTACAAGTCTACTAACGTGGGCCTAGAGGGCGGCAACCAGCTTAAGATGCGCGGCCTCTACGCCAACCTTCTGAGCCACGGCACAGGCACGGACAAGCTTGACAGCGTCTGGCCATACGGCACATTCAACACCCTAGTGGGAAGCGACCGCAAGGAGTGGATGACCCAGGTTATCGACGCCACCCCAGCACAAGCCGCAGTAGAGCAGGCAGTTGGAACCAACACACTGCGCACCAGGGTGCAGAAGGCCGACAAGACGCTGGTCGAGAAAACCTTTGGCGCCAACACTGTGTGGGCAAACAAGGCCGTGTCGACAGCAGACGCAGATGGCACCGTGTTGATTGGGGACGAGGACACGAGCAATATAGCTGTGAGCATGTCGGTCAAGGGTGAGAGCTTCAGCGTAATGAACTTCGGGTTCATCATGAACCGAGCCGAAAAGCTCTGGCTTGAAGGCGTCAAGGCGGTGTTCCGAGTGGTCGGCGGTCGCCGCAGAAGGGGTCGCTAATGCCCAACTACGGCATCTACAGCAAGCTCCTGAAGTTTGACCGCACACCCGAAGAGGCCAACGATGCAGCGCACGACCAAGCCATCCAAGAGACTGTTGCAGGCTTAGAAGTTCTGCCCAAAGGCAGCATCCTCGACGAGTCCAAGAACATAAACAACACGTGGACTCTAGGCGGTGGCGTCTACCCGTCGTTCGCGCATGAGGCTAATCAGAATGTGATTAGGGGATTAGCTGCAAACACAATCATATCAAGGCGTTGTCAGATAAACGGACACGCGTCTGTGTTTGGCGTGACCTTTACGGATGATAACCAGCCTGATGCAACCGAGCTTGTCCGCATTGGCCCAGGCGCAGCCGTCAGTTTTGTGAACTGCATATTCCGTAGGTCAGATGCAAGCACGGATAACATCGTCTTTGTGTCTGATCAGGGAGCGGGCTTGGCAGCAGCCACCGCTTCCTTTGTGGGCTGTACGTTCATAGAGGGCGGAGATACCACGATAAACAATGAGTCTGGGACAGCCTTGCTGGTGCAGGCCATTGGTTGTGTCAACCTAACCGGCAACACGAGACTTGACGGTACGACCGCACCCGCTGCCGCTGTTATTACCGAGACAGGGACTATTGGTGCCTAATGACTTGGCGGAAGAACCCCAGAACACTGACTAAAGAGCAGTTCTCAACTGGCACCACTATTGACGGCGACCGGATTGATAACGCTCTTGACGACGTTGTTGAGCGCGTCAATGACATCCCCTATGGCGACCTGCGTAAGCGCTGGGTGCCAACCACTTATGTGGCAGGCTGGACTCCGCAGAGCCCTGCCTGCATTTCATCAGCAACTCCAGACCCTGTCACCGGGGCAGCGAGGTCTTCGGCTGGCGCGGTGTATGGCACACATCATTGGCCTTGGCTTAGGATACGCAACACGACTACTGAGATTGCAGATAAGACCGAGGGAAGCGCCACGACTGATGACAAAAAAACAACAAACCCTTACAGACTAAAGGGAGTGGGTGTTCCGGGCGTGCATCCATTCGGGTTCGCTGAGATTAGCGGGGCAGGCTGGCAGCCTGGGTCCGGTGCCGTTGGCTTGCAGCTTGCATGGACTAGGTCTTGGTTTATTGACAACCCGTCGATCTTGGACTCGATAGACTTGATACTTGAGGTTGACGACCCTGGCTATAGCAGCAAGGTGTTCCAGAACTCCTTTAGCTTTGCCTCAAACAACCAACCTGAAGGTTACCCTGACCTAAGCTCTAGAGACCTTGTGATTACCGCCGCTGTGGATAGTGAGTTTGCCAGAGAAGACCGCAACATGGCAGACGTAGAGGTCCTGAGAAAAGGCTTTGTCATTGGCAACGACGCTTTCAGCAAGCTCAGCCTCCCGGCTCACGGCACTACTTACCAAGATATGGAGCCTGGATTTAACGTGCCTAACGACAAAGCTCCTGGCACCACCATCCAAGGCGCATACGTCAAGCTCAGAGACCTAAACATACCCATCCACCAGAACGCGCGCCTCCGGGTGGCGGTTGTCATCCCCTCGTACCAGATAAATGGCGTCACTGGCTCAGTTCAAAGAACGAGCGGGTGGAATCCAAACAACTTCAGCGCAAAGTACCCGTGGATGCAGCAGAAAATACACATGTCTGTCACCATGCTTGAGGAGGTGACACGTGGCTAAAATCACACGCAAGAAGCTGTCTCGCGGCGCGAAGCTTACTCCTGAGCATGTGTACCCACCGCTGGCATCAGCCGCCTCACAGCTCACAAGCATCGCTATTGAGAAGGAGCAGATGCAGGCGCCCATGGCGCCGTTCAGGGTTAACTTGACACTGCCCTACTTAGCGAGCGACTCCCTCCCCAAAGGGCACATCACGATGCCCTTTGTGCTCCCTCCCCCTCAGGACCTATTCCTTACGACGACCAATGCGGCCG
>FUIF01015543.1_pt1 | contig 14335 bp, 14 predicted proteins | sample 1003461 | NCBI WGS metagenome assembly FUIF01 (sample SAMEA80401918, study PRJEB19352) | marine metagenome | reverse complement strand
TCAAAAATTGAGTTAATCAAATCTGATGTGCTCATCCCATATGCGCGTAATTCAAGGACTCACAACGATGAGCAGGTCCAGCAGATTGCAGCATCGATTTGTGAATTTGGTTTCACTAACCCGATTTTGATTTCCGAAGATAACGACATCATTGCGGGCCATGGTCGCCATGCGCGTCTGATGGAGTTCGATCCGCGCTTCTGTGATGTGATCGTTCGCCGTTGGCAGGAGTTCACGGGCAAGAAGGCCACGCTTGAGGGTACGAAGAAGACGTTTGATGGAGTCGCCAATGCCAAGGTGGATTGATATGCCATCAGAGACGTTGTGGTACTGCCCATCTTGGGGTGACTGCTGGACGCTGATCAGCGGTCGGTTTTGCTGGTGGGCAGTTGATACGCGTTGTTGGGTGGTGAGCAATCTGCAATCACCACAGAATCACTGGATTAAACGTCCGAATAGGAGGTTGTAATGGCTAGTGCTCCAAAGGCCACTTATCCGGTCGGGACCATTGCTAAGCTGTTAATGATCTCTGATCGGCGGGTGCAGCAGCTGACGAAAGAGGGGGTTATCCCCAAGGCTGAGCGCGGGCGCTATGAGTTAGCGCCTGTGGTTCAGGGTTACATTCGATTCCTGCAGGAACGGTCGATTGGCAAAGAGGTAGGCACAATCGACTACAACATCGAGAAAGCTCGCTTGGTGAAGAACCAAGCTGACAAGGCCGAGCTTGAGGTTGAGACGCTGAATGGCAATCTGATCTCGAAGGCTGACGTGCTGGATGCGTGGGAGTCGATGCTGGTGGATATCAAGACCAAGATTCTGACCATTCCGGCCATGATCTCGCCTGTGGTGGCGACTGAGGATGTGCCTGGTGTGGTGCAGGAGATTATTGATCGTGCGCTTCGTGATGCGCTAGGGGATTTATCGAGTTATGAGCAAAGAACGAGCAATGCAGATACTGATCGAGGGGATGGCGGCCCTTCGACCACCAAGAAGGCTGACGGTCAGTGAGTGGGCTGATCAGGAGCGCCGACTGGATTCGCAGTCGAGTGCGGAGCCGGGTCGCTGGTATACGTCACGCGCTGAGTACCAGAGGGGCATCATGGATGCCTGCTCTGATCCGGCTGTACGCGAGGTGGTCGTTATGGCTGGCGCTCAGTTGGGCAAGACTGAAGCAATTCTCAATATCATCGGTTTCCACATGGATCATGATCCGTGTCCTGTGTTGGTACTGCAGCCTACGCTTGAGATGGCTCAGGCGTTCTCTAAGGACAGGGTCGCGGCGGGTCTGATTCGTGCGACTCCTGCTATCCGTGGCAAGGTGAAGGATCCGCGCTCGCGTGATGCGAACAACACGACACTGCACAAGGTGTTCCCTGGTGGCGCGTTGACGATTGTGGGCGCGAACAGTCCTGCAGGGTTGGCCTCGCGTCCGATTCGTTTGGTGTTGTGCGATGAGGTTGATCGCTATCCGACTTCTGCAGGCTCTGAGGGTGATCCGATTCAGCTGGCGCGAAAGCGTGCGGCCACGTTCTGGAATCGCAAGCTGGTGATGGTGTCCACGCCGACCAATAAGAACGACTCGCGCATTGAGAGCGCCTATCTTGGCTCTGACCAGCGCAAGTACTTTGTGCCCTGTCGACACTGCGGGCAGGAGCAGGAGCTCAAGTGGCAGAACGTGATCTGGTCTGATGGTGATCCTGATACGGCTCGCTATGCCTGCGAGGGGTGTGGCACTGCGTGGACGGACTCTGATCGGGCGCATGCGATTGCGCGGGGTCACTGGGTGGCGCATGAGGAGTTTAAGGGCATAGCCGGGTTCTCGATTAACGGCCTGTACTCACCATGGACTCCGTTGTCTGATGGCGTGCGTGACTTTTTGGCGGTCAAAAAGAATCCGCAGCAGCTGCGCGTGTGGACCAACACCTACCTTGGCGAGACGTGGGAGGATGAGGGCGAGACGGTCGATGAATACTCTTTGGCTGATCGGCGCGAGAGCTTCAGCGAGAAAGTGCCCGAGGAGGTCATGGTCCTCACGGCGGGTGTGGACGTGCAGGATAACCGACTTGAGGTGCAGATTTACGGCTGGGGCCGTGATGATGAGGGTTGGGTTGTCGATCACCGCACGTTGTATGGCGATCCTTCGACACCGCAAACGTGGACTAACTTGGCATCAGTGCTATTCTCAACATGGGAGACGCACGATGGGCGCGAGCTGCCGATCAGGGGTACCTGCATTGACTCCGGTGGTCACCATACGCAGGCGGTGTACCAGTTCGCCAAGCGCCATGCAGCGCACCGTGTTTTTGCGATCAAGGGTATCGGTGGCGAGATTGGCTCTAAGCCGATTGTTGGCAGGCCGAGCAAGAACAATGCAGCGAAGTGTCCGCTGTTCCCGATTGGCGTAGATACGGCTAAGGATTTGCTGTTCAGTCGCTTCAAAATCAGCGAGGAGGGGCCGGGCTATATCCACTTCTCTGAGCATCTGCCGGATGAGTTCTTTAAGCAGCTGACGGCTGAAAAAGTTGTGACTCGGTATCACAAGGGATACAGTAAGCGTACTTTTGTGAAAGTTCGCCCACGAAATGAAGCGCTCGACTGCATGGTGTATGCTTTAGCGGCCTATGTCATTATTGGGGTGAATGTCAATGCAATTGCGAGTAAACTAGAGGAAAGCAGACAATCAGCTGAAGAAGAGCCAGTGATGCCTGCACCAGTTAGCCGCATTGCGAGGCCTGGCAGGAGTGCACGAAAAGGCGGCTTTGTTAATAACTGGAGATGACGATGGCTAATGCCTTTGACACCGCTAATGCGCCGCAAGGCGAACCAACAGAAGTTACCGCTGGCGACCTTGTGACATGGCGACGGGATGATCTTGTGACGGATTATCCTACGGCTGATTACTCGCTATCGTACTCATTTCAATCTCTGAAGGCTGGCACTACCGCTGGCAACAGTTTCACGATCACTGCCTCTGAGGATTCAAAAGGCTACTACGCGCAGATTCCCGGTGCTACGTCTCTGGGTGTCACCGACTATGGTGATTATGCGTGGCAGGCGTACATTACGCGCACCAGTGACTCGGCTCGCATTACGGTGGGTTCGGGTCAGGTCACTATCGGCACTGATCTGAATAGCGAGAACAAGGATGCGCGATCTCATGCGCAGATCATGCTCGACAAGATTCAGGCGGTGATGGAAAACCGGGCAGATGGCGATGTGGCCAGCTACTCGATTCAGGGTCGCTCGTTGACCAAGCTATCACCGCAAGAGCTACGCGATTGGCGCGATTACTATCTGCGCGAGGTCGCTCAGGAAAAACGGAAGCGCGATATCCAGCAGGGTCGCGGATCCTCATCAACGATTAAGGTGCGTTTCTGATGGGCATGTTTGATTTTCTACGCGCAAAACGCGAGGCTGACGTTCAAGTAATTAAGCGATCATTCCGAAGCTATGCGGCTGCCAATGTTGGCCGACTGTTCTCGGACTTCATGGCATCGGATAGCAGTGCTGATCGTGAGCTCATGTCGCAGCTCAAGGTAATCCGTGAGCGCTGCCGTGATATGGCTCGCAACGATGAGTATGCAGCTCGGTTCCTGCAATTGCGTGAGCGCAATGTGGTTGGCGAGCGTGGCATCAATTTGCAGATGAAGGCCCGCGATCCAGATGGCTCGCTCGATGACTACGCCAATGATTCGATTGAGGTGGCGTGGAGACGTTGGGGTAAGTTGGGCAATCCTACGGTCGATGGCCGCATGGATTGGGTGGACTGCCAGAAATACGTTGAGCGCACCATGCAGCGCGATGGTGAGGCCATTGCAATCTTGGTGACTAACTCTGATCCGGACCTGCCTGCGGTGCAGTTGCAGTTCATCGAGCCGGACCAGCTGGACGAGGCGCTGAACATTCGCGCCAAGAACGGTAATCAGATTCGCATGGGTGTTGAGGTCGATGACGCTCAGCGCCCTGTCGCGTATCACTTCTTGGCTGATCATCCTGGTGATCATGGCTATCTCAAATCCGCTAAGCGCGAGCATATCCGTGTGCCTGCTGAGAACGTGATTCACGTATTCAAGCAAGAGCGCGTCATGCAATCGCGTGGTGTGCCTTCAATGCATGCCGCGTTGACGGGTATGAAGATGCTCAAGGGCTACCGCGAGGCCGAGCTAGTCGCTGCGCGTGTCTCTGCTTCTAAGATCGGTTTCTTCACGTCTCCTGCGGGTGATGGGTTCTTGGCTGATGATTACGATGGTTCGGTGCCGATCATGGACGCTGAGCCGGGCTCGATGCACCAGCTGCCGCAGGGCGTTGACTTCAAGAGCTGGGATCCAGAGCATCCGGTGTCGGCTTATGCTGATTTCGAGAAGCAGATTTTGAAGGGCATCGCCTCGGGGCTGAACGTATCCTACACGTCTCTGGCGAACGATCTTGAGGGCGTGAGCTACTCGTCTATCCGTGAGGGCAGCCTGTCTGATCGTGATGAGTATCGCGTGGCGCAGCAGTTCCTGATCACTCATTTCATTCGCCCGGTGTTCGAGCGCTGGCTCAAGGTGACGCTGTTGCAGCGCCGTATTAACCTGCCGAGTGAGAAGCTCGACAAGTGGTACGATGGGGCGGTGTTCCGTGGTCGCGGCTGGCAGTGGGTTGATCCGCAGAAAGAGATGAACGCGGCTATCGCGGGTCTGAAGAACGGCATTCTCTCGATGCAGGATGTGGCGAACCAGTACGGACGTGACGTTGAGGAAACGTTCGCGCAGATCGCTCAGGATAAGGCTCTGGCAGAGCGCTTTGGTATCAAGTTCGCGCTTGAGCCGTATGGTGCAATGCAGATGCCTGTTGAGCCAGATGTGACGGGTGGTGAATAAGCATGAGCTATAAACCGACTGCAGGTATGAAAACGGAAGCTCAGCGCGGGCTTGATTGGCGCTCTGAGCATGGTCGTGGTGGTACTGAGGTTGGTATTGCTCGCGCTCGTGATATCATCAACGACAAGAATCTGAGCGAGGAGACGGTCAAGCGCATGTATTCCTACTTCAGCCGACATGAGGTTGATAAGGAAGCAGAGGGTTTTCGACCTGGTGAGGATGGCTATCCTTCAAACGGTAGAATCGCTTGGGCGCTTTGGGGTGGTGATGCCGGATTTGCATGGAGCAAGAAGATTGTGGATAAATTAGATCGATCTATGGATGAGGAAGTCGAGGCACGACCTTATCCGAACGAGCATGCTGCGCGGCTTCATGATCCGGATGAGTTCTCGGAATTTCGCCGCGAGAAGGATGCGGGCGGTCCGGGTATTGATTTCATCTACGGTCTGTATGTTGAAGAAGGCAACGTTCGGGCTGATTTGCAGAGTGTACGTTTCGATGCGGAGCGTTATACTGTGGAACAAGCGAAAGCATGGCTTGATGGCAATGACTTCGATGTCATCGAGTTTGAAGAAGCGACTGGAGAGCGTATGAACGAAGATAGACTTGATAAAAGCGAAGTAATCCATCGCTCGGTGGATAGTCGCGCTAAGGTGATCGATGAGAAGAGCCGCGTTGTGCAAATGGCGATCTCATCTGAGGCACCAGTGGAGCGTTACTTCGGGATGGAGGTCATTGACCACACCGAGGGTGCTATTGATATGGAATTCATCAGCAGTGGCCGAGCGCCTCTGCTTCTGGATCACGATCCTTCACAGCAGATTGGTGTGATCGAGCGTGTAAGCCTTGACAGTACTGCGCGTAGGCTACGTGCTGAGGTACGCTTTGGGAAAAGCGCACTTGCTGAAGAGGTTTTCAACGATGTGGTTGACGGTATTCGTGGGAACGTCTCTATCGGCTATCGCATCAATTCTATGGAGGCAGATCACTCGCGTGATGATGGTACCTACTATCGCGTGCAGATTACGCCTCTTGAGGTGTCCATTGTGTCCATCCCGGCTGATAGCTCGGTTGGCATTGGGCGTAGTGCGACAGTTGAGAACACTTCAGAGGAGAAACTTATGAAAACTGAAGAAGTGCGTGAGAATGTCGCTGTTGAAGAGCCAGCTGCTGAAGGGGTTAAGGTTGAAGAGAAGCAGGAAGAGCAACGCTCTGAGCCTGCTGCTGCGGATCCAAAACCTGTAGAAGCGCCAGCTGTTCGTACAGTTGATTATCAAAAAGAGGCTAAGGAAATCCTTGCTATGGCGAAAGCCCACGGCAAGCGTGACCTGGCTGACAAAGCTATTGCAGAAGGTGCATCAGCTGAGGAGTTCCGCAAGGAGCTGCTGGGTGCGCTTGAGCAGAAATCCATCAAATCTGTTGAGGTGAAGAATATGGAAGTGCAAGAAAAAGAAGTGCAGAACTACTCGCTTATGCGTTTGATGTCTGCTCTGTCTACTGGTGACTGGCGTAATGCTGGTTTGGAACGTGAAGTATCAGACGAGATCGCTCACAAGATGGGCCGTTCTGCTGCGGGGGCGTTCGTACCTACTAACATCGCGTGGAAGCGTGATATGACTGTCGGCACTGCTGGTTCAGGTGGTTACCTGAAGGGCACTGAGCACATGGGCAATGAGTTCTATGAAGCTCTGCAGGCTCGTTTCCCACTGACTCAGTACGGTGCGCAGATGATGTCTGGTCTGACTTCTGACGTGGCTATCCCTGGCCTGGGTTCTGGTGCGGCTGTTGGCTTCGTTGCTGAAGGCGGCGCTGTGTCTGAGCAGACTCCTACTACTAAGCAGGTTCTGTTGCAGCCTAAGACTATGGGTGCGTATGTTGACGTATCTCGTAAGCTCATGAAGCAGTCTGATCCATCGGTTGAAGCGGTGCTCCGTCAGGACATCATTCGCCGCATGGCTAACAAACTGTACCAGGTAGCTCTTGAGGGCGGCGGCACTAACGAGCCTAGCGGTATCATCGCTAACGCTGATACAAACGTTGTTTCTATCGGCACTAACGGTGGCGCTCTGACTTACCAGCATATCGTTGACCTTCTGAAAGAAGTTGACCTGCAGAACGCGCTTGACGGTTCTCTGGCCTTCGTTGCGACTCCTGGTGTCATGGCTAAGCTGCGCACAACTCCACGTCAGGCTTCTGGTGTTGAAGGTAACTTCATCCTTGAGCCGGGCAACCAAATCTTTGGCTACGATGTGGCTTCGACCACTCTGATGCCTTCTGATCTGACTAAGGGCACTGGTACTAACCTGAACGCACTGCTGTTCGGTGACATGAGCCAGCTCATCCTTGGCATGTTCGGTGGTCTTGACGTTGTTGTTGACCAGTCTGCACTGGCGACTTCTGGCGGTTCACGCTTCGTGTTCCTGCAGGATGTCGATGTAGGCGTTAAGCATGGTCAGTCTTTCTCTGTTGTGAAAGATATCGATCTAACTGCTTAATCCAGATGGGGGCCTACGGGCCCCCTATTTCCTTGGAGGATTTATGAAGATTAAATTCAAAGAGACAGCCTACACTTCAGAGGGTCGCGTTGACTCTGGTCAGACTGCTGACTTGAAGAGTGAAGAGGCAAAGATTTTTATTGATCGCGGCGTGGCTCTGCCTGCCGAGGTTGAAGCTCCAAAAACGACCACCAATCGTCAGGCGAAAGCGCCAGCAAAGCGTAAGGGTGCATAATGGCTGTTGAGACTGCAATTGATCGCAGTATCCTGTTAGCGGATTTCGGGGTTGATGTCACCGTGGGTGCTTCGACCATCAAAGGCATTTTCGATAATGATCATGCTCCGGTGGATGCAGGTGGCGGTGTGCAGTTCAGTATCCAGCAGGCTATGCTTGTGTGTCGCACTACCGATCTGTCGGGTGTGGCTGAGGGCTCTCTGGTGACAATCAGCGGCACTGATTACGCTGTGGTGGATATCCAGCCTGACAATGAAGGCATGACAATGCTCGTTCTGGAGGCGCAATAATGGCGCACGTTCGCAGACAGATTCGTGAGTATTTTGGCAGCTACTTAACCGGGCTGACCACGACTGGCTCTAATGTTTTTGAGTCTCGCGTCTATCCGATGCAGTCTGCCAAGCTCCCGGCCATCTTGATCTACACTACATCTGAGGCCTCTGAAGAGGTGGCGTTCAGCAAGAAGCGAGTGCAGGAGCGCTTGCTTGATGTGCAGGTTGAGGGCTATATTCGAGCTATAACCGGGTTTGATGATAAGCTCGATCTGATCGCGTCCGAGGTTGAGACTGCGATCTTGGCTGATCCTACTTTGGGTGGATTGGCTCTCAATACGGTTTTGAGTGGTACCGAGGCTGAGTACTCAGGAGATGCTGAGCAGCCAGTTGGTACGATTCGCTTAACTTTTCAGGTACAATACCGAACAGAAACGGGATATCCCGATTCAGCCATCTAAGGAGGCTCTACAATGGCTACACATACTTCAGCATCTGGCGTGATCAAAGTCGGCTCAAATGCCATTGCAGAGATCACTTCGTACTCTCTGGAATACTCATCCGATACGGTTGAGGATACAGTGATTGGCGACTCTGCTCGCACTTACAAGCCTACGCTTAAATCATTCACCGCGTCTGTTGATGCGTTCTGGGATGAGACTGACACTAACGGTCAGGTTGCGCTTGTGGTTGGCACTGAGGTCACTTTCTCGATCTATCCTGAAGGCGATGCTTCGACTGATACCTACTACACTGGTTCAGCGATCATCACTGGTCGCACGATCTCTAGCTCTACTGGCGAGATGATCACTGCGAGCTTCACGCTTCAGGGTACTGGTGACTTGACTGCGGATACCGTAGCATGAGTTTGGCTGACGATCTTCTGGATTGGGATAACGCTCGCAGCTCATTCATTTGGCGCGGGCAGAAGTTATACACCAGCCAGGTTACCGTTGCCGATCTGCAGCAGATTCTCAAGAAGCATCCTAATGTGCTGAACGGCACTGACCTTGGCGGCATGGTTGAGATCATTCTGCGCAAGGTTGAGGATGAGAATGGGGAGCGCGTGTTCACGCTTGAGCACAAGCCTAAGCTGATGCGCATGCCTGTCAATGAGATTACCGATCTGTTTAATAACGTGTTCAGCGGCTTTGAGTCGCCAGAGGACGCGGAAAAAACTAACTGACGGGGGTCTGCTTTGGCAGACCTATATGCTTGCAGATCTCCGTGGTTGTTCGCTTGGCGAAGTTGAGCGAATGAGTGTTACCGAGTTTAATCGGTGGTGGGCATTCTACGAGATAAAACATGGCAAGCAAAACAGATCACAAGATAGTTCTCAGCGCTCAGGATAAAACCAAGAGCGCACTTCGCTCCGTTCAGACTTCTCTGGGCGGGCTCAGAAATTCAGTATTTGGTCTGCAGACTGCGCTCGGCCTTTTGGCTGGTGGCGCAGGCTTTGGTGCGCTCGCAGGCTCTGCTCTGCGCAGTGTTGACTCTCTCGCTAAGGTTTCACGCAAGCTCGGCACCACGACTGAGGCGCTGGCGGGTTTCCGCTATGCTGCTGAGCTCTCGGGTGTCTCTACTCAAACGATGGATATGGCGCTTCAGCGCTTCACTCGCAGGGCTTCTGAGGCAGCTCTTGGCACTGGTGAGGCGAAGGATGCGCTGAAAGAGCTTGGCCTTGATGCGACTAAGCTGGTTAAGCTCCCGCTTGATCAGCAGATGTTCGCGGTGGCTGATGCCTTTGAGGGCGTAGAGAAGCAGTCCGATAAAGTCCGGCTGGCCATGAAGCTGTTTGACTCTGAGGGTGTTGCCCTGGTCAACACGTTGGAGGGTGGCTCTGCTGCCCTTCAGCGAACGGCTTCAGAGGCTCGCGGGCTGGGTCTGGCGATTGATCAGACTCGGGCCAGTGGTATTGAGAAGTTCAATGACTCAATGACACGGCTTCGCAGTGCGATTGATGGGGCGTTCATTCAGGCCATGGGCGATGTTGCGCCTCAGCTGGACCAGATGGCCACTAAGCTGCAGGATGTGCTTGTGCCTGCGATCAAAGGCTTGATCAACGTCTTTAACTGGTTCCTGAACAATCTCGACACCATCACAGCGATGATGAAGGGATTCTTTGCGGCCATGCTTTATAGCAAGTTGATTAACATGGTGTACGGCACTGCCGACCTTGTGCGTAACTTGATCGTGCTGGGTAAGGTGTCCAAGATCTCAGGCCGGGCACTGTTGCGTGGTCTTGGTGGTCCGTTGATCGGTGTTGCAATCACTGTGGCTGAGATGACTGGCACGCTCGACAAGCTGCTGGAGCAGTTCGGCTTGATGGGTGATACTACTTTGCCGGGGCTTGATGAGGCGTTCTCTACTGCCAACGCTGCAGCAATTGGATTGAATGCCAGCATAGTTGTAAGTAGTCGCTCAGCAGATGAGGCGACTGATAAGCTAACAAATGTTAAAAAGGCATCAAGCAGTCTTGCTGATGTGATGAAGGGCAAACTTGAGAACGGTATGAATGCCGTTACCGATGGTTTGACTGATCTGATCATGGGCACTGCGCGTGCTTCGGATGCGTTCCGTAACATGGCGACCAGCATCATCCGCGACATTATCCGGATGAACATTCAGCAGTCGATCACTACGCCGCTGTCTGGCCTCCTAGGAAACGTTCTGAGCGCAGGTATCGGCAGTATTGGTACTGCGATGCAATACGGCACAAACGTTGGATCTGAGCAGACTGCGATGCTTCACGCTCAATCATTCGCTGGTGGTGGCTTCACTGGGGTAGGTCCACGCTCTGGTGGTCTGGATGGCAAGGGCGGTTTTCCTGCCATGCTTCATCCTAATGAAACAGTCGTTGACCACGCTGAAGGTCAGGGTGGTGGTGTCACTATCGTTCAGAACATCAATGTGAGCACTGGTGTGCAGCAGACAGTGCGCACCGAAATTGCTACGCTAATGCCTCAGATCGCTAATGCGGCCAAGAGCGCGGTGCTCGATGCTCGCAAGCGTGGTGGTTCATTTGCTGGAGCGTTCTCATAATGGCTGAATCGTACCCACTCTCATTACCTAACACTAACATTGCGCGAATCAGTTTGATTGCGCGTGACTTTGTGGGTGTCTCTGTGAGCCCATTCACGGGTTCTCAGCAGGTTTTTCGCCATCAGGGGCAATCATGGGAGGCAGATATAACGCTGCCTAAAATGAAGCGTGAGGACGCTGAGGCATGGACTGCGTGGCTACTTCGACTCAGGGGGCAGTATGGTACGTTTCTACTTGGAGATCCTACTGCTGTGGTGCCTCGCGGCTCTGCTGGCAGTACACCTGGAACACCTGTTGTAAATGGCGCGAGTCAAATTGGCGATGAGCTTAACATCGATGGCCTGCCTGCAAGCGCTACGGGTTATCTTAAGGCGGGTGATTATATCCAGCTCGGCTCTGGTGCGACTGCTACGCTGCACAAGGTGCTTGAGGATGTGGACAGCAATGCCTCTGGTGAGGCTACGCTGAATCTCTGGCCTCGGGTTCGCACTGCGCCAGCTGACAATGCCACTGTGACGGTATCCAATGCTAAGGGTAATTTTAGACTGGCGGCCAATGATACGGGTTGGGATATCAACGAGGCAGGCATTTATGGCATCACCTTTGGTGCTGTGGAGGCGCTATGAGATCAGGTACACCTACTGACTTCACGGCCGATTCGCTTCAGCCATTCCTTGCGATTAAGGCAGAGTTCGATTCTGGCGATGTGCGCCTCTGGGGTGGCTATGGTGATCTAACGATTGGCGGTGAGGAGTACATCGGCGGTGGTTCGCTGATGAGTATCTCTGGCATCGAGGAGACCAGCGAGATTGCAGCGCGTGGCGCGTCTGTTGTTCTGGCTGGGCTTGATCCTGCGATCATCTCAATTGCGCTTGAGGAGAACTACCAGAATCGTGCCTGCACGATCTTCATCGGCACGCTGGCTGATGCTGGCGCGGTGGAGGACTCTTATACGCTGTTTCGCGGTCGAATCGATCAGATGAGCATTGAGGAATCGGGCGAGACTGCTTCGATCTCTGTGAGTATTGAAAACCGATTGATCGATCTGGAACGTCCACGAATTCGCCGCTTCACCAATGAGGACCAGCAGGCGCTCTATCCTGGTGATACAGGGTTCTCGTTTGTAAACGACCTGCAGGATAAGACCTTTGAGTGGGGCAAATCAGCTTAACGTTGTCATCGCGCAGGCGATGGAGGCGCGTTGGCAATATGGGACGCATGACTGCACTCAATTTGCGATTGATTGCGAGCTCGCGCTGACTGGCAGCACTCACTTTCCTGAATTCTACCGATCGTACACCACTAAGGCTGAAGGCTTTATGCTGCTCAAGCAGATGGGTTTTCGTGACTCTTGGGCGTGCGTATCATCGCGCCTAGAGGAAATTTCCCTTAAAATGGTTAAGCGAGGCGATTGGATTGGGCATCTAGCACCGGGCAAGAGCCTTGCTATCGCAGCCAATGAGCATGAGTTCTGGACTGCGCACAATAGTGGCGGCATAACATTGCAGCCAATGGGATCAGCAATTAAGGCGTGGAGGCTCATCGATGGGCGGTAAAGTTGGCAAGATAATCAAATCAGCCGTAATAGTTGCCGCTGTCGCCACGGGTGTTGCCTTCATACCCGGCTTTGGTGCCATCGCCACAGGCGCGTTCACAGGCAGTGCGCTCTCTTATTTTGGCAGCCAGCTGCTTATGTCGGCGGTGTTGGGTGCTGTCTCTATGGCGCTCACCAAGAAGCCGGAAATGCCAAGCGCTGCCGACCTGCAGGGTAGGACTATCTCGCAGCGCAATCCGCTGGCCTCTCGCAAAATCGTTTACGGCACGGTGAAACTCGGCGGTGCGATCACCTTCATGGAGGCCACCAATAGCAATAAGGACTTGCACACTGTTGTGTCGTTCGCAGCGCATGAGATCAATGCGCTCAAGAAAGTTTACTTTGGCGATGTGTTGGTCAAAGAGAATTTGTCTGATGCGGTGCAGGTATCTGCCAATTCTGGCACGACTCCGGACTACTCCAGCAAGGCGGTCATGACGGCTCACTTTGGTGGAGCTGATCAGGCTGCTGATTCTAATCTGGTAGCTAACACCAGCGCTGATGTGAATTTCCGTCAGCGTGGCGTGGCGTATATCTACACCAAGATGACTTATGACCAGGATGTGTTTGCCAACGGCATTCCGAACGTCTCAGTCGAGGTTGAGGGTAAGAAAGTTTATGATCCGCGCACCAGCACCACGGCCTTCTCAAGCAATCCAGCGCTTTGTATCCGCGACTATCTGACCAACTCCACTTATGGGCTTGGTGCGAGCTCTGCTGAGATCGATGATGCGATGTTTATCATTGCAGCCAATATCTGTGACGAGCTGGTCACGTTGGCAGCTGGTGGCACTGAGAAGCGCTACACGATGAATGGTGTGGTGGATACCGCCAACGCTCCGAACGATATTCTGGGGCAGATGATCAGCGCGTGTGCTGGCCTGCTGTACTATGCGAACGGCCAGTGGAAGCTGCGCGTTGGTAAATACATCACACCAACGGATACGTTGACGCTCGATGATCTGCGCGGTCCGATCAAGGTGGACACTCGCGTATCTGGCCAGAGCCAGTTCAACGCCATCAAGGGCATCTTTGTCTTGCCTGAGAATAACTGGCAGCCAACTGATTTCCCCGAGGTGCTGTCGAGCACGTTCGAGGCTGAGGACGGTGGCGAGCGCAAGTACATTGACTTCACTCTGCCGTTCACCACCAGCTCTGCGATGGCGCAGCGACTGGCTAAGCAATCACTTTATCGAAACCGTGAGCAGATCATGGTCACGCTGCCGTGTAAGCTCACCGCGTTCAAGTATGAGATCGGTGATACAGTCATGCTGACGCACGAGCGCTTTGGTTGGACTAACAAGGTGTTCGAGGTCATCTCATGGAATCTTGCGCCTGACTTCTCGGCTGATGGCGGTACGCTGGGTGTCGATCTGATGCTCAAGGAGACCAGCTCTGCGATCTATGACTGGGATGAGAACACCGATGAGAAGGAGTTCACCTACAACAACACCAGCCTGCCGAGTGCGTTCGATAATCCTGCGCCTGGTCTGACGGTATCGGATGAGCTTCGCGCTCTGAACGAGGAGGCAATCTCTGCCTTGATCGCTGATGTGTCTGGTGGTGGTGGATTTACTGAGCGCTATGAGGTGCAGGCGCTTAAAGCTGGTTCGTCAGTATACGTCAACTTAGGGCAGGCTGCGGGTAATCGCTTTGAGCTGTTGCAGGTTGAGGATGGCGCCACCTACACGGTGCGTGCTCGCTCTATTAACTCGATTGGCGTGCGTTCTGCGTGGACCAGTGTTGCGCATCAGGTTGTTGGTAAAACTGCGCCACCAAGCGATGTGACAGGCCTGACGGGTAACTTGATCGGAAATCAATATCTGCTGACGTGG